>Ga0207088_1006_pt2 | contig 51387 bp, 42 predicted proteins | sample Alteio_BWMinHeat_52_FD_153564 | JGI IMG/M metagenome (GOLD analysis project Ga0207088, IMG submission 153564) | Enriched cells from forest soil in Barre Woods Harvard Forest LTER site, Petersham, Massachusetts, United States -... | ecosystem: Environmental > Terrestrial > Soil > Temperate forest >... | reverse complement strand
TTTTGCTCTCCGATTTTCTCCTATGAATTCGGGGATTGTTTCGCTTAAATCAACTTTTCGAGATTTATAGCTCTCTCTTAATGGGCTTGCAAATTGAGTTTGGGATATTGCAGCAACTTTTCGTTTTGCTGTATGGGAGGGAGATTTATCCTCTTCACGTGATTCATAACGAAATAGAAGAGTTCCTGCAAGGGGGTTGGATTCGTACATTGTCTGCTTTAATATTTAATATACAGTTAATTCTAATGTTAAATTATTTAATTATGATAAAGAAAAAACTATAAATCAAAATGCATATTATAAATAAGCAGAGCCATACGAAAATCTGCTCTTTTAACTTATAAAAATACCAACCTGCTAAGAGAACTCGCATAAATTGGGTGAATACGAGAAAAAATAGGCCTAATTGAATGAAGCCCGGGGGGGATAGGAAGCGGATGGGAGAGGGGCTTCCCAATGGGCGTATCGCTTCCATTCCATGGGTCGATACATACCATGTCCCCCCCGCTTATTACGAAGATAAGAGAAACAAAAACCCCTGCTAAAATCGCTTTGCCTATAAAAATCTGCATTCTCCCCATTTTTAAATCAATAACATTGATCGATAGTTATTGAATAGATTTCTTTTTTTAAGTTATTGTTAAGGCAAAAAGAGGGGATAATTGATGGGCTGGGGTTTGAATTTGGATGGTTTTTCGCAAGGCCGTCGAGTGATGGAGAGTCATTTTTTAACAAATCGTTATGAGAGCAGCAGTGGTTTAGAGAATTCTGAAATTTTCTATACAACTCTTACAGACACTTGGAGCATTGATGAGGATAATGTCCTCAAGAAAAAGAGCGCTTTTCAAAGGCATGTCGTTTCACGAGTGGCAATTCCAATCCAACTCGGTTTTGTCTGGCTGGACATGTTTATTACTCAAACTCTCCGAGGATTGCTCCTTTCTGGCGGCGGAGTTTTAACTCTTGATCTAAGAAAAATTATAGTGGGTCTAACGGATCTTCTTTCCGTCGCTGCCCAGACTATCGCACTACCCATCATTGCCCTTTTAGCCTTTTTTGACCCTCTGACCGCAATCAAGATCACAGATCACATTGAAAAGCAGATCGGCCAAGATCCTCGTAGCCATCTTCGCGATTTGCCGCTTGTTCCTCTTCTAAGAGATAGCTGCTTTGATAAAACCTTTGGAGTTGCAGTGGGCATAATCTCTGTCCCTCTTATGATTGTCAGACCCTTGATAAGGTGTCCAATTGAGATCCTCTCTTTAGAATTTACAGATGCTCTTTGTTGCATTGCTATGGCCATTAAAGAGCCTTTGATGCAGATATCAAGAATCTTTCGAATCCACCATGACGGTGTAAGAACCCGTCTACTCTTTGCCTATAGTGGAAATTATTTAGAGGGTGCTTCAAGCGTCTTAGTAAAAGTGCGTGCTGTGCAAACAAGACGAACGATCCCTAGTTGGTATTAGCATTCATAGATTGCCTTTCATTCCCTTGTAGATCAGCTCAAATGCGATGGCAATAATGACAAAGCTGAAAATCACGCGTAGAGTTTTGGTGGTTGTGCGAGTTAAAATCTTAGCTCCTGTGTAAGATCCAAAGAGAACTCCTATGAAAACCGGAAAGGTGATAATGGGATCTATATATCCTTTTGCAAAGTAGACTCCGGCGCTCACTGCTGCTGTGATTCCAATAATAAAATTGCTTGTCGCCGTCGAAACTTTATAGGGTATTTTCATGGCCTGATCCATGGCTAATACTTTTAGAGCGCCGGCTCCAATCCCAAGCAAGCCGGAGAGAATTCCTGCAAGGGTAATAAGGGCAATACCAAGAGGCACATGTTGTACATGATAGGAGGTTGGTCCCTTAAGGCTTTGGTAGCTTCCCTCTAATTTTAACGCAACCGCCCAAGGATGGGAGGGTTTATCTAATTCCGTTGTTTCTTTATGGCGAAGAGAGTAGTAGGCAGAAACTAGCAATACAATCCCTAAAATAATTGCAATCAGGGATCTTGGGAAGAAAGAGACTAATAAAGCGCCCGTCAAGGCTCCCACTACAGCGCCGGTTTCTAATAAAATCCCTACTCTTAGGTTAGTGAACTTTTCTTTGAGAAAGCCATAAGCCGCTCCGCTGGAAGTGGCCATTACAGAGATTAAAGAGGCTCCCATGGCAAGATGCATATCAACGTGGAATAGAAGGACAAGGGCGGGAATGACTATAATTCCACCGCCAAGTCCGCTGAGTGCGCCCAATATTCCCGCAAAATAAGAGACAATGAGAACAAGAAAAGAAAATAGCAGCACCGTCATAGTTGAGAGATAGCACAGCCTCTCAAAAATACCAATCCCATTTAAACGCAAAGAACCCAAAGGAAATAGAAATAACAGGATAGGCAGGATAGATTTATAATATAATATTACTATCAAATAAAAATATTTTGGAATGACATATTAGAGATATTATCTTTATCCTATCTATCCTGCCTATCCTGTTGTTTCTATTTTTTTCTTTGCGTCTTTGCGTTTAAATAATTACTCAACATCTTTGTAGGGCGCATATGAAATCATAAAATATTCTCTCTGTGTTCTCTGTGGGCTCTGTGGTAATAAATTGTTATTGCAAATTGGGATTTTCTCTATTCTTTGAAAAATGGAAAAGCTTGCCTGTCACCTTTGCAATCTTGGTTTGCCAACTGATCCCTTATGGCTTGAAGCTAATCCTTTCTGTTGCAGCGGCTGTCTCGTTGTTTTCCAAATTTTACTCTCTCTTGGGATCAACACCCCCTCAATGGATCATCCTATTATCTTGCGAGCAATTGAGGCGGGATTAATTTCAAACCCAGATTCCTTGGGGGAAAAAGAGAGGCTCAAAGGAGAGAAGAAAAAGATCTATTTCCAAATTGATAACCTCTTCTGTTCAGCTTGCGGCGTTGCAATCACCATTCTTCTGGAAAAAGAGAGGGGAGTTCTCTCTTGCTATGTCGATTATTTAACAGATCTTGCTGCTATTGAATATCTTCCTATACTAATTGGAAAAGAGGAGATTTTTAAAAAGATAGAGCAGCTGGGGTATTTACCAAAACCCATCGTTTCGAATGCAGAAAAGCAAAAGGGGCGCTCCCGCTTTTTTGTTGCAGGGTTTCTTTCCATGAATCTTATGATGCTGGCAGTCCCTCTCTATGTGGAAGCCTTTGGCATCTTGACAGAGGGGTATGAAAAGGTTTTAGGATGGCTCTCCTGCTCTCTTAGCTTTCCTCTGCTTCTCTATTGTGGAGCTCCTCTTTGGAAGCGTTGTTGGGTACACCTAAAGGCGGGGCTTTTTGGAATGGAGGGACTCGTTTTTTTAGGAACTTTCTCAAGCTTTTTTTTCTCTCTTCTCATGCTAATAGAGGGGAAGATCTTCTCTCTCTATTTTGATTCGATGGGAATGCTCCTTTTTTTAGTCCTTTTTGGCAAAGAGCTCGAAAAAAAAGCTAAGATCTCTGCAAAGGAAAAACTCTTTTGCATCACTAAAACTCTTCCACGTAGTGCCCGTCTTTGCTTAGAGGAAAATATTGAGAAGTTTGTGCCATTAGAAGAGATTCAAGCAGGAGATAAAATTAAAGTTCGGAGTGGTGAAAAAATTCCCTTGGATGGAGAGGTGCTCTTCGGAGAGGGAGCTTGCGATGAATCTCTCATGACAGGAGAGAGCCTGCCAAGGATCAAGCAGACAAAGGATCCTGTCATTGGGGGATCTCTTTTAAAGAGGGGAGAGCTCACTATCCTTGTCACCAAAACAGTCAATGAGACCTTTCTGCATCAGGTGATTGAGCTGATAGAGGCTCAGCTTGGGCAGAAAAAAAGGCGCTATCCTCTTGTTGATAAGTTTTCTAGCCTTTTTGTCCCGGCGCTTCTGTTACTTGCTCTTGGGGCATTTTTTGCTCTTCTTGCTGCTGGAGAGGGGGGGGAGGCTGCTTTTGCGCGCGCTCTCACGATCTGTTTGATTAGCTGCCCGTGTGCAATAGGGCTTGCAGTCCCGATGAGCGAGGCCTTTCTCATTGCAAATCTTGCCAAATTAAAAGTCATTGTGAGAAATAGAGCGGCCCTTGCTTTTTTAGGAAAAGAGAGCGTCTATGTTTTTGATAAGACAGGAACTGTGACTCACGGAGATTTTAAATTAAAGATGGATGGAAAGCCCCTTCTTATAGAGGAGAGGGGGATTATCAAAACATTAGCGCTAGCCTCCCGCCATCCCATAGCTTGCGCCCTTAGCTTTGCAATTACTGAGCCACCACTTCTTTTGAGTGAAGTTGAAGAGATCCCAAGCAGAGGAATGCGAGGGATCTATCAGGGAGGAGAGGTCCTGCTTGGCTCAAGCTCCTTTTTAAAAGAGAGAGGGGTTGATCTCATCGAAGAGAGAGGGCCAGAGCAAATTGGAACTCTTCTCTACTTTGCCATGCATGGAAAATGCATCACCACTCTTATCCTCGAAGATAGGCTCCGCAGCCGGATGAAAAAGATGCTTCTTAGATTAAAGGGGGTTAAGACTCTTCTTCTTTCAGGAGATATTGAGGAGTCGGTAAAAAAAGTTTCAGAAAAATGTGGTTTTGAAAGTTATCAAGCAGCTCTTTCTCCTCTTGAGAAGGCTGAGGTGATAGCTGCCTTTCAAGCAGAGGGCGCAGTCGTTGCGATGGTGGGGGATGGAGTCAATGACGGTCCGGCACTTTCGGCTGCAAATATTGGCATTTCAACAAGAGGAGCTCTCGATCTTGCTATACACGCCTCAGATCTCATCATGACAGGCCGTGATCTCTCCCGCATCCCTCTTATTCGAATGATTGGAGCTCAAACAAATAGGATTATCAAACAGAATTTAATCTGGGCTTTTGGTTATAACACTCTTGCAGTAACGCTTGCCCTTTTTGGAAAACTCACCCCTCTTCTAGCTGTCTTTGCAATGAGCTCAAGTAGCCTTATCACCCTTCTCAACACCCTCCGCATCAAACTCCCATTTAAAAAAATTCAACGCAAAGACGCAGAGGCCCAAAGTCGCAAAGAAAAATTAACAAGATAAGCAGGATAGGTAGGATAGATATTATCCTTATCTATCCCGCCCATCCTGCTTATCCTGTTGTTGTAAGTTTTTTCTTTGCGCCTTTGGGCCTTCGCGTCTTTGCGTTGAATTTGTTATTTAGCGGGTGGGAGGAGAGGGGGCAAGCCTTAGGGTCGCTGAGTAGCGGTTATCACTCTCCCGATTTTCGTAAGTGAAGATTAGGTGCCAGTGGTCGAAAATCACCCGAGTCACCTCAATCTCATATTCTACGTAGGTTGGCATATCGTCGCGGTTCCAGCCATGTCTTAGAATGAATTTTCCCCAGATATCGGGATTCCAGCGATAAAAAAGGCGCGCTAAAAATGTATCCCGCTTATCAGAAAGAGGAGAGTTCAAAAGACGCTTCTCCGAGCGTGTCACATCGATTAGAAAATTATAAAAATCTGCTTTTCTCCAATCATATTTACTTCTATGGCGGTATTCGAAAGAGAGGGCAGCATTTTGAGTGAATGTCCAATCAATCCGTGAATTATAAAAATCGAGTTCTCTATGCTTAAAATTCCATGCAGAGTCCATTGAAACAAAGAGATAGCTTAGGGGAAACCATTCAATATTTGCATAGCCCTTAGGAATGACCTGGGGGATATGACGTCCATCTGAAAAGGCATTTGTCCAAACATCGAGATAGATGGGTCGATTGATGCATCCTCCCCATTTCGTATAAATGGAGTTGCGCACCCCAAAGCGGGTAACGCCAAAGATATTGTAGGCATCATAGATTGTGAAGATATAGGCATGGTCGAGCGGAATGCGCGGCCTCGTTAAATAACGGAAGTCAATGTAAGGCTCCATGACATGCTTAAAATAGGGGAAACACTTTGAAAGAGATGTCTCGGCTCTCACTCCCACATCTCCAACAGCTTGTCCAACAGCTTGTCCATCTTGACTATTGCTGTACATAATGCCCCTAAACCCCGCATAGGGCGTGATTGTAAGGCCCCGATACCAGAAAGGTCGGTAAAAGGAGGGACTAATCGCAATGTGTGCTGAGTGAAAATTTCTTACTTTCTTTTCATCAGGATCCTTGGATTTCATAGCCTCTATAATTTCATCGCTAAAGCGGTAGTCGAAATAGCTCGCTTTGACCCAATTTTCAAAGATCACACCTGTTGATCCAATCTCAAAGGGTCGCCAGGTATAATAGAAAGTGGGAAGCTCCTGGTTGATCGATTGGAATCTATTCACGCGCACACGTGTGAAAAGGGAGGCGATCCAGTTACAGGAGTTTTTACGGAATTCAATCTCAGTTCTCTCTGCGGGATTTAAATCAAAATCCTTTCTCTGGTATTCGGCGGCCATGTCTCCATCGCTCACAAAGTCATAAAATCCCTTAACCTGGATATCTCCCTTCCAACAGCCTAAATAGCTCCCTTCCAGGCGGTAGCGATCCTTCCTTTTAGGATCGTCAATCGAAATATCATGGGCATAATAACTCCGTGTATAAAGCTCTGTTGAGCTGTCGCAAGGGGCATACTCCGTCTCTATACCCACACCGGGTCCACGAGCTAGGTAGCCATCGAGTCGCAAATACCCATACAGCTCTCCAAGAGTTAAAAATCGGTAGCGTAAAGAGAGATTTGTTTTCAAAAATCCCCCATATCCTACCTGGACAGCAAGGGGAGAATCCCCAATGCTCATTAAATTAAATTTGACCTTTGGAAACCAGGCAAGAGGGACTCCCTGTAAACGAAAAGTAATATTATTCGCTGTTAGGATGCGATCTTTATTCACATAGATTTTGGTTGAAAGCACCATCACATCCTTGTCAGGGCTTTCAGAAGTTGATATATACCCTTGATTGATAGTGAGTTCTCCATCTGGATTAAAAAAGATCTCCTTGCCTCCCAGATACCACGGAGGGGCTGCCCCTCTTCCATCGATGAGGAGGCCGCTTTGAGTGAGAAGGTCATAATAAAAACAGCGCCCTACAAGCGTTTTATTCTGATAGTCTATGAGGAGATCTCCTTCGCAAAAGAGGGAAAATTCAGGAGGATCACTATCCAGACGTTTGACATAGACAATTTTTCTTGCCTGCACCCGGATGCCCTGGGTTACAAGAACGCCCCCTCTCTCTGTAGAGAGGACCCCATCTGCATAGATGGGGTCTAAAAGGTCAACGACTACATTCTCTTCAAGGGATTTCAGTTCAAGGGGTGATGGATTGCAAGTCGGGATGCAGGACCTGCAATCAACAGGCCAGGGCTTGATGGGGTCATCTGTCAGCTGCAATGCACAAAGAGAGGATGAAAATGCGAGAAGCAGGAGAAAAAGTATCTGTCTCACTCTGTTCCCTTTATCAAAAATCCGGCTAAGGGGTACTTATTATTTGGGTGTCCATCCGTCATCACCCTCACAAGAGCTGTAATGCCTTTTTCATTCTGTTTTGAGACAAGTAGTTCTAAAGCAGAGAGAAGAAGAAGAGAGCTCTCCTCAGGAGAGAGAAGATAGTGTGAAAGACGTTTTTTGGATTTTGTCTTCTCCTCTTTCAGGCGAATAAGGGCTGTCTTCTGCTCTCTTTCAATAAGAGCAATGATCTGGTCTTCAGTTGCTTTTTCTTCTCCAAGACGATAGAGAGCTAAAAGACAAAAATTGCGCACAAGGGGGGCTCCCGCTTTTTGCTGCTCTTTTAAGAAAAATTGCATGATTCTCTCATTCTTGTGGTGGCAGAGTAGTTCAATAACATGGGGAATAAGCACCGTTTCTGAACTAGCAAAGATTGCCTCGGCAAGTTTTAAAAAGAGATCTTCACTGAGCTCTAAAGCGTCATTAAGAAGGGCGATTTTTACTTTTGTTGTTTGGGAGATGAGATCGGGAAACTGTTTAGTGACGAGTTCTGCGGAGGGGATGACCCGAAAGGATGTGAGAGTCTGCCCGGCAGAACGAACGGGAAGGATGCCTGAACCTCTATGAGAGGAGAGAATAAATTCTTTCAAGACCCCAAGTGCTATGTCCTCTCTTAAGCCGAGCAGCGCTACGCCGCAATTAAAGCGCAAGGTGGCATTAGGACTTTTGGAGAGCGCCTCCAAAGAGGCCAGGATCTCTGCCCGCTTTTCGGAGCTTACCTTACTGCCAATTTTCCCAAGGAGAATGATAGCAAAGGGGTTCTCTTTGCCAGCCTCCTTTAAAATGCTATCAATAGCACTCTCCTCTCCAAGAGAGAAGAGGGAGGCTGCCGCAGCGATTTTTAGCTCTCCCTCTTTAAAATTGGCAACATGGCGCAAGAGGGGAAGGGAAGAGGTATCTTGCAAACGACCTAATGCAAAAAGGCAGGCCTCCTGCTGGCCATGGTTGGGGGAGGTGGCAAGAGACTGGATTTGAGGGAGAAGATCATCTCTTCCCTCTTTTGCAGCATAGCGGATGGTTTCGATTTTTACATCGACCTCTACATCATTCAGAAGCTGTTTAAGCAGGTGTGTCGCAGCTGGGCCTTTAAGTTTAACAAGGATTTGTGGAAAGAGGGGGCGTAATTGGGTTGGCACCTTTGTTAAAAGGGAGTGCAAGTGAAGAAGTACAGCTGCATCATTCTTTTGAGCGAGAGTATAGGCCGCCTCAAAGCGGGTTAAGAGAAAAGTGGAGGAGAGCGCGCGAATGAGCAAAAGATCTGCTTGGTCATCCTGAAGCTCTGCAAGTCCAGCAAGGGCAGCTAACTGGATAGTCATTTCATTACTCTCTATTCCCTTTTCAAAAATGGGAAGAAGATCTGTGTTGCTTGCTATGGATGCGCCAAAAAGAGAGAGAAGCTGTATCTCCTTGTTTCGGCTTTTAGCTCCTTGCATTAGCAGCATCATTCCCATCTCTCTTAAGAGGTCAAAATCATGACAGGAATTTTCACTCTGTTTTTGCAAATATAGATTAAAAGCTTTGGATGTCTGTTCTTTATGGAGGAAAAAGAGGATTTGTCCCCGCTCTTCCTTTGAAAAAGCAAAAAGAGAGGAGACGAGGGTAGAAAATAGCAGTGTAAGAAAAAGATATTTCATCGAAGATAGTCCCAGAGATCGATATCAACTTTTTTTAGCAAGGAGGCAACTACATTGATTGGAAGACCCATTACATTGTAAAAACAGCCCTCTATCTTTTTTACGATGATGCTACCGGCCATCTGTATTCCATAGCCCCCAGCTTTATCTGTGCAGGAGAAGATCGTGTGGTAGCGCTTAATCTGCGCTTCTGTCAGTGGATGAAAAAAGACACGGGTCATCTCTGCTTTAGAAAAGATCTCCTGTTTAGAAAAGAGGCTGACAGCGGTATAGACTTCATGAGAGCCTCCGGCAAGTTCTGTCAGAAATTGGAGAGCCTGTTTTTGGTTTTCCGGTTTTGAGTAGAGCTTCCCATCTTGAAAAACAATGGTATCGGCTGTGAGGATGCATGCATCGGGATAGCGGCGTGCCAAATTTTTTGCCTTTCCCTCAGAAAGGGTCATAGCATAGACGAGGGGATCGCCATTAAAAGGGACCGCCTCTTCATCAAATTCAGAGGGAATTTGGGTGAAGGGAAGCGAGAAGTAGTCCAAGATCTCTTTTCTGCGCGGCGAAGAGGATCCTAAAATTACACGCATGTTTTAACCAATGCAAAGCAGAGATATTAACCTGAGTTTTGGCTTTATTTCCACGACAATTCAACAAGAGAAAGGGAGTGGCTTCAAGGTGCAAATAAAAAATACACCATAGAGCCCTAGCCTGTGTTCTCTGTGGTGGGTATTTGCTTTGACTTAGGCAACGGGGAGGGAGCCGAGCATAAACTCTCCGACGCTGCTCTCTTCAAGGTAGTTTGTCCCTATTAGTTCGCAAAAGAGATCTGAGTTCCCAGATCCGATCGCACAAGGGGCTAACTCCATTGCTGTCGCCACGAGGTACATGGTTTGAATAAGAACTCCTAAATCTTTTAAAATCAAAGCATAAGCCATCGATTGGTATTTCCAGAAGACTCTTTGGAAACGAGCGCTTACAACAATCAATACTTGTGGATATTCTTCTTTTGCAGATGAACGTTTGGCATCATGTAATAACTTTTCGGCTAAGCTATTAAATTCTGATACATTGCATAGTTGATGCGCAAGCGGATGATAATGATAGACTCCCTGCTTTATCCCTTCGCAATTGTAGACCACTAAATAAAGCTCGAATTCGTAAAGGGATCCGCCACCAGGATAGGGGCGGGAAGTAAACTCTTCCTCCTCTCTAATGAAGAGTTTTTTTACACGCGCACATCGGTAAAGAAACTCTTCGAGTTGCTGCAAAGTAATGGGTTTCTCGCCATGTTTTCGAATCGATTTTCGTTGTAAAATAGCCTCCTCGATGGAGAAGGTTAACGTTTTTTCCGGTTTCTGCAGTTCGATAATGCCTTTCTGCGTGCAGGGTTTGATAGCAGGTTGAGAGGGAATAGCTCCTTTAAAGCGAAAAGTCCCGCCAATGGGGGCATTATGTCGTCCTTCTCGACTTCGAGAGTGAAAAAAAAGATCATGAAATTCCCACTGCCTTGAATTGGGAGATTCTTCCCCATTAGTTAAGATCTTTGCCGAAACGAGCAGAGAGAACGTTTCTTTGACACCCTCTGCAGGTAAGTGGAGAAACTCTTTTAAAATCTCTTCTAGAGTCAGAGGTTTTCTAAGAGCGAAAAAAAAGGGGAGAGCATCAGGGTTATAAAGATGCACACGAAGAGGGCTAAGAGGGGTTTCAATGATGAGCTCTCCATTATCGGAGCGACATAGGGCAAAGCGGGAAAGCTGGTAGGCTCCTTCAGGACTCTCTTCATGCAAGAAGTTTGCATTAAGAGGAACAAGCTCAATCAAAGGAGTTCTATAAATTATAAGTCCGTGTTTTTTAAGTAGATCAAGATAGTAGTAGTAGCAGCTTAGTTCTTCAATATCTTCAAAGTGAGGTTCCTCTTCGAGAGTCTGAAGCGCTTGATAGACTGCTGGAGTTAGATGATTGAATTTCAAAGAGATAGTAGAAGTTTCCACACCTTCTTTTTTTAAAATTGCTTCAGGGATTAATTTAAGACGCATTTTATAAAAACATGCCGATAGGATTGAGGTCAGTTTCTTTTAATGGAGCTTTCAACTTTTGCATTTTAACAGGAACATCGTAAAGGCGTCCCTCCGCAAACCTGGGCCAAAAATGACGCAGGCCTGGAACAATTACACGCACTACACTCAAACCAATCTCACTGCGGGTCTGATCCAGCACCAAAAATTCCATGCCACGGCTTTCGACAACTCTTCGACAATAGTTAATATCTTCCAAAAGATCAGAGGTTTTCCACTTTGGATATTCTGTAGCTTTTTTAATCGGCAACGCATTTCTCAAGTAGGCATGATCTTTGACTTTTGTGCTCTTAAACCAATCAGAGATAATTTTTTTATCAATGAAATCCTGCTTTCCCTCTCCAAAATGGCTCTCTTGCCAAAAAGGAGATGAGTCTAAAAATTGATTCATCTCTGTTAAGCTACGCAAAATGGCAATTTCGGCCTCTAAATGGGCTCCAAAACCTATAAAAATATTCTCTTCCTGTTTATCTTTAAGCCTGGAAAGGGCTGCAAAGGTTGGAATTCCTAAATCGGTTGTAATATCTAAAACCCAAACTTCCCGATTGCGCAAAGCATATTCCTGCAATAAACTCTCTATATACGGTATTTGAAAACTGGCTAAATCAACTGATGGAGCAGTAAGACGGTTATACCACCAAATAGCGACGCTATCTCTTTCTACAAGTTCTAAAAAGCCCTGCAAAATGGCCTCTTCTAAATAATTACCGGCAGCGCATCCATTTGAATCGCAATGACCTTTCCGTTTACTCTTCTGTTCAGGGACTCCGTAATAACAGCAATCGGTTGGATAATATTTTATTCTGTTTTCAGTTAACGAGAAAACAGGCGTCCAAGCAATCACCTTTTCATCTGAAAGTGGAATAGGGATTTTCCAAAAAGAATGGGATTCTGCATTGAGCTTTTCTCGGTTTTTATACTGCCTCTCGCTAAATAAGGAGACTTTTGCAGGGTGAATGGCCTCCTTTTCTAGTTGTTTAAAAGAAGCATAAATTATCTCTTCATCTCCTTGAAAAAAACCTGATGAGCGTTCCAGAGCTTCGCAGAGTCCACTGGCTTTTGCAGCAACCTCTGATACTCCTTTTCCCCCGGTTGCCATTCGGAATGTGTTCATATTATGGCCCTTTTGAAAATCGGGAAGACCGCAATTAGAACCACTGTAATAAACATGGATGGGGGAGTTGTGAGAACTCGGTTTCAAATATTTGACAACACCAATGATAGGGCTGATATATGGCTCAAATTTCTTGACCGTCTCCTCAGGCGAAAGAGAGCGAAAATCCTCTTCTTTTTTTCTTTTCTCAAGGGTAATAGAAGAGGATTTATGCGAGACTTGAGGATCCCCGCAGCATCTACAAGTGGGATAGTTAATCAAGAGATGTTCTCTCATGTTTAAATCGATTGTGTTAAACGTCTGTATTCTTCCTTCCAAATGCGCGCTTTTCCCTAAAATGATCCGCTTAAATACCTCTATAGCGGTTAAATTCCAGGCCAACTGCCTTGTGGTCTCTAGCATTGCATGGAAGGGGGGACAAAAACTCTCTCGATTCTGTTTATGCTGAAGATAAGATTCTTCTAAACGATTAATATTTAATGATTTTACGAGACATTCATAACACGCTTTTTTACTTGGGTCAAAGAATGGGCCTATCCAAATTTCACTCCCATAAGGTCTACAAATCAACCAGGGCTTATTAATAGGGCGGAATGCTTCTAATTGTAGATAATCATGGACGCATACAATAGAAAAATCAGCTTGGGTCATATCGTCGACAAGCTGAATAGATAGTCTCGCAAGCAAAGATTTAAAGCCGTCCTCTCCTTGTAAAAAGACTCTAACAGCTTTTAGATTAGCAAAAGCGGCCTCTTCAGATACATCCAATAATCCGCAATAAGCTGCTAGTTCAGGTGAAAGAAGTCGACTATTTGTTTGGATCAGCTTTTTCTCTTCCAATTGGGAAAGAGTATAGTAGACTCTTGTTGTCTCGATTTCCCCTTCCAATTTTGCAGCTAGCTCATCAGCAGAAAATTCTCCAGACAATAAAAGAGGGGCGAGGACACAAAGCACCTCGCCCTTTAAAATAGTTTTCTTACATTCTGAATAGAGAAATACTCTTTCATTATCTAGAACTTCAACGCAGTAAGCAGGATTCCACTGTAGTTTCCCCATTCCGTCAACAACTGATAGGGAAAGGTGCTCAATCGACATTCCAATAAACCTGCTTCTTTTCCGGTTTTAAAGCGAATGATGAATTGTGCAAGAGCACCCTCCTGCAGCAATGTCCAGGAGGTTTTCTTCTAAAAGCTCACCTTGGGGTTTCTCTGGTAAAGTTAAATACAACGTATTTTTTGTATTTTCATTTACAACCAGCTTAGTGCCTGGGGAGAGCTTGAGGCCATTAGATTCCAGAGTTTCCTTTGGATTCTCCAAAAGGCGCTTCTTAAAAGCAGGATCGCTCCACGCTTTAGCTACAACTTTCGCCCATTTTTTTTGAAAATCTTCATTTTTTTGTACCATGATTTCACCTCCCGTAAAGTTTTATTCGTATTCTCAACCACCGCCAAATGAGGAGGGTCCTGGATGCCCGGCAGCTATTTCCTGAAGCTTCTCTTCGGAAAGCTCTCCTTTTGGCTTCTCAGGCAGGGTTAAATAAAAGTTAGTTTTTGTGTTTTCGTTTATGACAAGGCGAGTTCCTTCTGGAATCTCGAGACCATTAGATTCTAGGATCTCTTTTGGATTCTCCAAAAGGCGCTTTTTAAAAGCAGGGTCGCTCCACGCTTTAGCTACAACTTTCGCCCATTTTTTTTGGAAATCTTCTTTTTTTTGTACCATTTGCCACCTCCTGTGGTTCTTTTTGGTTCATAATGAAAATGGCACATTTTTTAAAATAAATATTTTCTACTATTTTTTTATTGAGGATTTTTTTCTGCTATGGTAGAGATTTGCTTGATCAAACTAGGATAGCTTTTTGGGAGCAGATGAGAGATGATGCAAGAAAAAAATCATTAGAAAGACTCTCTTCTCCTGAGCAGCTCGACCGTCTTCTCGTAATTATCCGTCCTCCCGGCTGGATCGCTCTATTAACACTCTTTCTTATCATTATAGGGATCATTTTCTGGTCTTTTTTTGGAAAGCTCCCTATGACCGCAGAGGGATCAGGTATTTTCTTTGACCCTAGATCTATCGAATTGATCCAAAGCCAATCGGAAGGAGTGGTAGAGGAGGTCTTTGTAACGATAGGGGAGTATGTCAAAGCTAAGGCCCCCCTTGTAAAAATTAAAGCGATTGGCAGCGATGAGAGCAGGATTATCTACGCCCCCGCCAATGGAAGGGTTTTAATGGTCAACGTGCTGCGGGGCGAAGGCTTAGCTTTTGGTAAAAATCTGATCTGGTTTCAAATGACTCAGAATGAAGAGAGGGATCGTGTCTATAGTTTTTTCTCGATCGAAAAAGGAGATCAGATCAAGCCAGGAATGCGGGCACATATTATGTTTGAAGCTGTAAGATCGGAAATTTATGGAAAAATGGAGGGAGTCGTACTAGAAATTCTTCCCTATGCGGCCAGTTCACAGGGCGCCATTGTAAAAAGTATTCCCTCAGAAAAGCTCCGAGAGTATTTAACAAAAGGAGAGGCGCCGGTTGTCGTGGTCATTGAGCCGTTGCTTGATAAAGCAACGCAATCGGGGTATCAGTGGACGACGGGCAGGGGGCCCCCTTATCCGATTCTTCCAGGATCTATTGCCCAGATAGAGGTCTTTCTCGAAGAGAAGAGACCCATCACATATATCATTCCTTTCGGTGCTAAATGATAGATATCAAGTTTTGGAGAAAAAAAACACCGACTGTTATTCAGATGGAGGCCGTTGAATGCGGCGCGGCGTGCCTTAGCATCATCCTGGGATATTATGGGCGTTTTATCCCTCTAGAAAAGCTCAGGCTCGATTGCGGCGTTTCAAGAGATGGCAGCAATGCCCTAAACATGGTAAAAGCCGCTAGAAGCTACGGGTTAGAAGGAAGGGGATTCAAAAAAACAACCGAGGAGCTCTACTCGCTCGACTCTCCGGCAGTGATCGTTTGGGAATACAATCATTTTATAGTCATCGAAGGTTTTGGAAAGAAGGGTGTCTATATCAATGATCCGGCCGTTGGTCCCCGCACTATCACCTATGAAGAACTCGATGATGGGTATAGCGGAATTCTTCTAATGTTTACACCAACTGTTGCATTCAAAGAGGGAGGAAAGCCTCTCAGCCTTAAAAAAGAGCTCTTCGAACGTCTCAACAAAGTTCCTCTCCCTCTTTTCTATCTTTTGCTAGCAGGTTTATGCCTCCTTCTACCTGGTTTAGCGCTTCCTGCCCTCTCCCGGATCTTTGTAGATCGCATCCTGCTTTCCCATATATCTGCGCTCAGCTGGATTTTCTTGATTAGCATTCTACTCATTGCCTCCATTGGCGGTGTGTTAACATGGCTTCAAAACTATTTCCTCAATAGATTAAATGGACGCCTTGCTATTCAATTTGCGAGTCAATTTCTCTGGCATACCCTACGCCTTCCCATCGCTTTTTACACCCAGCGGTTCCCTGGTGAAATAGCCTACCGCTCCACTTTAAACAACCAGGTTGCTGAGCAGATGACAGGGCCCCTTGCCACAACCTGCATCGATCTTTTTTTAGTCATCTTCTATGGCATTATTATGCTCCAATACGACCTATTAATAGGGAGTATCGGATTTGTCGCTGCCCTCGCTAACATAGGGATTTTTCTCTGGATTCAACGCTCTCGCAAAGATGCTTACGCACGGTGGCAGCAGGAGATGGGGAAGTGGATAGGAAACTCAATCAGCGCCCTTCAGCAGATGGAAACGATTAAAGCTATTGGGATTGAGTCAGATGCTTTTGCTCGTTATGCAGGCTATTTTACAAAAAATATCAATGCCCAGCAGGAGATCAGTAAAAAAGACACCATTTTGGGAACGGCCCCTGTTCTTTTGCAGGCCCTATCCATCGCAGCACTTCTTGCGATTGGAAGCTTAAGGGTTATGGAGGGGAAACTCACATTTGGAATGTTAATCGCCCTACAAATTCTCATGGTAGGTTTTCTAACTCCTATCGGACGCTTTATAAGCTTTGGGCAGACCATGCAGAATATTAAAGCCGATATTGGAAGGCTCAATGATGTATTGGAAAATAAAATCGATCCAATCTACCAGGGGCGAGCTCCTCTCTTACCTACCTCATCTCTCAAATTAGAAGGGTATTTAGAGTTTCGAAATGTGACCTTTGGCTATAGCCCCTTAGCCCCTCCTTTAATCGAGAAGCTCTCCTTTAGAATCGAACCGGGAAAGAGGCTTGCTCTTGTGGGGCCAAGCGGTTGTGGAAAATCGACGATTTCCAAGCTCGCCGCCGGTTTATTTAAACCTTGGGAAGGGGAGATTCTCTATGATGGCAAGCCTTTAAAAGAGGTGCCAGCAGAGGTCTTTTATCGCTCGATTGGATATGTCGACCAGGAGATCCTCCTCTTTTCAGGAAGCATACGCGATAATATCACTCTCTGGGATAGCACTGTCACAGAAGAGATGGTGATCAAAGCAGCGATTGATAGCGTGATCCATGATGAGATCATGCTGCGAGAGAAGGGGTATGAGAATATTCTGGCCGAGGGGGGAAAAAACTTAAGTGGTGGTCAAAGGCAGCGGCTAGAGATTGCAAGGGCGATCCTTTATTCTCCCAGCCTTCTCATTATGGATGAAGCAACTAGCGCTCTCGATTCTGAAACCGAAAGAGAGATCTCAGATAAGATCAGGCGAAAAGGGTGCGGAGCTGTGATGATTGCCCATCGACTCAGCACGATTCAGGATTGCGATGAGATCCTCGTTTTAGAGAAGGGGAAGGTGGTGCAGCGGGGGACACATAGAGAATTAAAAAGCCAATCTGGACTTTACTTGCAACTCATCGAGAGTGAGAATGTCTGAAATTGAGAATCAGATTATCGGAAAGAAAGAAAAATGCGAAGTGATGGGCAACCACTCCATCTATCTGCACCAAAAGAGAGAAGTCGTCTGGTTTCTGGAAAAAGGGTCGGTCAATCTTTTTGCCATTGAAAGGAAAGGAGGAAAGCCTGAAGGACATCGCACACTCATTACGACAATTTCAGCCCCCTCTCTACTCTTTGAGATTGAAGCTCCACAAGAAGCTACCCATGAGATGGTTGCGATCACCGAAAGAGAGAGCCTTCTTTGGGTAGCACCTTTGGAAGAGATTGCAAAAAGTCTGGAAAAAGATTCCTCCTATATTCATCAATGGATCAACTCTCTTGCCCATTTTTATGAGAAAGAGATCGTCACAGAGACGCAAAAAGAGATTGAAGCTCCTGAAACTGCAACGCTTGGGAAAGAGGAGACTCTCTCTTTAAAGCGGGCTTTGACCCATGCTGAAAAAGCCAAGATTAATTGGATTGAAATTGCTCAAGGAGAGGTTGAATTTTTAGGCTACTCAGGCTTAAGGCTTCCAAAAGGTCCCTTTCCTCTTACCTATAATGGCTGGGTCAAAAGCCATGAAGGAGCTATTGTAAAAGCTTTTCGGGAGACAGAAGAGTGGAAAAAAGGGCTCAGCTTCTATCATCAAATCCTTTTTGATTATCTCTACCACCGGAAAAGAATCGAGAAGGAGGAGGAGGAGGAGTTATCGCAGCAGCGGACTCGCAAGGAGAATGAACATCTCCATGAAGCCCTTCAGGATATGGTCTCTGTTCTCACCCCGATTCTTGCAGTTGAAGTGAGCGGTGAAACAGCTGTCCGATCGATTTTTGCTGCCTGCAAACTGATTGGATCCTTTTTGAAAGCAGACTTTCATTTGCCAAAAAATCTCCCGGAAACCCTTGATCTCCCTCAGCTCTTAGGTGAGATAACAGAGGCCTCTCTTGTACGCTATAGACAAGTGCGCCTCATAGGCGAGTGGTGGAAAAAAGACTCTGGCCCTCTTCTTGCCTTTTATAGGGAGAGTCTAAAGCCTGTTGCTCTCCTCCCAAAACGGTCCGGCTACTATGAGATGATCGATCCAGAAACAGCTGAACGTAAAAAAGTGCTAAGAGAAGATGCAAAAGAGCTGGCTCGCGGGGCATTTACTTTCTATCCAACTTTTCCAAGTGGACTTAAGACAGGGAAAGAGATGCTCCATTTTTATTTGAAACACAATACAAAAGAATTTACTCCACTCATTTTTTATAGCATCCTCGCGGCCATTATTTCTCTTGTTCCTGCCTTTGCAACAAGTCTATTAATCAATACGGCGATACCGGAAACAAATTATTCCCTTTTGTGGCAGATTGGGATCGCCTTATTTATGAGTGCTCTTAGTGCCGGTCTCTTCCTTTATTTTCGCTCTCTTATCCTCGCGCGTCTAGAGGGGAGATCGAGCGATCAGATTCAGGCAGCCCTTTGGGACCGCTTACTCAAATTACCTCTCCGTTTTTTCCGCCGTTATACAACGGGTAATTTGATTATGCGCGTTATATCGGCTGAGTGGATGCGAGCTCTATTAAGTGGAAGTGCAACCCGCGCTTTATTGTCGGGGTTCTTCTCTATTTTTTACCTTTTTGCTATGGCTATTTTTGCCCCTATCCTCACGCTGATCTCTCTTGTAATTCTCGCTTCGAGCTTCATAATCACCCTCATCTGCGTACGGCTTTATGCCCTCATGCAAAGAGAATTCTACGAGCTAGATGGGAATATTAATTCTTTCCTGATCCAGATTATTTCGACAGTTGGAAAATTACGGGTAGCAGGAGCTGAGAATAATGCTTTTTCAAAATGGGCCCATCTATTTGCGAAGTATAAAAAAGTCGAAATCCGCTCTTTGCATGTGAAGAATATTGTGACAGTGATGAATTATATTCTTCCCTTTCTCATGTATATGGCGATTTTCGGCTATATGATAGGAAGCCATGAGAAAATAACTATTGGAGCCTTTTTAGCTTTCAATATCGCCTTTGTCAGTTTTTATCTTGCAATGACCGACCTCAGCAATACCCTTTTGGAATTGACACCGATTTTGCCCCTGTGGGAGAGGACGGAAGTAATTGTAAAAGAGCCGCTTGAAGAGCAATTGAAAACAGAGAGTCCCGGTAAATTAAATGGGGAGATCCATGTTGATGAGGTTTACTTTAAATATGAAGATAATGAGAGCAATACTTTACAAAATATAACCTTAAAGGCTAATCCCAAGGAATTTATTGGGATTGTGGGAGCATCTGGCTGCGGCAAATCAACACTTATCCGCCTTCTCCTCGGCTTTGAAAGACCGACCTCGGGAGCTATTTATTATGATAATAAAGATCTTGCCACTCTTGCAATGGTTGACTTTCGTAGACAGCTGGGTGTTGTTTTACAAGAGGAGGGGGTCGTTGCGGGTTCCATCTATGACAACATCACCTGTGGGGGCATTTACAAACCCGATGATGTGGAGCGCGCCCTTGAAATTTCCGGATTTGCAGAGGATGTTGAATCCTTTCCCATGGGTTTGCATACCTACCTCTCTATAGGAGGGAGTACCCTTTCCGGAGGGCAGAAGCAGAGGCTTCTGATTGCGCGTGCCCTTCTTCCCAAACCTAAAATCCTTCTCTTAGATGAAGCAACAAGCGCTCTTGACACTCGAAATCAGGAAAAGGTGATCAAAAGCATCGACCAGCTCGATGTGACGCGCATCGTCATTGCCCACCGTCTTAATACGGTTAGGAATGCCGACAGGATCTATGTGATGAAAAAAGGGGAATTTGTCCAAATAGGCACCTACGAAGAGCTTGCAGGAGTGCCTGGCCTTTTTGCCGACATGCTCCAACGACAATCTCTCTAAGGGTTTGAATAAGATCTAATCGTGCCCGTGCCGGTGCCCGCGTGTATTGTTAATCAAAAATGGGTAAAATTTTATTTTTTAGCGAGAAAGAGGGTGGCGACGCCACCAAAAAGAGGTGTGACTTTGACTGTTGAAAACCCGGTATTTAGAAGCATTTTTTGCACTTCTTCGGGTGAGATAAAATGGTTGATGCTATCGCAAAGATATTTATAGGCAGCCTCATTATTGGCAAGTAGGCGGCCTAAAAGTGGAAGAAATGTTTTCAGAAAAAGATAATGCAGAGAACGCAGGATAAAAAAGCGGGGGCGCGTCAGTTCCAGGATGGCAAAAACTCCCCCTTTTCGCAAGACCCGAAAGCCCTCCTGTGCGCATAGAAGAGGCTCTTTGATATTGCGTAGGCCATAAGCTAGAGTGATTGTCTCAAAAGAGTTCTCTTGAAAGGGAATCTTCTCGGCATCAGCTACGCAGTATTTGCATCTCTCAGTTAAATCTCCCCCTTTTTGCCGTGCAATTTCAATCATCTCCTCTGAAAAGTCGAGAAGGGTCGCATGCCCTTGCGGATTTTTATTTAAAAACCCATAGGCGATCTCCCCTGTTCCGGCACAAAGATCGAGAAGATCATTTCCCGATTCGCTCCGGGCTGCATTGATTAAACGGCGGTTCCAGAGACGATAGAGTCCCATAGAGAGGATAAAATTCATCCTGTCATAGGATTTGGCAATACTATTGAATAGGGATTGGATAGAAGCAGGTTCTTCAGCAGAGTATTCCATTAGCTAGCTCTTTAAAGAGGTGAATGGCGTTTTTATGCTCACTCCCAAGTTTGAAATGGCAAATCTGATAATACTTTTCTATCACTTCTTTTGATACTCCTGTTTTTTGAGAGGCCAGCATTGTAATCTCTTCAGGGTGCGCTATTGACCAGTTTAAACTCTCTTTTAGCCTTTCGGTAAAGAGAGCGAGAGCCTCTTTTTTTTGAAGGGAGAGGTTTTTTTGGGCGGCAAAAACAGCAAAAACGCAAGGGGTACCGGTTTTTTCATACCACTCGGTTGCCAGGTCAATTGTTGTAAAGCCGGGCAGGGTAAGATTTTTAAGAGCCCTATCTCCAATTAGTAAAATCCCCTCATAGTCGGAGAGGGGAAGGGCGGGGTTTAAAATCTCAAAATGGGGAGAGACATTCCAAAAGTGGCGGCAGAGGATCTTTAAAAGCTGTACGGATGTGGCACTCTCGGAGGTCACTCCAACTTTTGCGTGATGAAGAGAGGAGAGGGAATTTTTAATATATAGATTTACACTGAGTATGGCATCTTGCGCTGCAATTCCAAACTCCCCAATGGGGATATAATCTCCCTCCACAAACTCATATAGGCTAATAAAGCTTGCATCGAGAGTGTTATCTCTTAGCATCCTATTGAGCTCGCTTGGTACTTGGAAGGTAAGCTGGGCCTGGGGATTGATTTTTTTTAAACGGAAAGCTCCATTAAGAGGGTAAGAGTTAATGTAATCAATAAAGCCTACCGATAACATATTCTCCTAAATCTCTCCGGTATGGAGGAGTTTGGGGATCCGGTTTTGCGAAAGGATAAGCTGGTTCATTGTTGCCTCATCCATTTTGATTTTCACTCCACCTGCCATCGTGATGATTTTTTCTTCCTGGTTGGTTGAAGAGAGATCATTTCCACCCCAATGAAGAATCTCTAAAGCTTCATCGACTCCCAAATAATTCCATAAGACCTTAATATGCTTGATGTTATCAAGCATAAGGCGGCTCACTGCATAGACAAGGGGGATATTTTTTTTAATTAACCGGTTTTTTCTCTTCCCAAGGGCATTTCCCTCCTCTCCGAATTTAAGGGGAATAAATGTCTTAAATCCTCCTGTAATATCTTGAAGTTCTCGGACTTTGCTAATGTGATTAATGAGATGCTGTGGAGTTTCTATATGATCAAAGAGCATTGTAATGTTTGATGAGAGTCCAAGAGAATGGGCAATTCTATGGATATTGAGGAACTCATCAGAGGTGATCTTTCCGGGAGCGATCTTTCCCCGGATCTCCTCATCAAGTACTTCAGCCCCGCCGCCAGGAAGGGAGCCTAATCCCCATTCCATCATGCGAAGAAAGACCTCTTCTACAGAAATATTGTGAAGCTTTGCTAAAAAATCATATTCTACGGCAGTTAATGCTTTAATGTGATAGTTGGGATTAAGTCTTTTAATGCGTGTGAAAAGATCCTGGTAGTAGGGCAGATCACACTCTTTCCAAAGTCCTCCCACGATATGGATTTCAGTTAACTCTCCTGGAAGAAAGCGGGCAATTTTTTGCTCAATCTGCTCAGGCGTGAGAAACCAGGCCTTTTCCCATCCCGGCTTTGCATAAAAAGAGCAGAAAGGGCAATTGAGCTCACAGAGATTTGTCGGATGAATGTATAACGTCGAGGCAAAGTGGACGATATCTCCTACTTTCTCTTTTCTCACCCAGTCAGCAAGCTTGCCAACAGCTTGAATCTCCTCCTCATTTGTGAGTTTGAGAAGCTCTAAGCCCTCCTCTTCGTTAAGCCGCTTATGTTCTCGAATTTTTCTACTTATCTCCTTTAAGAAAGGAGTAGGCATCGATTGTACACATTCTTCTACAACTGCTTGACTCATTTTTCTTCCTTATTTTCTTCTTCTTCTTTGCAGCTTGTAGTCTTGCCGCAAGTTCCACATGTGTTATTTTTATTGTCTTTGGAGGGGATATATCCGCAGCCTTTGCCGCGGAGGCGTGATTTACCTGTAAGAATCCAACCAATTCCTAGAAAAATGACAACCACGCCCATCAAAATTATGCTTGCGATGATTGTAGAAAGAGAATTCATTACCAAAACCGGGATGAAGGGAAAAAATGACGCTACCAAAATGGCGAATAACTTCGCAAGAAATAATAGATAAGCACCACAGAATCGACTTTAGGAATAGAGTCGGGGTTGCCCGCGGGCAAACCCGATTCTTTTTTTTAGGGTTTGATCGGAGAGGAGTTGGGGGGGAGTTTGGGGATCGCTTCTAGATCAATCCAGATGGGGGAGCTCCAAGCCATATGACCATCCTCCTGGGTAACACGGAGGTAGTAGTAAAGAAAGGGGGAAAGATCAGGTTTTTTCAATGCAACTTCTTCAAAATTGATCATATCATCATAAGAATAATCGATATGATAGCTTTTGGGATGAAAGGTTTTTATCACCTCTCCGCAGCGTAGGATCTCAAGGGTTTTGATCGCGTCTGTCCCTGCGACATAACCTGAGATGTGACGGTTAACTTTTAGGCCTGGCTTGGAAGTAATAGAAAGCTCAGAGCCCATTTGCTGGCCCGCAATAAGAAAGCCCACAATGATCCTCTCTCCGGTCGTTGCATAGCAGCTTCTTTGATTCAAAGCTTCCAGAAGAGATTCTCGATTATGTTTGCCGGCGCAGATGGCAGTTAGACCGGGTGAATATTGGATCTGTTCGCTTTCAAAAAAATCACTATAGATCCCTCGATCGTCGAGGCCGCCTGCTACAAAGCCAAAACGGTGGCCGGCTTTTAGGGCCTCTTCAATTGCACCGGCGGGATCCTCGCCAATACCTTTACCCCCCTCTTCGTAGGCAATAGGATGGCTATTGCCCCGTTTTTTGGTTCTTTCGCTGCAACCCCAGGCATTATAGATCTCAACAACACGTTCATATTCAGGGGTAAATTCACTAAAATCGTACGAATTGCCCTCTCCCATCGTAAAGGTCGGGATGGAGATGAAATCTTTGGGGGAGTGGCTCTTATAGATTTTTCCAAGAGTGGAGCTCTTACTATCTTTTTGACGTAAAATGGGCTTATTATCTTTTGCGTAAATCAGATGGCGCACGCCTTCTTTAGGAGATGTACCCGGATATTGAAAACCCAGAAAAGTGATAAATCGATCCTCTTCATTAAAATCTTGAATATTTTGAGAGATGACTTTCCACATATCGTTAGTAGTCTCTTCTTGAGAATCAAAGCAGGAAGTTCCATAAAAATTCAAATGCTTATCATCTCGGAAGTGGCGTAAACAGCTCTCTATATTTTCTGTTGAGTCAACCCGTTCCGACTCCCCATGTAAAAGTCCCCAAAAAAGACTGCGTTCGCTATCGGGAAAGCACTTTATAGGAGCAGAAAAGAAGGTCTCCTGGTTTTTAAGATTGCGCAGGCAGATGCGATAGATGCCTTCTTCGTTAAAATAGAGATTGGGAAGAATCACAAAACCCGTTTCCGGAACAAAGAGCTTCCAATTAAGGTTTTCTCTTAAGTGTTCGTAAGAGAGCTCAATGAGAGTATCTTCGGGTGCAAAATTGGTGAGGTTACCATAGTGGTCTTCAAAGCGTACGGTGACATCAAAACGTTTATTTTTAGCAACAAAGGAGGGAGATAGAATACGGATAAAATGGAGGGGGCCTCCTCTAATATCCACAGTAAACATTTCGGGCTCTTCAAAATTTCCCTTTCCCTTTGGATCGATATAGAGCAGGAAAGGACGGCGTCTTTGGATTGTGAGCTGGCATTTATTGCCAGCTTCTTCTGGCTTCTTTTTGGATTTGGGAGGAGCTCCGATCACGATTGTGAATTTACTTCCAATTTTCAAAGAGGTGGGAAGAGTAAACTCATATTGAGGAATAAAACTGTCAGGAACTTCAACCTCATTGGCCTCTAAAAGGGTCCCATCTTCCAAAAGGGCATAGATCACATTGCTCTCTTCTGTCAGGTCACTTGTGGGAATATCCCAATCGATATCCCTCCCAAGACTCTGGATGTCAAACTTCAGCCGCGCCTCTTTTTGCAAAGGGAGAGCGGTAGTGTAATGAAATTTCCAATTACCGGTTTTGCCTGCACGGGCGGCACCTGGTTCACTTAAACAGATCGATCGACGCATAATACTTGTGGGTATGAAAGATAGTGAGGATCATATTCTTTGAATGATTTTTACTCAATGGCCTTCTTCTTGATTAAGGGCATCAACTGCTTCATTTGGTTTTTCAAAGAGTGTGAAGTAGGGTAAAAATCCGGTGATATACAAGACATTTTCGATAGGTTTTGGAACAGATGCGAGGTAGATATGACCTCCCTGTTTTTCAATTTCTTTATGGCAATGAACCAAAACCCTGATCCCCGCAGAAGAGATGTACTCTAAAGAGGTAAAATCCAAGACCACATCTTTCGTGCCTCCTTGGATCGCTCCAGTGATTTGCTGCTCTACATCTTGAGAAGTACTGCTATCAAGCCTTCCAACAAGTGCAAACACAGTGGCCTTCCCCTTTTTCTCTTCATGGATTTTCATCACTTTCTCCCTAAACATTTATAGTAGAAATAGGGGAGATTAGGACTTTTGTCAATAGATTTATCGAAAGTGAAGAATTTACTTAAATGGCATAGGAGATAATCCGTGTGGGGCGGAAAACAGTAATCTTGATTTTACCCGAATGAGGGATCTTCTCTTCAATTTTTTGAGCGAGAGCCGATGCAATGTAAGCAGCTCTCGCATCATCCACTTTCTGGGGAGAGACAAAAACTCTAAGTTCTTTTCCCGCCTGGAGTGCAAAGGCCTGGATCACTCCTTCAAAGCTTAAACTGAGCTCTTCAAGATCATGCATCCTTCGAAAGGTTTTTTCCAGATCCACACTTCTAGCTCCTGGCCGACTCCCTGAAATGGCATCGGCCGTGGAGCAGAGGCTTCCTTCGATGGTAAGGGGGTCCATCTCATCATGATGGGCACCAATGCCGTGAGCCACCTCTTTTGATTCGCCGCACTTCATTGCAAACTCATATCCGGCTATAGCATGGCTCTTCTCTTTAGTAGGAGGAAGAGCCTTCCCAATATCATGAAGAAGGCCAATTCTTTTTGCCAAAGCAACATCGAGAGAGAGCTCTGCTGCGATAAGTCCCATCAAGAGGCTAACTTCAATCGAATGTCTCAATAGATTCTGCCCAATACTTGTGCGAAAATAGAGCTGACCAAGGAGTTCGGTCAGATGGGGATGTAAGGATCCAATTCCAGTCTCTAAAATGGCCTCATTTCCAAGAGTGATGATTTCTTTACCGATATTTTCCTGACAATTTTTGACAACTTCTTCAATGCGCGTCGGATGAATGCGCCCATCTTGAATTAAATGCTGAAGGGCGTTTTTAGCGACCTCTTTTCTAATTGGATCAAATCCCGAAATCAGAATTGCAGAGGGGGTGTCGTCAATCACAAGATTTACTCCGCAAAGCTCCTCCAGATAGCGGATATTCCTTCCCTCCCTGCCAATAATTCTCCCTTTAATGGATTCATTTGGCAGAGGAACAGTTGTTATAGTGAGTTCGGAAGTGCAGGGAAGGCAAGTGCGATGAATAGCCGTTATGAGAATTTTTTTTGCAAAAAGGTCAGATTCTTCTTCGATAGCTTTAAAATTTCGAGCAGTTCTCTTGGCCTTTTCTACACTCAGGGAGTGATCGATTTTTTGGAGAAGCTCTTCCCGCGCTTCTTGCTGAGATAAACCCGAAAGAGTTTCAAGCTCCTTTTCAAGAATGCTCTCCCTCGCTTCAAGGTCCTCTTTAAAGGCGTTGAGTTGCTGTTGTTTAATCTCCTGTTCTTTCTGCTTTTTTTCTATCTCCAAAGTCCGGGTTTCCAAAGTTGAGGCTCTCTTCTCAAGGGCAAGCTCTCTTTGTTTGATGTGCTTCTCCTCCTTTTGCATCTTTTGCAAAAAGGATTGCCACTTTTTATCAATCTCCAGCTTTGCAATGAATTCTTCTTTTTCGCATTTGAGCTTTAGCTTTTCCGAGTAATTTTCTGCCTCTTTTTCAGCCTCCTTTAGAATTTGCAAACCTATCGCATTGAATCCACCCTTTTTGAGGGTGAAGAGAGTGTAAAAAAGCAAAAAGCCGAGAAGTGACCCAAAGGAAAATATCAAAAAATTCATATATTTTTCGGTCTTGCGATAATTCTTACCTTTTCAATGCTTCTCTCGCTAGAGCTGATGATCTCTAAATCAAATTCCTGATTATGAATTTTCTGCCCCGGCTTGGGGATGGATCCAAAGCGGTGGAAGAGATACCCGCCAATTGTATCATAATCTCCCTCTTGAGGAATATGAATCCCAAAGGTCTCTTCAGCATCCAGAATATTCATACGAGCATCGACAATCCAGCTTCCTAGCCCCGGTTGCGCGGTGTAGAGCTCCTCCTCATCAAAGTCATACTCATCGGCGATCTCTCCGACAATCTCTTCCAGGATATCTTCGATTGTCACTATCCCTTCTGTCCCTCCATACTCATCGACAACGATGGCCATATGCATCTGTTTTGATCGGAATTCCTGTAAAAGCTGAGAGGCTTTTTTAGTCTCTGGAGTGTAAAAAGGGCGCTTGATGAGGATTTCAAGAGAATCGTTTAGGATAGAGGGATCTTTTTCTCCGCGGTCAATATCCATATAGAGATCAAGGATATCTTTAAAGAGTAGAACTCCAATGATATTGTCTATATTCCCTCGGAAAACAGGGACACGGCTATATCCCTCTCCAATAAGTTGCTGGCTTGCCTCACGGATAGAAATGGAAGCTGAGAGGCAAAAAAGGTTCACTCTTGGAATCATGACCTCTTTTACGATCCTCTCCTTAAATTTAATGACTGACTCAATGAGCTTCTTATCAATGGAAGTGAGCTTTCCTCGGACATTGGCCCGTTGCAAAATCTCCAGAACGGCATCAGTTAAAGCATCGATTGTGTCTCCCTCCTCATTTTCTTCATAATTTTGCGCCGCTTTCTCTTCTAGCTTTAAGAAAAAGAAGGTGATGGGGAGGGAGAGCAGAAGGAAAATAGAACTCATCGCCATAACAAAACTGAGGCCTCCTTCACTATTTTTTAAAGCGATAAGGTAGGGAAAGAAGGCTAAAACAAAAAGGGCAACAATAAAAGTGATGATGTATCCGAGAAGGAGTGTTGAAATGGAATGAAACCAGGGTTGGAGAGAGAAGGCAAGGAGGATTGTTGCAGCAGAAAAAAGAGTGGCAAGAATGAGAGAAATTTTAGTTGCAAAAACAAAGACATCAAAGCTCTGTTTGGGGAAAAGAAGGCGGTGGAGAGGGAGGTAGATCCCTCTCCCATAAGAAGAATTCATAATTTCTCTTGAGCGGTACTCCCCCAACCTGTCAAGACAGAAAGAGGAGGACGCAACAAAAAATCCGGAGAGAAGAAAGAAAAGCGGAATTAAAAACCAGATCGTAGACAACAAATAGCCTCAATTTTTTTATATTATAATTACCTGAAAAAAAATTAAACGCAAAGTCATAAGTCTAATAAAGAAGATGCCCCTCTTCTAGGAGCCTCTGCATCAGTTTTTTTTCATGGGCACGCATTTTTTTTCGATCCTTCTCGTTTAAATCATCAAAACCGAGAAGATGCAAAAGTCCATGGACGAGATAGAGTGTGATTTCTAAATAAATATTTTGTTCCTTAAGTTTTGATTGGAGTAGGTAATCAATCCCAGTTTTTGGGCAGATAAAGATCTCTCCTAAGATATGATATCCTGGAGCGCCCGGCTTATCGATAGGAAAGGAGATGCAGTCTGTTGGAGCTGGATCATCGAAGAACTCCTCATGAACTTGGGAGATCCTCTCTACTGTGACAAAATAGATAGCTACTTCATCGCTTAACGCATTTTCAGCAAGCAAAAGGCTTTCTACAATGGGCTTTACGGACTTAGGATGGATTAAAAGATCCTTCTGCTCATCAAAAACAACTACTTTCATAGACTGAGGTTTAGAAATTTTGAAACGAAAGGAAATTTTGGAGTGCATTGACTTGTCACTACACTCCAAAGGATTTTATGGAATGGCGGGGGTTTTGGGAAGCCCGGTGACTTTGTTCTTCCCTTTAGTCCATCGACCAAGCTTTTTTAGAACAGCAATCCGTTCAAATCGCTTTAGGACATTCCGCTTTTTGCCACCTTTTATTGCTTTGCCGAAACTGGGATGCCGAGACATGACTATTTCACCTTTGGAATAAAAATTTGATTAATAAGTTCTTTTTCTGCAAGGGCATTTGCATGAGGCCTATAACCTAGGGAGAGATTGTCCGCTAATGGACCTGTCTTTTTTGTAGTGATGTTTTTGCGTTTGCGAGGCGATTTTGCTCGTCGCTCTTGTTGTTTGCTCATCCGAGTCATGAGATACTCCTTTAAAAATCCAAAAGTCTACCTATTCCCCAAAATACTTTCAAGTCTCGTTGTGAAATTGTGCAGCAAAACCAACCTAAAAAACATACAAGTATGTTATCATTGACAATAAATTTAATGTTTTAATTCAGAAATAACACAATGATTAATATTGTTTTCTTAAAAAAATGGGTAGATTCTACTTTGTTAGATATAGAAAAATTAAGCCTCACTGATGAAAAGGTGGAGAAACTTGCGTCAAAAAAATGGCAAAATTGCTACATCGACATAGCTGGGAAGTTTTTTCAAAAAATCAAATGGGGATGCTGGGATCCCTCCATTGGAGCTGATAACGCTTTACAAGAAAAGATTATGCAAGTCATGGAGCTCGTGCAGGGAGAAAGCGATCCATCAATTCATTTCAGAGGGAAAATAGAAGGGGTTATGCAAAGAGCCCAATACGAATTACCAAATTTGGCAAAAACACCCTATTTTTCTTGGCTCATAAATGAAATTACCAAAAAAATACAAGCAAAGATCCAAGCAAATAATTTTGAGCTGGAGGATTTCTTTGAAAGAGGAATATGGATTCCTCTCTTGTTGAAAAAATATATCATCCAAAATGTTATTGCGGAGCTAAGAATCACTAACTTGTGTGCATTGGGCCAAGACAGGGCATTAGCTGTTTTCACGTTGCTTGGGACAGCTTCCGGTTCTGCAGTAGGAGAAACGTTGATCAGGCTCGAAAGAACGAAACAGTTTCTTCTTCCTAATGAGTCTATGCAAGATCTTGTTAAAACCTGCATTTTGTCAAGCGGACTCTCTTTTCTACCTTATCTTCAAAATTTTTTTCCAAATGCAGAGGAAGAGAAGGAGGTTTTGGTCTCTCTTGTTTTAGAAATGATAGCAACTTCTCCGAGAGAAGAGCCACTTGCTTTCTCTAGAAAGGAAGTGTTGGCCTACCTCTCTTTTTGGCATCTGGATGAAAACCAACTTCTTTTAGGGAATATAGATAAATTTTTCCAAGTGACCGAAGCGGAAAAGGAGAGTCTACCTCAACTTGCCGAAGAAGCTAAAAATTTATTTAAATTACATCATGCTAATTCTGGCGTCCTTAGTTACCCTATGCTCTTAAAACGAGCGATAGCAAAATTACAAGCCTCCCCCGAAAAAAAGGAGGTCCATAGACTTAAAAAGGAAATCGCAAATAAATTTTTAACAGAAAAGAAATGGGGTCATCTTGCAAAGCGTGGGATCTTTTTTCTCGAAAATCTCTCATTATTTGAATTCGATGAAATAGAAAAGGTAAAAATCCTGAAAAAAGCCAATCACTACCATTATTATGAGCAAATTATACAAATTCTTATTACTCTTCCTTGGTCGAGAATAAAGGAGAGATTAGTGCTCCGGATGGCTAGGGACAAAACCTGCGCCCATATTCTACCATTTCTTGATAAATTAGGTTTTGATGCGCAAAGCCCAGTTAATAATACAATTGAGCAATTTGTTATTCGAAATTTTCTAAATAAAAAAATTAGTATTATTGAAAATACACTCGAACACGCGCTTGGGTTTACGCTTTTTGTAAAGATCCCTCCTGATCTATTTCTATCTCCCTATTTTGGAAAACTAAAACCCTTATTTTCTTTAGCGTGCGCAGTAGCTCCTATCTTGATAGATATTCCTGTTACGGTTGATTGTTATGCTCCTGATTTTCACAAACAATATTTAGAGGCAATTTCAACCTTAGATAAGAGGGAGCCAGGATTTGGCAAAGCATTATCCATTCTTATAAAAAATAGTGGTGCAGAAAAAATCATTCGGCAAATGAGTAGTATTGGGAAGGCAGAAAATGATATTGATCAAATTAAACTTAAGCAACTTGCGCATGCTCTTCACCCCCTTGCTTTTGATGAGATATTTTTAACCTATTTAACGCTTCTCTCTCATGAATTTGATAAAAATCCAGAAAAGAGTAATAGAAAAAAAGAGATCTCAGTAAACATTTTGACACAAGGGATCTTAAGCGCGGCAAACGCATTTAGAAAAGATGCAAAAGTGAGCAATGGGTGGATCACCCAATTTTGTCTATTCATACGTGATGAGAAACCCGTTGTCGATATCCCTTCTCTTCATCGCGATTCTCCTTTTGCAGCCATTTTCCCATTCCTTTTCTTCCAACTCCTGCTAGCATCTGAAAAAAGTGAGGAATCCCAATTTTATAAGGCTGCTCTATTTTTTATAACTGAGCATGCTGAATGGATTAAGGGTCATCTTCCTCCCTCCCTTTGCAAAGAGATTGCAAAACATGCCACCATTTGGCATTCCTCCAAGTCTTTTATGCTTCTCAAACGAGGCAATCCTTATGCTCGGAACCCTATTGCATTTCTATTTAATCAAACTCAGTTAATGATGCAAAATGAGCTTTCTATTGAGAAAGTTGAATTATCTCTTAAAATGATCCTGTTTTCATTTACTATTCTTTATTCAGACAAAACCACAAAGTCCACGACTGCTGAAGAGGTTTTTTCAGAGGATATAGATTTTTTCTTTAACAAAATGATCGATTTTATATCCCTAAAATTTCAATTGCAAAAAGAAGAGAGAGAAGAATTGATAGCTATTTTAATGCAATGGGAGGATCCGCACTTTCTAATGGAGTATTATTATCAGCATGAGAAAGAGCCCGATATTATTAATCCTTTTATTAACTGGTTTCAAGCTCTTGTACGCAAGAAGCTTCCGTCGTTGCGTTTTGAAGAAGGGGAGCAAGGGAAATATTTCGCTCAATTCAATCCTTCTTTGGTAGAGTGGCATAAAGAGGAGATGGAAATAGACAAAAATAAACTTAGAGAGATTTGGGATATTGGAACAACACAAAGTGTGGAAGTAGCTGAATGTATCAATTATTTTCGCCAAAACTTTCCTCAGCTGTTTGTTTGGGAAAATGTTAGTTGGCAATGGGAAGAGCTTGACCTTAAAGAAAAACTCTTCTGGCAACAACAAATTCGAGAGATCAAAGACAGATATAAAAAAGAATTACCGAAACAAAACAGTGAAATTGCCAGATGGAAGCTGCTTTGGAACCTCATCCAGCTTCAGAAAGAAGAGAGTCCAAGAAAATGCTTACTCCTTCTTCAAGCTCTTCAGGATTTTATGGGAAGCTATCGCAAAAAGCGAGCTGAATTTAACGAAGGGCTTTATAATCAACTGAATCAGCTCATTACGCAACTCCAAGGAAAGTTGCAAGGAAGAATCGATCACCCTCTCAATAGAATTCATTTGAGATGTACCCACTCTCCCCAACTAGCTTTTAATATTTCCAACGTAACTCTTGGAAGTTGTCAAAGCATTCATGATCCGTCTTACAATAAATCTCTTATTGGAAGACTTGTCCATGGAAAACAGAAGATATTTATAGTAGAAGATCCTTTGACAGGGCAGCCGCTTGCTATTGCAACTGTTAAGCTTCTTATCGATCCAAGGAGTGGGACTCCCGCTTTATTGCGAGAACCTGTTTATCAGTGCCGTGGATGCTCTCTTTCTACGAATCAGCTCGAAGAAATAGTCACTCTAGCACTAGCAGTTGAATGTGAAAAAAAGAACATCCCTCTTTTCATTGCAAAAGTCGGTGGGAATATACATTACTGGGAAGCGCACCAATCACCTTTACTTTTGGCTTCTCGGGGTGTTGCACCTCTTCTTTCCAAGACAGGTGGTATTCCAGAATATGAGGATGCAAATAGAATGAAGATCCAATTGAGTTCTGAATATCTTATTCCCAAAGAATTTCTTATAAGAATAGAAACCCGACTAGTTTCCAATGGGCTTGTTGCATAAATGTCCCATATCTATATTTCTTTGAAAATTTTGGAGTTCCAAACTTGAGAAGAAATCAGGGCGATACCCAAGGCATCTTGTTATTAAATTTTTTGCGCGGGTTAACTCTTGATTAAGGAAAGTTTTTTCAGGGCTTTGCCCTGATTTCTATGCAAATTTTGAACTCCAAAATTCCTCGTGAATAAAAAATCCTAAAGTCGAGTCTGTGGTAATTAATAATTTATGGTAAATTAGATTTATGCAACAACGCTGTTTTTCAATGAGAAACATTTGGATTTATAAATAATTTCTACTTATGTTAACATATTCTCTAGTTAATGAAAGTTAGGTTGTATGTCTGGAGATATCGCAATTTCTCAAAAGATCCAGGGCGGGGGCTTCTTTCAAAGTTTGGAAGATCCTGCAAAACGCAAAGCCGTTGCTAGAGTGGCTCTTATTGTTTGCACCCTCTTTGCCCTTTGTCTTGTTCCCGGGGGGATAGGGTTAGCCGGCAATTCTTTGGGTTCTACATGGATTGGCAAGATGATCACCAGCCTTACTTTTAAAGGGGCTCTCTCGATGACTGTGATAGGCGGGATAGCAGGCGCTCTTGATTTTGGCGTTTTTGTATGGCTTGTCATTGAACATCTTCTTGGATTTATAAGGCCTGTCGCTTTTGAGCTTGATAGAAGAGATTCTATTGATAAATATCTAGATGAAGTAGTTGATGAGTCCACGGTTACTTCTGTTGATCCTGCGAAAGTTTACCGTTTAAAACTTCCGCAAAATTCTTTTGCCATCCTAAAAGATACTTCTGATTTTTATCTTATCGTTCACCATCTAGAGCCTATTACACAGTTGGACTTACTTATCGCAGATCGCCCCTACTTACTCCAGCATTATAAGCGTGATAATCATACTATTATTCACTATGCTGGTTATCTAAATACTTTTGAAAAGATAAAAGAGGTGACGGAGGTCTGCAAAGATGACTTTAGAGAACAAAATATAGTGCCCACCTCACCTATAGGGTCTATAGACTAATACTCTTCTGCCAGAAGGTGGTCGTCTGTTGTGACAAGACCGCATGAGATGATGTACTTAAAGGCATCCTCCACTTTCATATCGACGACGGTGATCTCACTTTTTTCATACATGATTAAAAATCCCGATGTGGGATTAGGCGTTGTAGGGATAAAGACTGAGACGAGTTCTTTACCAATACTCTTTTCGCAAACAGAGGCGACCGGCCCGCTGACAAGTCCAATGCAATAGCCCCCGTGGGTCGGATAGGGGACTAAAACCACCTGTTTAAAGGAGCGCGACTGACTCCCAAAAATGGTTTTTATCATTCTTTGAGAGGTCTTGTAAACCGTTTTGATAACAGGGATCCGATGCATCATATAATCAGAGAACTGCAGTAGATATTTAAAAGCCAGCAGCCGTGTCAGAAACCCAAGAAGGAGTGTTGAGCAGAAGAGGGCAAAGAGAAGGAGAATTTGTAAGAGAAGATGGATCAGCACCCGGAGTTTAGGATACCAGGAAAAATGGACAAAAAATTGTTCAAAGAATCCAACAAAAGGGTCTGTTAGAAAATTAATAATAAAAGCAACGATCCCAATTGTTACGGCAAGGGGTAAAAGGATAATAAGACCAGTAAGAAAATATCTTTTTAACATAGCTTTAGTTGAAATCTCCATGGCATAAGGGCATATTCTTCGGCATAATCTATCCCAATTCTGGGAGATGCAATAATCTCCTCTTTTTTGGGAATAATTCCTCTATCTTCAATCCAAATACGAGATCCTGTCAACTCTTCTCCATTGAATGACCGCGTTACACCCAAGGCCTGCGAGAGATTGCCTGGGCCATTTGCAGTGGTTCTATCCAAAATCTTTTTACCACGCCTTTTAACCATTAATTCAATTCCATCTGTCGGAAGGATTGCCCGCAGTAGAATGGCGTGGGGGATATCCTTGCCATTTGTGACAACGTTTAAAAGATAGTGAATCCCATAACAGATATAAACATAGGCAACTCCGCCTGGGGAATAGAGCACTTCATTGCGAGGGGTCCTTCGAAGATTATACGCATGAGAGGCTACATCTTCAGGGCCCCTATACCCTTCCGTTTCAATGATTATTCCTCCTGCTATTCCCTCGGGGGTAGCTGTAAAAAGATATTTCCCTAAAAGCTGCTGGCTTAAAGCAATCACATCATCATGAAGATAGAATTCTTTGGTAAGAAGAGTCATTTTCGTCTTTTTGACTTACGCGGCTTCTCTTCTTGTTCTAATGTCCATTTCATCTCAAGAGTGATGAGATTCACAGTCAAAAGCCGGACCTCTATATGTTTGCCGGTTGCAAATGGCTCCCCCTCATGCCTTCCTCGGAGGATTTTTTTCTCCTCTTCAAACTCAAAGTAGTCATCTCCAATTTCAGAAATATGGATAAATCCCTCGACGAGAAATTCACTCACCTCAAAAGCAAACCCAAAGGGTTTAACGCTTGTGATGACAGCTTCATAGATTGCATGGGGATTTTTCTTTTGGGCCGCAAGAAGCAGGCGAAGTTTTTTCAGGAGTTTGACACTATTTTCAGCTTTTGCTGCAAGACGCTCTTTTTCAGAACATTCAAGAGCTATTTTTTCAAGGTCATCACCCTCTTTTGTCTCATTAAAAAGCACTCTATGGACGATAAGGTCGATATAGCGACGGATGGGAGAGGTAAAGTGGGTGTAGTGGTCGAGCTTAAGACCATAGTGGCCAATATTATTGCAGGAGTAGATGGCAAGCTTTAGGCTTTTAATGAAGGAGGTGGCTAAAAAACGGCCAAAGGGAGATTCCTTTGCCTCATCAAAAAGCTTTTGCAACTCCTCTCCTGTTGGAGGAGAGCTGACTTTAAAACCGAAAAGGGAGGCGAGAGAGCCAAAATTCTCAAGGTTCTCTGGGCTTGGGCTTTCATGGATTCGGTAGGTCAAGGGTTTTTTGGCATTTGAAAGATGAGTTGCCACAACTTCATTTGCTTTAAGCATGAATTCTTCGACAAGTTGATGGGAGATATCATATTCGATAAGACGTAATTTCTCGGGAGCTCCTTTTTCATCTACAATAATTGCAACTTCGGGAAGAGAAAATTCAATACTTCCTCGCTTGTAGCGTTCGCGTTTTAGGGCTAAGCAAAGGTCTACCATTTGCTTAAGTAAAGGAGCGTATGGGCTTTCTACCTTTCCATCGAGGACAGCTTTAGCCTCCTCATAGGAAAAGCGCTTGCGGCTTTTGATCATGCTTTTTGTGATTTTCGTACCCAAAAGCACCCCATCAGGGGAAAATTCCATTAAAATTGAGGCTGCAAGACGGTTGACATTGGGTTTTAAGCTGCAAAGCTCGTTAGAGAGCCTTTCGGGCAGCATGGGGAGGACGGCGCCTGGAAAGTAGACGGAGTTACACCGTTTTTTCGCTTCAATATCAAGCAATGAACCTGGCTTTACATAGTGAGTGACATCTGCAATATGGACCCCAAGGTGGTAGTGCCCCTTCTCATCGACAGTTAAGGAGAGGGCATCATCAAAATCCCTTGCAGTTTCCGGATCGATTGTAATGGCTATCTGATGACGGAGATCCTGCCGATTTTTATCCTTGAGTTCATTAGCTGATACGCTTTTTCCAAAGCTCTCCGCCTCTTTGATGATTTCGGGACTAAAGGCATTGTCGAGGTTAAACTCTTCAATTGCAGCAGCGATGTCGCAGGAGGGGTCGGAGATATGTCCAATATGATAGGCAACCTCTCCCTTGGGCTCTATCTTAGCTCCGCCCCATTCGCTTACATGAATTACGATCCGGTCGCCAATTTTAAGAGAAAAACCCTTTAATGAAACGGTTACAGGAGAGGAGAATCCAATTAAGGGAGCATAGGCGAGGGCTTTTTCTTTAGAGAGAATGTGGGTGATAGTTCCTGCTAAATGGGAGCGTCCCCGCTTAAGGATCTGATAGACCTCTCCCTCCGGTCCCTTCTCAGAGAGGCCCGCTTCGTTGATAAGGACTTCGACATGGTCCCCATCAACAGCTCCATTTGTCAGGTGCTTGGGGACAAAGATCTCTTCGGGGAATAGAGCTCTCTCATCAGGCAGCAAAAAACCAAATCCTCTGGGGTGGACGCGGATTACTCCAATAGCGAGAGTTGAGGGGTGAAAAGCTAAAGAAAAGCGTCCCTTTGTAACGCGAATCTCTCCCAAGTTTACAAGCTCGGAGAGAGCTTTTTGGAAAGTGGGGGCGTGCTGTTCTGGAACACTAAGCCTCTCCTCCAACTCACTCCCTTTGAGAGGGGCATACCCTTTGCCTTGAAGAAATTGGCGGATCAGGTTGAGATAGCTCTCTTTAAGACGTGCATTTTTTTTATTTGCCATGATTTTTGCATCATAGCAGAAAAAGCCCAAAAATGCCACATACTCTCTTTTCCTTTTTTTTTCTTAACATAAAATATAAACATTTTTTTATTAAAAAATAATTCTTAATACCATATTAACAATGTTCTGTTATTATTATGTTATAAATTATTATTATAACAGAGGTTATTAAAATTATGTCAGGTGTTACACGCAGAGATGCTCAAGTTTTTGACCCCAGTGCATTCAAAGCAGGCTCGAATGCACACTCATGGAAAGTAGCAGCACTCGCCCTCAAGGTTTTGATTTTTGTTGTGGGGATAGCGGTTCTAGGAGGTGGCATGGGTGCCGGCGGAGGGTATATGATGCTTTCAAGCAGCCCTTGGGATGTGCCCTTCATAGTTGGAACAGTCTTTGCTGGAGTAGCTTCTATAGTATTTGCCCCTGCTGATCTCTACCTTATAGTCGCTGGAATCAGAGACTTCCTTGCTATTCGAAAAGCCCGGCAAACAGATTTAAGTGCACCTATTCCTCACGATGCTCCCCCTGAAGTAATCAATAAAATCATGAAATCCCCCGAGTTAGTTAGCAAACTCAAGGTCGAAGAAGTAGTTGAAGTGAAAGAAGGCGAAGCGCCAGCTATCCAACCCCTCTCGCTTGAAGTTATTATGCGCAAAGCAAATGAGCAATTTGATGCTTCGAATGAGGAAAATGTAATACCCTCAGTCTCAATCGCAGAGTTATCTAAAATGCGCCCCAAGCTCGAAGATGAGGATGGAAATTGGAAACCCGGATTCCTTCTGGCTCTTTATCGGAGTATAGTTGCTTCATCTCCTGAGGGAGATGCAAAAAATAGCGTTTTGGCCTCTCTTCTGATCGGGATTGGCGATAATATTTCTCAAGCCCCCGACCTTTTAGTAAAGATCATTAAGGATGAAATACCTTTGGGAGGTGAACAACGTCCTTATTTTAATGAGTTAGGAGAGTTTTATGCGAATATAAAAGCGGAAGCGCGTAATGACTTTCTCCAAGCTTTTACCAGGGAAGAAATGTTAGAAGTGCTTCCACTGCTACATTATAATATTCAAGATGAAGGCCTAAAAGCTGAAATAGCAGCGAAAATTGCTGAAGATGGTACTCGTTTTGCTAACTGGGTATCTGATAAAACGAGCTATTTTTCTACGAATATTGCTACATTTTTTATTGCCATGAATGATGAGCAAAAAGTTGCTTTTCTCCAAAGCGTTGTTGAAACAAGAAGAAAATCCGTTTGGAAGCGTCTTAGCAAATTAGAATTTAACGATCGCGGATCAGCGAGCGTGGTTAGTGCAATGAATTCATACCCAGAATTAGTTGCTAGATACTTTGTATATGAGCATTTTATCCCTTATTTTATGGGCATGAATCCAGTTCAGCAATCTGAGATTCTTACTTATATCGAAAATACAATGAATGTAGACGAGGCTAATCAAGGAACAGATTACATATTTGATTTGATGAATGCTTGCCTTGGCAAAATGCAGGCTGGAGATAAGCCTACCGAAGGTCCAAAAAATTTCGAAGCACTTTTTAAGATTATGATATACATGTTACAACGCAATGCGTTTAATGATTTTCTTGTCGATAAGCAAAAGTTGAATGACGATAATTTCAAACGTATTGCCGATAATTTAAATCATCGGGCCAAGACTCATTCCGAGTATAAAGATTTGATCCTTTTTATAGTTGGGACCGATCGATTCAAAGAACTTGAAAAAGCTGAAGGAGATAAATATCAATCTCTTAATTCCGTGATGAGAAGAAAAATTTAACTTTAATTAGTCGATAGATATTTTTCCGGAGTTGGGATCTCACCTGGCTCCGGATTTTTTTTTCTCTATTTGGGTTAATCTATCGGTTTTGATATTCTTTCTCTAGTTTGGAGAGGAAGAATGGCTAAATATGATCATGGAAAAATAGAGAAAAAATGGCAGAAGATCTGGCATGAGACAAAGCCTTTTAAAGCCGAAATCGACGATACTCGCCCTAAATACTACGTTTTAGATATGTTTCCCTATCCTTCGGGCGCTGGATTGCATGTGGGCCATCTGCTTGGGTATACTGCGACCGATATTTTGGCCAGATACATGCGCCAAAAGGGATATAATGTCCTTCATCCCATGGGATGGGATAGCTTTGGCCTTCCAGCAGAGCAGTATGCCATACGAACAGGCACCCATCCAGCCATCACCACCCATGTAAATACAAAAAGATACCGTCAGCAGTTTGAATCGATTGGCTATAGCTATGACTGGGATCGAGAGCTCTCAACAAGCGAACCCTCCTATTATAAATGGACCCAATGGATCTTTACCAAACTCTATGAGATGGGGCTTGCCTATGAGGCCGACCTTCTTGTCAACTACTGCCCAGCTCTTGGGACAGTCCTTGCCAATGAGGAGATTGAAGAGGGCTATTCCAAGGAGGGGGGGCATCCAGTTGAAAAACGCCCCCTCAAGCAGTGGGTTCTTAAAATCACAGCTTATGCCGACCGTTTAATCGACGACCTCGATCTTGTTGATTGGCCTGAAAGTCTGAAGAAACTGCAAAAAAATTGGATTGGAAGAAGTGAAGGGGCTGAGATCGACTTTCCTATTATCGATAGTGATGAGAAAATCTCTGTCTTCACAACTCGTCCCGATACAATTTTTGGAGTGACCTATCTTGTTCTCTCACCCGAGCATCCTCTTGTCCAAAATGTTACAACAGAAGAACAAAAAGAAGAAGTCGCTCACTACAAAAAAGAGGCTCTCATAAAAAGTGATCTCGAAAGGCAGGAGCTCGCTAAAGATAAAACGGGTGTCTTCACAGGAGGCTACGCCCTCAACCCCGCTACGGGCAAGCCTCTTCCTATATGGATTGGAGATTATGTTTTAATGGGGTATGGAACAGGAGCTATTATGGCTGTTCCCTCCCATGATGAGCGCGACCATGCCTTTGCTCTCAAATTTGGCTTGCCGGAAATGCGGGTGATTGTTCCAAAAGATCTAAAGGAGCGGGAAGAGCTCTTGGCTACATCTAACTGCTGGGATGGAGAGGGCCCTTACATTAATTCAGAGAGTCCTCAAGAGAACTTCTCTCTCCATCATCTCTTTTCTCCTAATGGCAAAGAGGCGGCCATTGCATGGTTAGAAAAAAAGGGGGCCGCCCGCAGGACAGTCAATTACAAACTTAGAGACTGGATTTTTTCCCGCCAGAGATACTGGGGAGAGCCTTTCCCGATCTTGCATTTTGAGGATGGCTCTAAAAGGGCATTAGGGCTGGATGAGCTCCCCCTTCTTCCCCCTGAAGTCTCCGATTTTAAACCGACGCACACAGGGGAGAGCCCTCTTGCCAAACAGCCCGATTGGGTCAATATCTACGATGAAAAAAGTGGCAGGCAAGCGCGTCGAGAGACAAATACAATGCCTAATTGGGCGGGCTCCTGCTGGTATTATTTACGCTTTTGCGATCCGGGCAATAACGCATCTGCCTGGAGTGAAAAAACTGAAAAATATTGGATGCCTGTAGATCTCTATATTGGGGGGGCAGAGCATGCAGTGCTTCACCTGCTCTATTCCAGATTTTGGCATAAGGTGCTCTATGATGCGGGTCTTGTCTCAACAAAAGAGCCCTTTCGCAAACTCTGCAACCAGGGCTTGATGATTGCCCGCTCCTACCAACGCTCAAGCGGTCTTTATATCTCCCCCCAAGAGGCAATTGAAAGGCAGGGGAAATATTACCACTGGGAGACGGGCGAGGAGCTCCATTCGCAGATTGAAAAGATGTCTAAATCCAAACTCAATGGAGTGAGCCCCGATGAGGTGATTGAGGAATTTGGCGCAGATGCCCTCAGGCTCTACTCAATGTTTATTGGTCCGATCGATAAGGAAAAAATTTGGAACACAGAGGGAGTGTCTGGTTGCAAAAGGTTTTTAAACCGGATTTTTGAGATGGCAACTGGAGAAAAAATGCGGAAAGAGGTTCCAGAAGAGGTAAGAAAAGCGGCTCTCAAACTTGGCTACAGGCTCCTCGATGGGGTAACCCATGATGTAGAGAAGATGCTTTTTAATACTGCCATAGCAAAGATGATGGAATTTCTCAATGAGTTTACCCAGCTTCCTTTCTATCCTAAAGAGGTTGTAAAATGGGTTATTCAGCTCCTGATGCCTTTTGCTCCCCATATCTCTGAGGAGCTTTGGCACTATTTAGGAGAAGAGCATCCTCTTTCAACCTACCCTCTACCACCTGTTGACCTCTTCTTTCTAATTGATGAAACTGTTACATATGTTGTCCAAGTCAATGGAAAAGTGAGAGGACGCTTTGAGCTTCCTAAAGATAGATCGGAGGAGGAGATTGTAGAAATTGCAAGAAAAGATGAACATATAGCCAAGTTCACGCAAGGAAAATTAAAAAAAGTTGTCTTTGTCCCTAATAAACTTTTAAACTTTGTCATTGAGTCCTAATGTTACTATACGATATTGCCCTCCATTGCGCTGCTTCATTCTTTCTTCCTAAAATGGGCTGGAAGATGCTCCGAGAGGGGAAATACAAGAAGAGCTTTCTTAAAAAAATGGGTGCGGAGTTTCCCATCATTATAAAGAAAGGCAAGCCCCTTATCTGGGTGCATGCAGTCTCTTATGGAGAGACAAAAGCGATTTTTCCTCTTGTCAAAAAGCTGCAGGAAAATTTCCCCTCTGCCCAATTTCTCTTCTCCTCAACAACTGAGACGGGCCATGCTGAGGCGATGAGACTTTTTCCTAAAGAGAACTTTGGTGAAGTTTATCATGTCTATCTTCCCTTTGATTTTAGCTATGTCATTAATCCCATTGTAGAGAGGGTCAAACCCGATCTAGTTATTATTACAGAGACTGATTTTTGGCTCAATTTTATCCATGCTGCCAAAAAGGAGGGAGCTTGCATTGCTCTTGCGAATGGAAAGCTCTCCGAACGCTCTTTTTCCCGCTTTAAAATGCTCTCCTGCTTCTCTAAAAGGCTTTTTTCGCTATTTGATCTTTTATGCGTCCAGAATATCACCTATAAAGAGCGTTTTGAAAAACTCGGGGTAGCTCCTGCTAAAATCCATGTCACAGGCAATTTAAAGCTGGATGCCCCACTTCTCAAGCTCTCGATAGGAGAAAAAGAAGAGTGGAAAAAGCGGCTGGGAATCTCTCCTGAGGCCTTAGTAATAACTGCCGGCTCAACGCATGATCCTGAAGAGCAGATTTTGCTGGATGATCTTTTCCCTCTTTGGGAGAAATATCCTCACTTAAAGCTCATTCTAGTTCCTCGCCACCCTGAACGTTTTGATAGGGTGGCAGCACTTCTTGAGGAGAAAAAAATCTCCTACTCACGCTATAGCGGCTCTCCAGATTGCCATGCGCGTGTCACGCTTGTCGATGCAATGGGACAATTAAAGAACTGCTATGCTGTCTCGGATATCGCTTTTGTGGGAGGAACCCTCACTTCAAAGGTGGGGGGACACAATTTGATAGAACCGAGTTTTTTTGGCGTTCCAGTTCTTTTTGGGCCCTATACCTACTCTCAGCCTGACTTTCATGAACTTCTCTTAAGCTATGAAGCCGGTCTTCCCTATAGCCCCTTTTCGCTTGCCCAGCTTATCGAGTCAAAAGCTGAAAGGGAAAACCTAGGGGGCAATGGCCTCCGTTTATGCCAGGAAGCTGCCGGTTCTTGCGATAAAACTCATTCCTACATATCTTCATTGCTTAAAAATAGCCTCTCTTGATAATATTTGCCCCTTATCGCGGGATGGAGCAGTGGTTAGCTCGTTGGGCTCATAACCCAAAGGCCGGAGGTTCGAATCCTTCTCCCGCTATTCTCTCCTCTGCAGCTTATGCTCAGAGGATTTTTTATTTCTGGCGGCATAGCTCAGTCGGTAGAGCAGGGGAATCATAATCCCTTGGTCGGGGGTTCGAGTCCCTCTGCCGCTAACCCCTTCCCAACTTTTCCCTTTTCCCAAAAACTTGTTGAATATTATAACATATGTTATAATGAAGAAAAAGAGGGAGGGTTCCTTATGTTGAGAGCAAAAATAACCACTGTTGGCAATTCCTCTGGAATTGTTTTAAGTAGGGAAATACTCAATAAACTGCACGTAAAAAAGGGAGACGAATTATTTTTGATTGAAACTCCTAATGGTTATGAAATCGTAGCTTATGATCCCGAATTTGAAAAACAAATGATAATAGCTGAAAAAATTCGAAAAAAACGTAAAAACCTATTGCACCTACTCGCTAAATCATGAAAGAACCACTCTGGGTTAAAATTGATGTTCTTATTGCTATGCATAAAGAAATTATTGCAGAGCATGGAGGCATAGAAGGAATTCGAGACAATAATCTTTTAGAATCATCTTGTTCGGCTCCTATGCAATTGTTTCATTATTCAAATCCAAAACCTTCTATTCCTGAGTTAGCTGCACGTTTTGTTTACAGTGCAAAAAATCATCCTTTTCAAGATGGAAATAAAAGAATGTCAGCAATTGCATGTGAAATTTTTTTAGAATTAAACGACCATATTTTAACCGCTTCAGATGAGGATGCCTACTTCATTTTTGTAGATTTGGCAGCCGGCAATATAAGCGAAAATGAATTGATCGAATGGATTAAAAAAAATTCAATCTCTCCTCTCCAATGAACCTTTTGAAATTGAATCGACTATAAATTGGAGAGGAGAGATTGAATTTTTTTCTTGGCTTCTTTGGAGCTTTGGGTTTATAGTCGGCCCAAATGTATCTTTTAGAGTTGAGTCGACTATAAAATGGGGGGTCTATCAAGAGGAGATAACTCATGCAAACAGCTATTTCAATGACAAAACGGGAATGGGCCTCCTTTGAAAATGGAGGGCAGAAAATCTTCGGAGTCCTCCATCTTCCCGAAGGAGAGGAGAAAGCTCCTGTTGTTATTATCCTCCATGGATTTGCAAGTCATAAAGTGGGAACAAACAGATCCTATGTGATTATGAGCGAAGCTCTTGCTAAAGAGGGGATTGCAACTCTACGCTTTGACTTTCGCGGGAACGGCGATAGTGAAGGGGATTTTGCCGAGATGACATTCTCAGGCCTTGTCACTGATGCTTTGGCAGCTTTACATTTTGTTGCAAATGATCCGCGTTTAGATTGTGATAGAATTGGTCTTTTTGGTTCCTCTCTTGGGGGAGCTGCCGGCGTTGTTGCTGCATCAGAGTATGAAAAAGTCAAGTCATTAGCACTATGGGCGCCCGTCGCAAGTGGTCTTCTCTGGTACCGCGACTGGCTGGTTCAAAATCCCGAAAAAGGGTCGGCCGACCCCTCTCTTGCCCTTGCATCCTATCGAGGAGTGAAAGTGAATCCTCTTTTTCAGTCTGAATTTGCTAAGCTGGATGCTCCTAAAACTCTTCAAGCCCTTGACCATCTTCCTCTACTCCATATCCATAGTGAGAAAGATGCCCACATTTCTCTTTTGCATCAAAAGGCCTACGTTGAGAGTAGAAAAGATGCAAAGGGAGCTTCCCGCTTTCTGACTTTCCCCGACTCTGAGCATATGCTGGGCAGATCTCCATTTTTCCCAAAAGTTGTGGAAGAAGCAATTAGCTGGTTTAAAACGCATCTTTAATTATGGATCACACGCTCTCTCCTTTAGAAAAGGCGCAACTGGCTTTTAAACCCCCCTTACCCCTTCTTTTAGAAAAACTCTCCGACCTGGAACAAGTTCCTCTCGATTTTTCCTCTCAAGGCGATGAGATAAAGTCCCTCTTTCCAAAAACATTTGGACAAAGAGGGGTTCATTTTATCAAAGGAGAGGGATTAAAGAAGCAGCCTCCTTTAAAGGTAGGGGTTATTCTCTCCGGAGGACAGGCAGCTGGAGGGCATAATGTCATCATAGGACTATTCGATGCTTTAAAAGCTTTCAATGAACATTCCACCCTTATCGGTTTTCTAAATGGACCTCAAGGAGTGATTGAAAATCAGTATAAAGAATTAACGGAAGATGTTTTAGCTCGTTTCCGCAACACCGGCGGTTTTGACCTTATCGGTTCTGGACGAACAAAAATTGCAACCGAAAAGCAGCTCACAGCCTCTTTAGAGACTTGCAGGCAGCATGATCTAAATGCGCTTGTCATTATCGGAGGAGATGATTCCAATACAAATGCCGCAATTTTAGCTGAGGTTTTTCTTGGGAAAGAGTGTAAGACGCAGGTAATTGGAGTTCCTAAAACAATCGATGGTGACTTGAAGAATCAATATATCGAGAGCTCTTTTGGATTTGATACTGCATGTAAGATCTATTCGGAGATGATTGGCAATATCTGCAGAGATGCCCTCTCTGCCAAGAAATATACCCACTTTATCAAGCTTATGGGAAGAAGCGCCTCTCACATTGCAATAGAATGCGCTTTGCAAACCCATCCAAATCTGACAATTATCGGAGAAGAGATCTCCTTTCATAATACAACCCTTCTTGAGCTCACGCTGGAAATTGCAAATCTAATTGAAGAGCGGGCAAAAATTGACAAACACTATGGAGTTATCCTTATCCCGGAAGGGTTAATTGAATTTATCCCTGAAATGAAGAAGCTCATAGAGGAACTCAATCCTCTGCTCGCTCTGCATGCATCAAAAATTGATGCCCTTCCCTCAGGTGAAAAGAGAAAGGCTCTGCTTTGGCCTCTGCTCTCTCAAAATGCGCAAGAACTTCTCAATATTTTTCCAGAAACTATTATAAACCAACTCCTTTTAGATCGCGACCCCCATGGGAATATTCAGGTATCACATATTGAAACCGAAAAACTTCTCATAGCTACTGTTCGGGCTGAACTTACTAGGCGTGGAAAAGCAGAGCGTTTTTCACCAGTAGCCCATTTTTTTGGCTATGAGGGAAGATGTGGATTTCCCTCCTTCTTTGATGCCACCTATTGCAACGCCCTAGGTCGCACAGCTGCCCTTTTAATCAATCATGGCCTCACTGGGTATCTCTCTTGTCTACAAAATCTCCAGAGGGGAGTAGACCATTGGGTACCCTGCGGCGTTCCCATAACAGATCTTCTCGTTTTAGAAGAGCGGAAGGGGAAGAGGGTTCCTGTGATTGAGAAAGCGTTTGTAGATTTGAAGGGAATGCCCTTTGGACGTTTTGCAGAGCTTCGGAAAAGCTGGGGTCTAGAGGATAATTACCGTTATCCCGGCCCCATTCAATTCTTTGGCCCCAAAGAGATTGTTCAGGCAACAACCCTGACCCTCTCTCTTGAGCATGAAAAAGCTCCCACCACTATTTAAACGCAGTCTCGACTCTATTCCAGTCGATTCTCTAATCTCTATGTTGATTTTTGGAATTTAATGAGAATGCATTTCAAGCCAGCGCTCGGCGTCCAGGGCGGCCATGCATCCACTGCCCGCAGCTGAGATAGCCTGTCTATATATTGGATCCTGAACATCGCCCGCCGCAAAAACACCGTCTTTGCTCGTATAGGTAGTGCCAGGCTTTTTAATCAGGATATATCCTTGAGGGTTAGTCTCCAGTTGGCCCTCCAAAAAATCTGTATTTGGCTTATGACCAATAGCAAAAAAGACACCACCCGCGGAGCGTTTTGTATCCTGGCCTGTTTGGACATTCTTGACAACCACCGATTGAACTGTTTTATCTCCTTGAACGTCAATGATTTCAGAATTCCATAAGATCTCAATTTTAGGGTGGTTAATCGCTCTTGCCGCCATGATTTTAGAGGCCCTTAGCTCATCTCTTCGATGAACGATATAGACTTTGCTTCCATATTTGGTCAGGAATGTCGCCTCTTCAACAGCTGAATCACCCCCTCCAATCACGTAGAGCTCTTTATTGCGAAAAAGAGGCATCGCTCCATCGCAGACAGCGCAAGCGGTCACTCCTTTCTGCCAAAACTCTCCCTCATGCGTACCAGGGATATCTAAACGCTTTGCTGTCGCCCCCGTTGCAATAATTAAAGCGTCCCCTAAAACAAGACCCTTTTTTCCAAAGACCTTAAAAGGACGAGTTGAAAGATCTACCTTTTCCACATCTTCCCGTAAAAGGGTTGTGCCAAATCTTTCAGACTGTTTACGGAAGGCATCCATTAACTCCGGGCCGGAAATGCCCTCAGGAAAGCCCGGGTAGTTTTCTACATCAGTTGTTGTCATCAACTGACCACCGGCAAGACCTGAGAAAAAGCCCTCATAGAGAAGAGGGCTTAAATTCGCGCGGGAAGCATAAATGGCTGCGGTATACCCTGCGGGGCCGGACCCAATGATGATGATTTTTCTATGTTCCATAATCTTTTACTCAATTTAATTTAGACAATAGGGCCATTGCTGTTGCAAACTCACGACTGTGGCTAATCGAGATGAGCAGTTGATATCCGATAAAATTTTTTGCAAGAGAGGGATCCACACTGACAGTCGGCCTTCCATTGGGCTCTTTGCAGATAGTGATCTGCTGCCATCCTATGGGACGATTCCAAATGGACCCTAGGGCTTTCATTACAGCCTCTTTGGCTGCAAACCGCCCGGCAAGATGAGGATAAGGGTTGAGAAATTTTTTACAATACTCCTCCTCATCCAACGAAAAAATACGCCGGTAAAAACGCATCCCATGCCTCTCTATGGCGGCTTTAATGCGGGCAATTTCAATGATATCTGTCCCAACTCCAATAACGCAAGAAGAAGAGAGTGACTGGTTCATCAAAAAAAGTCCTCCTCATCAAAGCCGTTTTGCGCTGATTCTGCATTACAAAAAATCATTCTTCCCGAGGTTGTATGCTTCACAGAGAGCACACGCGTCCGAATAGTCTCGCCAATATAACTTCCACCTCCATTGACAACAACCATTGTGCCATCTTCGAGATACCCGACTCCCTGGAGCTCCTCTTTCCCATAGCGCTGAATTTTTATTTTGAGATTCTCTCCCCGCTGTACAAGAGATTTAGAGCCGCCTGCAAGTAGATGTAGATTGATCGTGCGCACTCCCCCCATGGAGCTTTGTGAAGAAGAATTTGCATCAGATATCAGAACATCAGCCTCTAATAAATGAGCAAGGCGCAAAACTTTTTCGGAAAGTTCTTTAATTTCTGGAAAATCGATTGCATTGAATCGGAGATGAAGCGAAGGCATCTCCTCAAGCTTTTTAAGAACCTCAAGAGAGCGTCGCGCTCGATTTTTTAAGATTTCATCCTCCGCATCTACTTCCTCATGTAGCTCTTTGAGATAGAACTTAGGCATGACTAAAGAGTGATCTAATAGGCCTGAAGAGGCTAGATCAATAATGCGAGGATCCGTGAGAGCTGAAGCATCTACAAGGATTGCTTTACTACGAGCAAGAGTTGGGGAGAAACGGATAAAAGGAATAGAGAGATAGAGCTCATCTGCTGAGCGACGGGTGATGACAATTCCGGAAAAAAGCCCGAAAAAAAGAAGAAAAATCTTAATAAGCGAGATAACCTCTCCGTTTAAATTCAACGAAGCAGTCACAAGGATTGCATTGAAAATCCCATTTATCGCAGAGGCCATAAAGTAACCCAAGAGAAGGCCGAGTAGGGTGATATTAAAGGAGCGCAAATTAAACCTTTTTAAGAGGTGGCTTAGAAAAATAAGCAGAGATCCGGCGCCAACGCCAATGATAGCCCCCCAGAGGAGATTTCCAGGGTTAAGAGCTCCATTGCCGACTAAACAAGCATATACCAAGACCACGCTTAAAATTATAAAAAGAGTCCGCACCAAAAAAGTAGAGATATTCATTGCAATAAACCTGTTTTATTAGATTTTTTCCATACGGCTTTCTTTAGATAGAGCAAAACGGAAATAGGTGAGGGCGCCGGATAGAAGCGCGGAGCCAATAGCTATGTCAACGGTACCCCGAATATCTTGAGCGAAGGGGAAAAATCTGAATGAAATCCCAATTCCAATCATAAGAGCAATCAGTAAGTAATAGCCTAAACCATAAATATATTTAATGTGGACAGGAGGAGGAAAAGAGAGAATGCGCTTGATCTGCCTTTTTGCAGATCTGGAGAGTACATAGCGCCCCTTCAAGTATCCAATAAAGAGTGCAAGTCCTAAGAGGATAGCAACTCCATTATCCTGACCTCCAAAGATTCGAGAAAACTGTTTCACAAGAGAGAACCTGCTCTCTTCAGAAATCCCTCTGAGGGTTTCCATTACAAGATAAATTCCAAAGCTGAGGAGGAAAATTCCGATAATAAGCCAGAGGAGGCCTGAGATAAAAATTAAAACGCGATGATTGGCTTTCCACATAATGCTCTCTCTTCCTAAATTGAGTAAAAAAATACAAAGTCGAGATTATAATAAAGTTGTCAGTTTTTTCGCGACTGTTGATAATCATTATACCAAATATCTGCGCAGCTCTTTTGTGCACATATAGGACAAATGAGAGCAATTGCGGTATTAACTTTTTATATTTAGTGAGATAAGATGTATTTATTCAGTTGGTTAGTATGGGATCCAAATCCGATTATTTTCAAAATTCCCTTCTGGCAACATCCCGTGACCTGGTATGGGGTACTATTTGCATTGGGATTTTTAGTCGGTTACTTCCTTATCAGGCGCATTTTTGGTGTGCAACTCTCTCTTTGCAAGCGCGAGGAGGGAGAAAAAAGCATCAAGCTTCAGGCGATTACCCTGACAGACCACATTACAGTTCTCGTTGTTCTCCTGGGGATTATCGGAGCTAGGCTTGGCCATATTTTTTTCTATGACTGGCTTTACTATAAAGAACACCCTTTTGACATAATTAAAATTTGGGAGGGAGGCTTAGCAAGCCATGGAGGAGCTATTGGGATCTTGATTGCCATTTGCGTTTTCACACTCTGGCATCGAAGAGAGTATCCAAGTTTCACTTTCCTGGCCACTTTGGATGCGATTGTTATTCCGGCAGCATTTGCTGGAGGATGTATTCGCATTGGAAATTTTATTAATCAGGAGATCTTGGGAGTGGCGACAGATCTACCTTGGGGAGTCATTTTTATGCATCCCGTCGAGGGTGCCCGCGGCATTCCCCTGCATCCGGTCCAGCTCTACGAATCTCTTTTTTACTTTCTTGTCTTTGCCTTTTTACTGATCCTCTGGCGAAAAATGGATGGGCGTTTAGGACTAGGTATTTTGGCAGGATGGTTTTTCACTCTTGTCTTTACCTTTCGCTTTTTTATCGAATATCTTAAACTTCCGCAGAGCAATTTGATTTCAGAGAAAGCCCTGTTAAATATGGGACAAATATTAAGTCTTCCTATGATTCTTTTTGGCCTTCTTCTTCTTGCTACCTATAAAATGCATGTGAAGAGGGAGAAATGAGAGAGAGTTTGCTAGAGCAAGGTGATGCAATTTTTATTGCCGGCGGTAATGGCATGGTTGGCAGCGCTATCTCTTGCGAGTTGAGAAGAAGGGGATATTCCCGTCTACTCACTCCATCACGCAAAGAGCTCGATTTGACAGATCAGAGTGCTGTCCGTGCATTCTATCAAAAAATGCGCCCCGATGTTGTAATCATTGCAGCGGCAAAAGTGGGGGGTATTCATGCAAACATGACCTATCCAGCGGATTTTCTCTATGATAATCTTATTATTGAATGCAATCTTATCCACGAAGCTCACACGCATGGCATTGACCGTCTTCTTTTTTTGGGAAGCACATGCATTTATCCTAAACATGCCCCTCAGCCTATTCCTGAAGAGGCTCTGCTCTCCGGGCCTTTGGAACCGACAAATGAGGCCTATGCTCTTGCAAAGATTGCAGGAGTCAAGCTCTGCTCTTTTTATAAAAAGCAGTATGGCCGCAACTTTATTTCGGCCATGCCGACAAATCTCTATGGCCCGGGAGATAACTACCATCTTGAAAATCCCCGTAACTCAACTCTAACCCCCTCCGAAGAGAAATTGTCGGCCTCCACCCTAGTTCTTTGATCTTGGAGATATCTGTTTTTTTGCGAGGGGTACCATCAGGTTTTGAGAGATCATTGACAAGCTCTCCACTATAGCCAACAATCTCCTTAATAAGGAA
>Ga0207088_1005_pt1 | contig 52088 bp, 46 predicted proteins | sample Alteio_BWMinHeat_52_FD_153564 | JGI IMG/M metagenome (GOLD analysis project Ga0207088, IMG submission 153564) | Enriched cells from forest soil in Barre Woods Harvard Forest LTER site, Petersham, Massachusetts, United States -... | ecosystem: Environmental > Terrestrial > Soil > Temperate forest >... | reverse complement strand
GTGCATTGAAATCCGAGGGACAATCGGGGAGCGGTTAGAACTGCTTTTTTCTGGGCAAATAGATGGCGCAATTATTGCGGAGGCAGCCTTAATCCGCCTTAAACTGACAGGCCTAAACCGCATCAAACTACCAGGAGAGACAGCCCCCCTTCAGGGGAGGCTAGCTGTGATCGCCAAAGAAGAGGATAAACAGATGGAAACTCTCTTTGCTTTTATTCATGAGAGTTTGTGATTTAGGGCTACCTCATTGCACGTTATTATCAATGAGTTCAACAAGCTTCTCGCCTTCTGCCACAACAGCGTGGGTTATATTTTCTCCGGCGCGCTGAATTCCTTGGGAGAGAGTGTCAGGTTTAGAGGATTTGAAGATGGGAAGTTCGGGGAAACTGTTTTTTAGCATAGCAAGAATAAAGACGATGAGACTTAAAACAGCCCCTACGCTAAAAACGACATAAAAGACTTGCCCAGCTGCAGAAAAAGAAGTAACCAGTGCCACTGTAACGATCGATGTGAACGCAAAACAGAAAAAGAGGCCTGCAAAGAGGGCAACTTTTCCAAGGGTGCATCCGGCTTCTATTTTGACATACTGTCTTTTACTACCTTCCCATAAGGAAAGTCCTCTATTTTTGATACTATCTAGATAGCTATGGCTACCTGATTGGGGTGTTGCTGGTGCTTGGGACATACCGATATCTCCTTTTTTAATTGAAAAATTTCATCATAAATGTGAAGTTACCATAAATGAAATGTGAAGACAAGAAAAAAATTTTATATCTAGGTCATGACCCTGCTCGTTTCTCTCAAAACCAAAAGGAGCTCTTTCACTTTCCCATCATCCAGACAAAAAAACTCGCTATTGACTCACTAGAGGGGTTTCTGGAGTCTTCCTATCTTCTTGTTACAAGCCGTCAGGCAGTTTTTTGTCTGGTAAATCTTTTGACTCCGCAAGAAAAAGCTAACTTTCAAAAAATGAAGATAATCTCTATTGGAAGTGCAACAACTCTAAGCTTAAAAGAAAAGGGGGTGGATGTTGCACATCAGGCTGAGGTTGCAACAGCTGAGGGGGTTGTCAAGCTCATAGAAGAACTGCCCCTAAAAACCGAAGATTGTTTTTTTTATCCCCATTCGGCTCTTTCTCGAAACATTATCACCGATTTTTTTATTCAAAAAAATATTAAATATCATGCGGTCGCTCTCTATACTACTATCCCAAATAAAGAACTTCCTCCCCCCGATCTTAAAAACTTTGAAGAGATTATTTTTACAAGCCCATCGACGGTGGATGCATTTTTGCAACTCTACGGCTCCCTCCCCAAAAATTTAAAACTCACTCCCCTCGGCCCCATCACCGCCAACTACCTCATGAAGAGCACAAAGTTTGGCTAAGAAATTTAATCGTGCCCGTGCCCGTGCCCGAAAATAGATTGCTTATACAAAGTCTTATGATTTATCATTCGCGAAAAAACCATGCATAGGAGATATACGATGGTCAAAGAATTTACACTTCCCAATCTTCCATATGATTACAACGCTCTCGAGCCGGTTATCTCTGCCGAGATAATGGAGCTTCACCACAAAAAGCACCATAATGCTTATGTCAATGGCTTAAATGCAGCCCTTCAAAAATATGCAGAAGCCGAAGCTAAAGGAGATCTCACAGCAATCGTTTCTCTTCAGCCAGCTCTTAGGTTTAATGGAGGAGGCCACATCAACCACTCAATTTTTTGGACAAACCTTGCCCCAAAAAAAGCCGGGGGGGGAGAAGCTCCAAAAGGAGAACTTAATGAACGGCTAAGTTCTCAATTTGGCTCACTCGATAAATTTATTGAAAAATTTAATAGCATTGCAGGCCCCATTCAAGGATCAGGATGGTGCTGGCTTTCTTACTGCAAATCCAATGATATATTTGTCATCGCTACAACCGCAAATCAAGATCCTCTCGAAGCGACACAAGGCTTTATCCCCCTTTTAGGCATCGATGTTTGGGAGCACGCGTACTACTTGCAGTATAAAAACGTGCGCCCTGACTACCTCAAAGCAATTTGGCAAGTGGTAAACTGGTCAAATGTGGCTGAGCGTCTGGAGAAAGCAAAGTCTAAGTCTACTTGCTGCGGGTGTAAGTAAAAAATCCTAAAGCCCTAGTCTGTGGTAATAAAATTTTTAGGGAACATTTATGCAATAAGCATGAGTTGAATAAAATCATTGATGACCACTATAATTGTTGCACTTACTCAATAGTATTTAAAAATTAGAGGCTTGTAAGAAAAAAGAATGCGCCTGTTTTCGCGGGATAAGCCAAAGATTAAAGTAGAGACCACCAAGGCAGATGGTTTTAGCGGATGGCTGAAATGCACTCATTGCGAGGAGATGATCCACACCAATGAGCTCATGCAAAATCTCAACTGCTGTCCAAAATGCGACTATCACTATCGGCTGACTGCAAATGAGCGTATTAAAAGCCTTGCCGATGAGGGGAGCTTCTCTCCTCTTTTTCAAGAGATAGAACCTGTCGATATTTTAAAATTTACAGATACTGAACCCTACAAAGATAGGCTTAAAAAAGCTGCAGAAAAGGCCGATGGAAATGAGGCTGTCATTGTGGGGAGCTGTCAACTATCAAACCATCCACTCTGCCTGGGAGTGCTCGATTTCAATTATATGGCAGGATCGATGGGCTCTGTTGTAGGAGAGAGGCTGACTAGACTCATCGAGTATGCCCTGGAGCTAAAGCTTCCTCTTCTCATTGTTTCGGCATCAGGTGGTGCGCGTATGCAAGAATCAGTTTTATCTCTGATGCAAATGGCAAAAACATCAGCCGCCCTTGCAAAATTGCATGAAGCCAACCTTCCATTTATCTCTCTTCTCACAAACCCGACAGCCGGAGGTGTGACAGCCTCTTTCGCCTCGCTTGGAGATATCATCATCGCTGAGCCTGAAGCTCTGATCTGCTTTGCGGGCCCTAGAGTTGTTGAGCAGGTGACGCGGCATAAGCTCCCTCCCGGAGCTCAAAAGTCTGAATTTTTACTAGAGCATGGAATGATCGATGGCATTGTGCGCCGCCATGACCTAAAAAAGAGGCTCGCACTTTTTCTTGACTACCTTACAGGCAATAGCCGCGCCTCTTTTAATTCTCCCAAAATGGAATCATCTAAAAAAATTTCCAGCACTCTTCAGAAACTCTTTCTATTGACAGATGGTTCTTAATCACGTATCTATGAAGCCATGAATCCTGAAGTTACAATCCTAGTTTTAGACGAAGAGGGAGATCAAGAGCTCTCTCTTCCCCAATATGCTTCCAAAGAAGCCGCCGGTGCCGATGTGCGCGCTTGTTTGTCCGCTCCCTATCTGATTGAACCCGGTGAGTCTGCTCTTATCCCCACGGGCCTTCGTCTTCAAATTCCTCAAGGTTTTGAAATTCAAGTGCGTCCAAGAAGCGGCCTTGCTCTAAAACATCAGATCACAGTTCTTAATACTCCCGGAACAATCGACGCAGATTACCGCGGCGAGGTGGGGGTGATTTTGATCAACCATGGAAAAAAATCCTTTATAGTGGAGCCCGGGATGAGAATTGCCCAGCTTGTTGTTGCTAAAGCCTACCGAGCAGAGTATCAATCAGCCTCTTCCCTTCTCCTTTCAGCCAGGGGAAGTGGGGGATTTGGACATACGGGAGAGAAGTGATAAAATGGGGCTTGTAGAAAAATATCTCGATCCAAAGCAGGTTATCTTTTTAGATGTGGAGAGCCGAGATGTTGCCTTAAAAGAGCTTGTTACTCTGCTTGATAAAGTCGGAAAGCTCGAGAGCGCTTCTGCCTTTTATCAAGCCATTTTGGACCGGGAGAAAATTGTCTCTACGGGCATTGGAATGGGGGTTGCAATTCCCCATGCAAAGCTTCCCGGCTACGCCTCTTTTTTTATAGCGATTGGCATTCACCCTAAAGGGATTCCCTGGGATTCAATCGATGGCCTACCTGTCCGACTGATTTTTATGATTGGCGGGCCTGATGATAGACAGACAGAATATCTTCAACTCCTTTCCCGTTTGACTTATGCAATTAAAGACGAAGAGAGGCGAAAAAAAATGTTGCAATTGAGTTCACAAGAAGCCATTATCGCTCTTTTTGAAGGGGTGTAATTTAAAGTCAGTGGATCTTAAAATCAAAGATGTAGCAGAGCTTTTAAGTGTCTCCGAAACTACTATTCGCAGATGGCTTGTTGATGGAAAAATTCCCGCTTACAGACTTAATCGCCAATACCGCTTTTCAAGGAATGAGATTGAAGATTGGCTGATGCAGCAGAAGCTTGGACTTGCCATTGATAGCAGAAAGAAAGAAGAGGAGGATCTTATTGTTGAGAGACCTCCGACTCAATCTTCTGGAAATATGCAATTTAGCCTTTATCGCGCTCTCTATCGCGGCGAGGTTATTACCGACCTTCCCGGAGAGAATAAAGAAGAGGTGATTCGCGGGACGATGCGCCTTCTCTGCAAACGTTTTGATCTTGATCCCGAAGTGCTTTCAGATCTTTTTTTGGATCGGGAACGGCTGAACTCTACAGCTTTAGGCCATGGGATTGCAGTTCCCCACACAAGAGATTTTTTACTCAACACCCATTTTGATGTCGTCTCGATTGTTTTTCCCAAGCAGCCCATTGAATTTGGAGCTCTTGATGGCCAGCCTGTCAATGTTCTCTTTTTTATCTTTGCATGTGAAGATAAAAACCATCTTCATCTCCTCTCTAAAATCGCCCACCTTGTCTCTAATGAAAAGATCCGGGCAATCCTTCACACCCAGCCCCAAAAAACTCGCCTTCTTGACTTTATCAAACACTGGGAAGGCTCTCTCAAATAATTAAGTTCTTATTAATTCAAAAATATGTTAAACTAAAAGGGCAGGTTTTAGGGGTTTTTTACTATGAACGTTTTAGGTGCTATTCCAGGAGTTGGCTTTGAGCCTAACTCAAGAGCTGCCTGTATAGGCCGAGATTTGATTGTCACAGCAGGTGTTGCTCTAGCACTTGGAGTTGCAGGTTTGGCTTTTGCAGCTTCTCTTCCCCAAATGCAACTCGTTTTTTCTAACCCCATGCTTATTACCACATCTTTAACATCTATCCTTGCAGGAGGATATCTTGTCACTCAAAGCATTCTCTCTTGCTGCCTAAAAAATAAGGTGACAACTCTCTTTGAAAAAATTCGAGAGTGCGTCAAAAAAATTGGGCTTTTTATCGGGGTTCTCTTCCTTCTTGCTGGAGCTACAGCCCTTGCCTCATCTTTTATACCTCAATTGACGCCATATCTTTTTACAACGAGAATGATCGCTGCGGGTGTAACAGCCTTTACAGCTCTTCTCTTTCTTGGCCTTGAATGGCGTCTTTCTGTCAAAGCACCTTTGGTCGAAAATAAAAGAAAAGAGGCAGGTCCCTCACAGATGACTCAAAATCTTTTTATTCAATTGGGTCAGAAGAAACTCGCGCCTTACCAAGGTAAGCTTTGTAAGCTTTTCTCTCCCTCTGAAGAAGAGGCGTTTTGGAAGCAGTTGGTAGGTAAAAGCGCCGAAGAGCATTTTGAGATCAGTGAGGATCAAATTGCTCGAGCTAAAAATAAAGAAGAGACCTATGAGGAATATACCCTCTTTTTGATGCAAAAAATCCAATATATTCTTGCATTAAAGGATCACCCTGAGATGAAAGTAGAAAAACTCAATTCTCTAGTAAGTTATCTCTACAATGTTTGTATTCTCTTTGAGAATGAAAAAGATTGTGAAATACTAATGCTTCTGGCGAAAAAAGCTCCCGGAATTACCGAAGGAATCAGAGAAAGGGCTAAAATAATTCTCAATGATGTGCATAATAAAATTTGATTTTTCGCACCCTAGATTTTATCAAGTATCGGAAGGCTCCCTCAAATAATTATTAATTTTTGATTAATTCAAGAAATGTGTTAAACTCTTAAGCAAATTAGAGGGTTTGACAATGAGCGTTTTAGGTGTTATTCCAGGAGTTGGCTTTGAGCCTCACTCAAGAGCTGCCTGTCTGGGGCGAGATTTGATTGTAACAGCAGTTGTTACCTTGGCTCTTGGGGCTGCAGGTTTGGCTGTGGCAGCTTCTCTTCCGCAAATGCAACTCCTTTTTTCTAACCCTCTACTTATTACCACATCTATAACATCTATCCTTGCAGGAGGATATCTTGTCACTCAAAGCGTTCTCTCATGCTGCTTAAAAAAAAGAATAGCAACTCTCTTTGAAAAAATTCGAGAGTGCGTCAAAAAAATTGGGTTTTTTATTGGAGCTCTCTTTCTTTTTTTTGGAGTGACAGCTCTTGCTTCTCCCTTTATACCCCAATTGGCCCCTTATCTTTTTACAACGAGAATGATTGCTGCGGGAGTCACTGCCTTTACAGCTCTTCTATTTCTTGGGCTTGAATGGCGTTTCTGTACCAAAGCATCTTTTGTCGAAAATAAAAGAAAAGAACATAGTTTCGCTCCGATACTTCAAAAAATGTTTATTAGATCGGGCCAGGAGAAACTTGCTCCTTATAAAGATAAGCTTCGTCAGCTACCCCTCAAAAAAGAAGAGGCATTTTGGAAGAGGTTTGTAGGTAGAAGCGTCGAAGAGCATTTTTCTATCCCTACGGGTCAGATTGACCGCGCTAAAAAGGGGGAAGAGACCTATGAGGAGTGCGCTTTTTTTCTTGTTAAAAAGATCGAGGCTATCGTTGACGAAGGCGCATCTGATTCAGTCGAAGCAAGAGAGAAAGTAACTTATTTAGGCAACTATTTATATAATTGTTGCATTCTACTCAATAGAGAGTTGAGTGTCTCCGAACACTCCGAACTAACATACAGCACGCGTATTACCCCTGCACTGAAAGATTTTTCTGAAAAAATTGTCAAGGAGATGTATCTCAATATTTATCCTTCTTCTTACACAAATACCTAATTTTTATGGATTTCTCTTTTTTACAAGGCAAGAGAGTTGTCGTTGGCATGTCGGGGGGGGTAGACTCCTCTGTGACAGCGCTTCTTATGAAGAGAGCCGGAGCTCACGTGATCGCTCTTTTCATGCGCAATTGGGAAGAGGATGAGGACTGTCCGGCAGTAGCTGATTATGAGGATATTGTGGCTGTCTGCGCCACTTTAGATATCCCTTTTTACACAGTTAATTTTGCAAAAGAGTATTGGGAACAGGTCTTTAGCTACTGTTTAAAGCAATTCCAAAAGGGACTCACTCCGAATCCCGATATTCTCTGCAACCGGGAGATTAAGTTTCACCACTTTTTAGATAAAGCCCTTGAGCTGGGGGCAGATTATTTGGCAACGGGCCACTATTGCCAAAAAGAGAAAATTGATGGGAAATGGCATCTTTTACGGGGAGTGGATGCAAATAAAGATCAGAGCTACTTTCTTTATACCCTACAAGAAAAACAACTTGAAAAAGTTCTCTTTCCTGTGGGAGATCTGCAAAAGAGCGAGGTAAGAAAGATCGCCCTTGACAATAGCCTTATCACCGCTCAAAAAAAAGATAGTACCGGGATCTGTTTTGTTGGCAAAAGGAATTTTCCCGAGTTTCTCTCTCGCTACTTACCGAAAAAACCTGGCCCTTTTAAAACTCTTCTTGGCAAAGAGGTTGGCACTCATGAGGGGGCCCATTTTTTTACAATTGGCCAGCGTAAGGGGATGGGAATAGGAGGGGAGGGGGCTGCCTGGTTTGTTGTAGCTAAAGAGATGGAGACAAATAGTGTCATTGTCGTGCAGGGGGAGGATCACCCCATGCTCTACAAGCCTAGCCTAATAGCGAGTGAGCTCTCTTGGGTTGCAACTCCTCCCCATTTGCCTCTCTCTTGCACTGTGAAGGTCCGCTATCGCACTCCCGATGTCCCATGTCAACTTATTGCTAGAGAAGAGGGCTTCCATGAAGTGCTCTTTGAAACTCCTCAAAAGGCTCTCACTCCTGGCCAATCCGTTGTCTTTTATCAAGGCAAGATCTGTCTAGGCGGCGGCATCATTAAAGACTTTTAGGTAAAATTCTGCTTCATAGTTGAGTGAATCGACGATATTCTTTGCTTTTCTAAAACCATGCCCTGCACCTCGAAAAAGATGCAATTCCACAGGGACCCCTCTTTTTTTAAGAGCTTCATAAATCATGATGGACTGGTTTTTAGGGACAATGGGATCCTCTTCCCCTTGAAAAAGAATAAGCGGGGAGGTGATCTGATCTACAGAATTAATAGGAGAGCGGCTCTCCCAAAGCTGTTTCTCTTCTGGATATTTCCCAATGAGCTGCTCCGCATAGCTCTTCTCAAATTTATGGGTTTCAAGTGCTAAAGCAGTGATATCTGCAATGCCATAGTAGCTTGCTCCGACGTTAAAGGTCTTAGTAAAGCAAAGAGCTGCAAGGGTAGTATAGCCGCCGGCGCTCTTACCACGGATGGCAAGCTTATTTCCATCGACAAGCCCGCTCCGCACTAAAAAGAGCGCACCATTGACACAATCTTCTACATCAACTACTCCCCAATTGTGATCGAGGAGGCAGCGGTAGCTTCTCCCATAGCCTGTGCTCCCGCCATAATTCACATCGAGAAGAGCAAATCCGCGACTAGTCCAGAATTGGTGTTCGAGGTGCAAAGAATTGCTTGCTTGGGCTGTAGGGCCTCCATGAATCATGACTATAAGAGGAGGTTTTTCATTCCATTGATCTTTATAGTCTTTATTCTGTGGGAAATAGAAAAAGCCATGGGCTATGCGCTCTCCGCTTGGAAAGGTAATGTGCATAGGTTTGCTAAGATATCCCTCTTCAAAAGAAAAGGGTGCGCTATAGAGAGTGGTGGTAAAACCCTCCTTAATTTGAATCAGAGATTCACTTTTTGTCGGATGCTGCTCTAAAAATTGCACGCAAGAGCCATTGCTACGTAATTGATGGAGGTAGGTTCCCTCCCTTTTTATTTTTTCTAACTTTTTGGTTTTAGGATCTAGAATAGCAAGATGCCATCTTCCCTTTCTGTTGTAGGTGAAAACAATCTTATTCCCAAGAAAGGCATAGGTAGAAAGACCAAATGTCCAAAGAGGTTCTGCTGTCTCTGCTTCCATCGGATAGACATTTTCGACCCCCTGACTTGTAAGCGCGTGCAAATTCCACCATCCAGAATCTCGGTCGGTGACAAAGTAGAGTGTCCCATCTGGAGACCACTGCGGCTGAAAGATCGACTCTGGGATAGATCCGCAAATCTGCTGCTCTCCTTGCAATTCTCCTTCGGAGCCAAATTCAGCAATCCATAACTCTGTATTTGTCCAGGGCATTTGGGGATGATTCCAAGAGATCCAGGCGATCTTTTTTCCATCAGGGCTAAGGGCCGGAGAGGAGTAAAAATCATGATCGCTGGCGAGTTTTTTGTAGTTACCTGTTGATAGATCTATTAGAGCTAAAAAGTTAAGAACAGGTTTTGTAGGTTCATGGTATTCTCCGACAGCTACAAGGCCAAAGGGAGTGAGTTTCATATCTGCAAAACGGGTCTCTCCCTTTGTTAATGGGCGAGGTTTGCTGCCAGGTTCAATGAGATAGATAGCTCCATCTACTCCATTGGATGCAAAAATTGTTCCACTCGCGACAGTAAATGCTCCTCCTCCATATTCATGCACGCGTGTACGGACATTGAAATCGGGCGGGGTCATATCTTCCAATTTTCCTGAAGAGTCTCGCCTGACAATAGTGTAGCGTCCTCCATTTTGAGGGCGCATTTCAGACCAATAAGTATATTCTCCTTCGATTTGCATATTGAGAATGTAGGTAGACCCAACAGCTATTGCCTCTGCAGAAATAGGGGAGTTCCAGCTTCCATAATTGGCTCCTTGCAAAGCACTAAAGAGGCAGCAAAAGAGGAATGTGACAATCAGTTTATTCATGAGATTATGAATGCTGTTTGTAATTTTTGCACTAGTTGATCCAGCCGCTCTTGCAACTGATGATTAACCTTACGATAAATAGCGAGAATACGGTATTGAGAGGCAGCTGGCTGCCAGCCGGGTGGATGCCATAAGACAGGATGGAGACGATATTTCTTTGCTAAAAAATCGGGAAGAAAGCCCACTTCTTCTGAATTGGCACAGATATTAGCAATGAGCGACCAGCTGGGGATGCGGGATTTAACAGGAAGCGCATATCCATGCACTTCTAGCCACCCCTGCTGAAGCGCTAGAACCTCCATCTGATCTTCTGGTAGTAATACTGGCCGCAAAAGAGCATTTTTTTTCTTGGAATAGAGCTGGAATGTTCCTTTGCCAACTTCAGTTGCCATGACCCCCTTCCAAGGAGCATTGTCTAATACAAGGGCAATGTCTGCTTGCATCTGTAAAATAGCTGCATAGCCCTCGTCGGGGCGCATGTGCTTAAAGTCTATATTATCAAGTGAAAGAAGACCCGGGAGCGCAATCTGTGCGATCGCATGCGTTGTAACAAAGCGTATGGGGATCTGCTCTTTGGAAATGATTAATTCTCTAAGCTGTTTAACCCAGTTCTCTACACGAGGAAACAAAATTTGTCCCTCGCGCGTTAAACGAAAATGGCGCTTCTCATGCATGCAGAGGGGGATCCCAAAAGCTGCCTCGACACGTTGGATGGCCGTGCTTGCTGCGCTCTGGCTTAAGTTGTGAAAAAAAGCCGATTTTCCCAAATTTTTCATATGGACGGCTGTAATAAATAATTCTAAATCAGCGACGCGTAAATTTTTTAAGGAATTTTCAATCTTTTGCAATAATTTCTCCGGGGAGAGCTCTTCAGTATTAGAATTATTCGTTAATTCTTTCATATAATTCCCTCTTTGTTCAAATCGATTTTTTCGATTTCTAAAATCTAATATATCGTCAATACAAATAAAAGTGGAGTGGATAATCTATTAGTTTAATTAAAGGAGTTTTTTTATGGATAATGGTAGTATTTTATTACGTCTTTTTCAATGGATCTGTCGATTTAACTTTGGAACTTTCGAAAGAGAGGAATTTAAAAAATTTCTCAGAATGGGGTTGATTTTTGCTCTCATTATTGGGGTCTATTGGACTTTGCGTCCCTTAAAAGATGCAATTTTTATTCAACTGGTAGGAAGTCTCCAACTCCCTTTTGCCAAGACAGTCTCTGTTTTGGCTCTTCTGCCACTTGTCATTTTCTATACGAAGCTGTTAGAGAAGACTTCGCGGGAAAAGATGCTCATTATTTTACCCACCTTTTATGGACTTTCGGTCCTCTGCTTTAGTATTTTGATGATGATAGCTCAAGCTCCGCCGGAGGAAATTGCCCAACGATCCCTCTTCCTTCTCGCTGGGACAAAGATTTTAGGTTACACCTGGTATCTCTTTGTAGAGAGCTTTGGCTCTCTTGTCGTTGCCCTTTTCTGGGCTTTTGCAGTTGATGCGACCCCACCTATTTCTGCAAAGAGGGGTTTTCCACTCGTCGTGACTTTCGGCCAGCTTGGAGGGGTTATCTTTCCCTATACTATTGCAGGAATGCCCCATCGTCTTGGCTTCTCTACAGATTTTCTTTCACTGATCTGTTTAAGTCTCATCATTTTATGCATCATTCCTCTCGTGCGCTATTTTTTAAGGGCAACTCCTCCTCCTCTACTCACCTCATTTCACGAAAAGAAGGAGGCTGAAAAAACGCAAGAAGAGGCTGGATTTTTTGAGGGATTAAAGCTTTTACTTAGGAATAGATATCTATTAGGGATTTTCGCAGCAAATTTCATCTATGAGGTCGTTGTAACGATTTTCGATTTCAACTTTAAAGTCATGGCAAGTGGGAAGTATTCGGGAGTGGCTCTTAGTAATTATCTGAGTATCTATGGGTCAAGCGTAAATATGGTCTCTCTTCTCTGCTTATTGCTGGGCATTAGCAATGTGACACGTTTTCTAGGCGTTGGAGTGGCATTAGCTGCTATGCCACTGATTTTGGGTCTAGCTCTTCTTGGCTTTTTAAGCCTTCATACCCTTCCATTTCTTTTTGCCCTTATGGTGGGTTCCAAGGCAATTAATTATGCCCTCAATGGCCCCGCTCTCAAGCAGCTCTATATCCCCACAACAACAGAGGTGAAATTTAAGGCTCAGGCATGGATAGAGACATTTGGCTCTCGTACATCCAAGCAAGCCGGATCGATCTTTAACATGTCGCTTGCTCCCTTGCAAAGAGCCTTTGGAACCCTTGCTGGCAGTTCGCATTATCTTATGCTTAGCGGTATTCTCTGTTTCCCTCTCCTTGCCCTCTGGCTCGTCATAGCTATTTTCTTAGGCAATTCCTTCAGACGAGCCATCAAAGAAAAAACAGTCATTTGCTAACAATCAATTCTCTCTGTCTCGACTTTAGGAATTTTGAACCATAGGAAAGTTTTCTCAGGGTTGCCCTGATTTTTGGAGCTCAAACCGGTACCCCATCCTGCCTCTATTGCTTTCTTTGCGACTTTGGACCTTTGCGTTTAAATTGTGTTTAACCTCTAAAGATTAGAGGGTTGCTTGGTGGAGCTCCTCCTCTTCAAAGAAAAGCTTTCCTTCAGCATCGGTTTTTATAAGGTATTTGCGCCCCTCTCCTGGGTGACGCAAAAGCTTTTCAGCAAGAGGATCTTCCACATACTGTTCGATGACCCGGCGTAAAGGACGCGCTCCCATCTCGGGTAGATTACCGAGTGTGACAAGAAGTTTGATCGATTCCTCTGTGAGATCGATGTAGATCTTGTGTTTGGCAAGACGTTTTTTCACTTTATTTATCTCTAAGTGGACAACTTTTTCAAGAGCTGCCTCATCAAGAGATCTAAAAATCACAGTTCCATCCAAACGGTTGACTAACTCGGGCTTAAAGTGCTTTTTCATTGAGCCCTCAATCTTCTCCTGCATCTGCTTATAATCGGGAACTCCCCCTTGCTTTGCATGGAAGCCCATCTCAGTTTGGCGGCGGATCAGGTCAGCACCCAAATTGGATGTCATAATCACTATGGCATGGCGGAAATTGATCTTTCTGCCAAATGCGTCTGTGAGCCTTCCCTCTTCTAGAATCTGTAAGAGAAGGTCTAGCACATCGGGGTGGGCTTTTTCAATCTCATCAAAGAGAACTACGCAGTAGGGACGCTGTCTAACCTGCTCAGTTAGCTGACCTCCCTCCTCATGCCCCACATATCCTGGAGGAGAACCTGTCATACGGCTGACAGCAAATTTCTCCATATATTCGGACATGTCAACTTGAATGAGGGCATCCTCGCCTCCAAACATATGAATTGCTAAGAGTCTCGCAAGAAGGGTCTTCCCAACCCCAGTAGGCCCTAGAAAGAGGAAGGAGCCAGTTGGCCTATTGGGATCTTTAATTCCGGTTCTACCGCGGCGGATAGCTCGGCATACAATATTGACAGCGTCATCCTGGCCGATGATTTCTCCGCGCAAAAGTTCTTCCATCTTCAGAAGTTTGGCAGTCTCAGCTTCGGTGAGTTGTGTGACGGGGATTCCGGTTTGCGAAGCGACAACTTGAGCAACGGCCTCTTCGTCTACCGGCACTTGGTGCTCTTCTTTATTTGTCTCCCACTCTGCTCGGATGAGTTGTAGCTTCTCACGCAATTTCTTCTCATCGTCGCGCAGACGAGCAGCCTTTTCATATTCCTGCGTGCTGATCGACTTCTCTTTAGCTCTCCGTGTCTCTTCAATTTCCGTTTCGAGTTTGGCAATATCGGAGGGTTGGTTCATCATTGCCACTCTCATGCGGGCGCCTGCCTCATCGAGCAGATCTATTGCCTTATCAGGTAAGAAGCGCCCATGGACATAGCGATCAGATAGAATGGCTGCGGCCTCTAGGGCCTCAGCGGTGATTGTGACATTATGGTGTTCTTCATACTTGCCCTTAAGCCCCTTAAGAATCTCAATTGTTTCATCGACAGAGGGGGGTTGAACAATAATTTTTTGGAAGCGGCGCTCTAAAGCAGCATCTTTTTCAATGTGTTTGCGGTACTCATCGATCGTTGTAGCTCCAATACATTGGAGTTCGCCTCGAGAAAGAGCCGGTTTTAAGATGTTTGAGGCATCTATTGCGCCCTCTGCAGCTCCGGCACCCACAATTGTGTGTAATTCATCGATAAAAAGAAGGATATTCCCATTCTTTTTAATCTCATCCATCACCGCTTTAATTCGCTCTTCGAATTGACCGCGGTATTTTGTTCCGGCAATCATCAATGCCAGATCGAGGGTAATAAGACGTTTTTTTCTTAAATTGTCAGGGACTTCTCCTTTAATAATCGCTTGAGCGAGGCCCTCGACAATCGCTGTCTTTCCAACACCCGCCTCTCCAATAAGGACAGGGTTATTCTTCCGGCGCCGGCATAAGATCAGGATTAATCTCTCCACTTCAGCTTTTCTGCCAATAACAGGGTCGAGCTTTCCCTCACGGCTCATTTCGGTGAGATCATACCCATAGGCCCGAAGAGCGGGGAGCTTATCAGCTCCGGCTTTATCATTTGCTTTTCCACCTCCAGCTCCGGCAGGGGGGAGCTGCAGGTTAAAGGTTTCAAGCTCTTTCAAAACCTCTTTACGGACTTCGGCGAGGTTGACATTGAGATTCTCAAGAACCTGGGCTGCAACACCATCGGTTTGTCTAAGCAGACCCAGAAGGAGATGCTCCGTGCCAACATAGTTATGTCCTAAATTGGCCGCTTCTTCATTAGAGAATTCAAAAACTTTTTTTACTCTTCCAGTGAGTGCAGGATCGCCATAGACTTGAATTTCGGGTCCATAGCCCACAAGGCGTTCAACTTCTTGCCGCACGGTCTCAAAATCGATGCTCAAGTTGCGGAGGACATTGACAGCAACGCCCTGGCCGAGCTTAAGCAGTCCAAGCAGGAGATGCTCGGTTCCAAGATAGTTATGATTAAGCCTTTGAGCCTCTTTCTTGGCTAGCTTAATGACCTGTTTTGCTCGATTTGTAAACTTATCAAACATAGAAGAATTTCCGCCTTAATTAGTAATCGACTATAAAGAGATATAGGGGAAGAGCTATAATTTTCGCAAGGCCCCCCATGATCCACACTCGAGTTTTAAGTTTATCTTCTTTTCAATAGGCGAATCAATAATTTTTTTATAAAAATAAGAATGCAACTTGTTCTTTTGTAAAACATATATTAAGATATATCTATGATCTACAAGTCCGGAAAAAGATTAGCACAATGTAATATGGATTTTGATGCTCTGCTTCTTACTGATCTCCATTTGCAAAATGAGCCGGTTTTACACCTTTATGATTGGGAAAAAGACTCTATAACATATGGATACTTTTTTAAGCCTGAAAGATGGCTCAATCTTGAGTTTCTAAAAAATCAGGGAGTGGATCTTGCTAGAAGACCTACAGGGGGAGGGTGTGTCTTCCATATGTGCGACTTTGCCTTCTCTATTCTCATCCCAGCAAGTTATCCCGCTTTTTCTTTAAATACCCTAGAAAATTATGCCTTTATCAATCGGATGGTTATTACGGTCTTGCGTCGTTTTCTTCTCGGAAACCCCCAATTTAAGCTACTTTCTGAAGAGACACCTCCAAAAGAGGGGGCTTTCACCCATTTTTGCATGGCAAAACCCACCAAATATGATGTGATGCTCGATGGAAAAAAAGTCGCGGGAGCGGCCCAACGCAAGACAAAGGAGGGGTACTTACACCAGGGAACGATCTTCCTTACGAAAATGGCTGAGCCCTTCTTAAGAGATCTTCTGTCTGTTAGGGTTGTAGCTGACGGAATTCGTGATAATAGTTTTCCTCTCCTGGAAGGGAGCCCAACTACAGAGGAGATCCTCTCAGCTCGTAAAACCTTGAGCACCCTCTTTGAAGACGTCTTTCTCGAAACCGTTCAGCAAGAATAGCACCACAGACTAGGGCTTTAGGATTTTTTGAATCACAAGAAATTTTCTCAGAGCAACGCCCTGATTTCTTTAGAAATGTTGAACTCCAAAATTGCGTGTGATTTAAAAAATCCTAAAGTCGAATCTGTGGTCTCTGTAGTGATTATTTTTTTGATTGTGTGAAGGAATGCTTTTCCTGTTTTTCTTGCAATGGATGCAGGAAATTGGGTATCATCAACCACTTCTTGAAATACTATTTTTAAAACCATGCTTCATTTTTTTCGAAAGTACCAAAAAATTCTTTTTCTCTTTACCACCGTTATAATAGTCACCAGCTTTGTCTTTTTTGGAACATTCCAGGTGCTGATTCCCACACACTCTCCCATGAAAGAGACGGCTTTTGCCGACCTTTCAGGCAAAAAGATCTCACGCCTTGAACTTGAGCAGATGATCTACTTTTTGGCGGACGGAGGTCAGAATCTATTCAATGATGGTGTCATAGAGGAAGATTTTCTGAAAAGAGAACTGGGCGATACCCTTTTTACCTATTGTAAAGAGAGGTTCTCATCCGAGTTGGCTCTCCGCCATCTTAGAGAGAAGAATTATGCTCCTTACGTCCATCCGAATCTTCCTACTCTCTCTGCTAAAAACATTTGGGGAATCTTGGCTCCGGCACTCAAGGAAAACCTTGCCAAACTGCAGCAGGCTACAGATCCATTGAGCTTAGAGGTCTTTCGTGCCAGATCCGCCCTCTATCTTGCTGAAAAAGAATTTCCTCCAAATATGCTGAAACAGTCTATCTTTTATAAATCGCGCGATTATGAGGATTGTCCCCCCGATCTGCGTCTTTATCGCAGTGATCTCTCTCTTTTTGGCTACCACAATCTCACTGATTGGTTTGGAAGAGAGTTTGTGCAGATGGCAGCAGCAGTGATTTTCAACGCAGCAGCTTTTGCAGAAAAATGCGGCTACCGCGTGAGCACTGATGAGGTAGAAGCAGATCTTCTCTTTCGCATCGCTAAACACGATGAGATGCAAAAACGAGGGAAAGCACCCTGGGGTGAGGCCTCCTATGGGGCTTTGAATCAAAAAAACATTCAAGAGCAGTACAGGGATACCTTGCAAAAGATGCAGATGAGTGAACCCGAGTTAGTGCGCCTTTGGCAGAAAGTCCTTCTCTTCCGCCGTCTTTTTGAGGATGTTGAAGCGGCAGCCTGGATAGATACGCATGCGATGCGTGAATTTTTTAGTTATGCCCGCGAATATGCTACCATTGAACTCTATCAACTCCCTTCCGCATTTTGTTTTTCAACAGAGACTCAATGGCAGGAGTTTGCAACCTATCTGGACTATGCTTGTCTGCCCAGCAATAGCTCTAAAGAAATTCCTGAAACTTTAGCAACTATTCAGGAAATAGAGGCGAAGGCCCCCGAGCTTATCAAAGAGAAGCTGACTTTGATGATGGCAACTTTTGACAAGAAGGAGCTGGAAGCGCGTGTAGGTATCAAAGATGCTTGGGATTGGGAAGTTGAAAATGGAAACTGGGAGATCCTTAAAAACCGTTATCCTCTTTTATCCGATGGGGTGGATGGTACAAAGTCAGAAAGGCATGCTCTTTTAGATCTATTGGATGAAAAAACAAGAGCAAGCGTTGATGCTTATGCTCGGGGACAAATTGTCGATGCACATCCCGAATGGATTAAAGAGGCTCTCGAGAAAGCGGAAAGCGTTAAGAGAATATTCTACCTTCGATTAGATCATACTCATAGCCCCATAGATGGCATTGATGATATTGGCGCTCTTTACACCCTTCTGGAGAAAAATGACCCCCTGCACCTCGCCTGCTATACTCAGAATAAGAATACCTATTTTAAAATCTCTTTTTCTGAAAAAGGGGAAAAGAGCCTCTTATCTTTTCTAGAAGCCTCTAAAGAGGGAGTCTTATCCCAGCTTCTCGAAAAAAGATTGCGCTCCCATTACTTGGAGATTCGAGAGATTGGGGGAGGCTATGATTTTAAAAACCATGAGGGCATTTGGAAAGCATTCCAAGATGTTAAAAAGCAGGTTTCCTCTGATTTTTTTGCTCCATTAGAACGCGCTCTTGTTAAATCTCCAGAGATGGGAATTAGGCAGGCTCTATTTTTCCCCTATTTCGAGCAAAAAAAATTGAAAGTGCAAAATCCTGACTATCAGGAGAGCGATCAATCTAATCTCGAATGGAAGATTGAAAAGAAGATTGTTACCCTGACAAGGAGCAACCCCGGAGCCATTCCTCTAGATGATCTCAATGCATTAAAAATCGGAGAATTTTCAGATATTGGCTTCTCCTCCACAATCGGCCCCTATTTTTATCGCCTTATTGAGAGAAATAAAGATGTCACCCTCCCCCTGGAAAACTATCTGCAGGCTAAAGGTATTTTAGGCAAAGAGACAAAATGCCATTTTCTGACCTATTTACTAAAAGAGATGAGCGGGGTTTTGGATGCTCTTTCTAAAGAAACGAGCCCAAACTAAATGCTTGACGCTCTTCCTCCCTTGTCTCCTCTCCATTTTTTTGGCATCTCACTCGATTGTTTCTCTTTTAAAGAGGGAGCGCTTCTAAAAAAGCATCAGCTTCCCGATTTTTCAGATATTCATGGAGCAAAATCCTTTGCAACACTCAATGTGGGCTGGAGCGAAGAGGGCATTTTAATCTATCTAACTCAAAACCGGACAGATTTTACAGTCTATTTTCCTCATTTTTCCAGAGGAGATTCCTATGAGTTCTTCTTTGATACCAGAGATATTAAAACGACGGGATACAATACCCGTTTTTGCCATCATTTCTATTTTCTGCCTGAACCTTCTCTAGAAGGTGGAGAGAATGTTGGAGGGGAGATTACACGTTTTCGAGGAGAAGAGGCGCACGATCTTTGTGATAGGGCGCTGCTTAAACTCACGACGCTAAAAAAAGAGGGGCGCACAACTACGGAGATCTTTGTTCCAAAAGAGGCTCTCTATGGTTATGATCCTACGCAGTTTGACCGCCTGGGATTTACATATAGGCTCAATCATAGGGATGGAAGGATGCAGCATTTTGCTTGTGATTCGTTAAGAATGCAGATCGATGATCAACCCTCGCTTTGGGCAAGTTTATTATTGAAAAAAGAGGCTACTGAATAATGAAGAAATTTACAGAATCGCATGAATGGATAGAAATAGATAATGATATTGCGACAGTTGGAATCACAGAATATGCTCAAAAAGAGCTTGGTGACCTTGTTTTTATAGAGTTGCCAAAATTGAACCATGTCCTTGCGGCGGGAGAAGAGGTGGTTGTGGTTGAATCGACAAAGGCTGCCGTAGATATTTATTCTCCTCTGACAGGAGAGATTGTTGAGGTTAATGAAAAGCTCCTGCAGCATCCTGACATTGTGAATAGATCTGCGGAGAGCGAAGGGTGGATGTTTAAGATAAAAATTTTCAACCCACAAGAGGCGGATGCCTTGATGGACGAGACCGCCTACCAAACCCTTATAGTCGATTAATAAAATTTTTATTGCTTCTTAACGTTTTATTTTTCTACACTCCACTTTGTTTTTTAAAAGGAGAGAGTCATGGAAAATGTGAGCGGCGCGGCAAAAATAGGATATGGCATAGGCTTGGTGGCCTATAATGCCGGAGGGAGCATTCTTCTTGCACCTTCTAGATTTATTATTGCCCTCTATTACTGGGGAGAGCACTATCATCGCGTCTATTGCCTTAATCAAGAACTCCCCTCAGACACTGGTGAAAGAATCGGAAAGGCTACCTCTCTCCCCATGGAAAATCTTTCAAGAGAGCGTTTTTCTGATTATAGCTCTGCCGAAGAGCAAATGCGATTCTGGTCTCTTCAATTACGGCGGGCGACTACAGAGATCTTTCTTCCTATCATCGGATCTGCCTACTGGTCCTATAAGGATTTACAGCCAAAAAAAGAGAGAAATATACAATACCCCGGGCCAAAGTGTGCAATTAACCTAGGGGGCATTAATGATTTGCTGACAGCTTTTCGATGGGAACATGCAACTTCAAGCGTCCTCGCTCTCCAAAAAGCTTAAAAGAACATACCACAGTGAAAGAGAGAGAAGGAAAAAAGAAAATGCACCACAGAGACTGCGATCTCTGTTGTAAATAATATTAGATCGTTGAAGCTTCTTCCGTGAATTTTATTGTTGCGACGGGGGTTTCTTGTCTTTTAAAGGGGTTCTCTTCGGGGCCGGGAAATACTTCCCCGGAAGGAACGGCAAGGTTAATCCCCAAAAGACCCATAAAGGCCATCGCCATAAGTCCTGTCATGATAAAGGTAATCCCCATCCCCTGAAGGCCCTTTGGGATTTTCGAGTAGGTGAGCTTCTCCCTAATAGCAGCAATAAGCGCTATTGCAAGCCACCATCCCACACCTGCCCCAAAGGAGAAGACTAGGATAGGAATAAAAGGATATTGTCTTGTGATACCAAAGAGCACACCCCCAAGGATTGCGCAATTGACTGTGATGAGGGGCAAAAACATTCCCAGAGCATAGTAGAGGCCTGGTGAAAATTTTTCGATGATGATCTCTAAAACCTGGACAAAAGCAGCAATGACTGAAATAAAGACAATCAATTGAAGAAAAGAGAGATCTATAGCAGAGGTATCTACCCCAATGAAAGAGAGCCAGGAGAGAGCTCCCTTACCTGTAATAAACTGATTGACAAGCCAGTTAAGGACGCCTGAAGCTGTGAGGACAATTGTGACGGCAAGCCCAAGGCCATTAGCCGTGCTAACACGGTTAGAGCAGGCAAGGTAACTACACATCCCCAGAAAATAAGAGAGCAGAATATTTTGGATAAAGATCGACTGGATAAGAAGTCCCAGTAGATTCAACACTGTGTAATTACCCATCCACATCTAGTAAGCCGCGTTATCAGGTTTATTAATTAAATTAGCGATCCAAATAAAAAAGCCTAAAATAAAAAAAGCAGCCGGAGCCAATACCATTAAGCCAAGATTTTGGTATCTGTCGGGATGATCTGTCGAGGCATACCAATGCAGTGGAATGACCTGAATGCCAAAGAGCTGACCAAAGCCAAAAAATTCCCGCAAACCTGCCACACAAAAGAGAACAATCGCATAGCCAAGTCCAGCTCCAAAGCCATCTAAAAAGGCGGGGATGGGGGGCACATTGCGGGCCATGCTCTCGGTTCTTCCCATCACAATACAATTGGTAATGATAAGTCCCACAAAGACTGATAGAGTTTTAGAGGTGTCATAGAAATAGGCGCGTAGAAATTGATCAACAATAATCACAAACGAGGAGATGATAGCTAGCTGGGCGATCATCCGCACATTGTCTGGAGTGTATTTACGTAAAAGAGAGACAAAAAAACAGGAGCATCCTGTGACAAGAGAGACGGCGATTCCCATAGTGATGGAAGTTACAAGAGTTGTTGTGACAGCCAAAGCTGAACAGATCCCCAGAATAGCAATGAGGATCTGGTTGTTTTTCCAAAGCGGGTCTACAAGATAACTTTTTAGTGGAACCTTTTTTTCTGCCATCTTATTTCTTGGACAAATTATGCATTTTAATTAAAAACTCCCGATAAGGGGTTAGAGAGTTGCGGTATGCAGCTGTGACTCCATCACCTGTCAATGTTGCCCCGGACATTCCATCGACAGCATTTTTTGACCTGGGGGAATTTCCATATATATCCTTCACTCGTCCTTTAACAACTATAATTCCCATAGGCGCTGTTTGAAAATCAGTAGCGCCCTCTGTAGGGGGTTGAAAGATCAACTTCCCATAAAACTGCTTTTGCCAGGCGGGTTCAGAGATATTTGCTCCAAGTCCTGGCGTTTCGGCCTGTTCATACCATGTCGTGCCAATGACCTTATCTCCCCCTGGAAAGAGTGCAATAAATCCATAGATAGGGGCCCAAAGTCCAAAACCTGAAACGGGGATCACGAAGGCGTAGGCCCCCGTCAGGTCTTTAATGAGATCCTCTTCAGAGATTTTTTCGTCGTCAGAAGAGTTGGGTAGGATGACGTAAACAAGTTTATCTGGAGCCGTCCCAAACCCACTCTCTTTATTCTCTTCACGGTAGGTGGAAAGATCTATCCCTTTTTGACTAAATGTCGAGAGGTTTCCCTTAGCGTCAGTTAAAAGGGGCCTGATGCGGAGTTTTGCAACTGTTTTGATATCCTCTTCAGTAGCGAGAGGAGGAGGTTTTCTACTATCTGGAGTAAGAATCTTTTTTTGGGTATCAAAGGAGGCTGGTTGCAGAGTACCATCCTCTTGAAGTAGCTCAAAGTATCCTTCCGAGGAGAGAATCTTGGCTGCAATAAGCATCTGCTTGCTCTCGTCAAACTCTTTTGCCTCTTTTTGAGGATTTTTAAGCGAAAAAGAGACGATTGCCAGGATCAATCCGGCTGCAAAACAGAGAATAATAATAAAAAAAAGAACCTGAAAATTTGATGTGGGACGGGTGGGTTCCATTTTAGGCAAATTCTCTTCGGCCACGGGGCTTTCTCCTGTAGTTGCGTACAACGTAATGGTCGATCAATGGTGCAAAAACATTAGCGAAAAGAATCGCTAGCATCACCCCTTCTGGGTAGGCGGGATTGATAACCCGAATAAGAATTGTGACAACCCCGATCATCCCCCCATAAATCCATTTAGAAAATTGCATGCCAGGAGAGCTGACCGGGTCTGTTGCCATGTAGACAAGGCCAAATGCTAGCCCCCCAATGATCAGATGGCGGTAGGCTGGCAGCGAATACATGGCTGGATTCCATGCTCCCCCTTCTGCACCTGTATGTGTAGAAAAAAAACGGAAGAGTAGAGCCGTCAAAAAAGCGAAGACTCCAAAAGAGAGCATTGTTCTCCAGGATCCAATGCCTGTCCAGATAAGAATCACTGCCCCAATTAAACAGGCAAGGGTGGATGTCTCTCCCATAGACCCCAAGATATTTCCAAAAAAGAGATTTCCATCAGTAAAATGTCCAATCCCATAATCAAGGTCTACAAAATGGTGGGCTGCTGAAAAATTTCCCGGAAGAAGGCCAAGTCCTCCGGTTTCAAGGGGAGCTGTCACAAAAGAGCGCATTGTATCAAGCGAGAGATGACCAAGCTCTCCAGCATTTCCTGCAGCATTCCATGTATTAAAGTGGGAGGCAACAGCCTCATAGGTGGAGGCTTTATTGCCAATAAAATTTGTTGCAATGGCATCGACATGGATGCGTTTAATATCTGTAATTGTCGAGTTAAGTGTTTGAAGAGGAGTTGCTTGGGTATATCCATCAATTTCAGAAAGCCCTGCGGCTACATTCATTTTATTGATGCTCCTGGCACTCTCTACCGGATTTGTTCCGACCCACATATCTCCGGTCATTCTTCCGGGAAATGTGAAAAAGAGAAAGGCGCGGGCAGTGAGGGCGGGATTTAAAATATTCATTCCTGTTCCGCCAAAGAGCTCTTTGCCAACGAGCACTCCAAAAGCAATACCAAGAGCTGCCATCCAATAGGGAATTGTAGGAGGAAGGATAAGTGGGTAGAGCATACCGGTCACAAGAAACCCCTCTGCAATCTCATGGCCTCGGATTGAGGCGACAATTCCTTCAATGGTCCCTCCGACGAGGTAGCTGATAAGCATAATGGGTAAAAATGCCCCCATGCCAGCTTTGAGAATCTGCCAATAGAGATGGTCCGAGCCAACAAAATGGAAGTATCCCGAAAAGGAGTCAGATGCTTTGAGATAGCTATTCATGAGCTCATAGTTGCCGCTTGTGTAGACAACTTTTTGCACCCCGGTATTCCAAAATGCCATAAGGATTGCGGGGAGCAACGCAATGATAACCAGCATCATCCATCTCTTGGCATCGACAGAATCGCGTATGAAAGGAGCCTGCTTTGTGTTTATTGGGGCTTCATAACAGAAAGTGTCGAGGGCATTGACAAAGGGTCTTAATGAGGCGAGAGGTTTACCTTTTTCAAAAAAAGAAAGTTGAAAATCTAAAAATCGGCGCAACATACCCAAAAAAATAACGAGATTACTCTGAAATTGCAATGAAAAATTACCCACCCCAAGAGACTCGACTAGGCGTAAAAATTCTAAAGACCTAGTCTGTGGTCTCTCTGGTGGATATATTATCGTAAGTGGTCTACACTGATGAGAATAAACTTGGACTGTATTTAAGATGAAAAAGAAAGCAACATTAATTTATTTCTCTATTTTTATTTTTGTTTGTTGTTTTCTCTCTCTATTTTTATTTCCTCGTTTCTATGCCAAAGAGTTCACGCTTTGGAAACTCAATGCTTTTTGTCAAAAAACATTCTCCTCCCCCTTTTCCTATAAGGAGTGCCGATGGGAGTCGGAGAATTTAGTTTTCGAAGAGATCCAGATTGGAAAAGAGGGGAATTGCTGCCTCATTGAAAAGGCGCTTTTTTCTCCCTCTCTCTCTTGGAAAAAACGTCTAATTGGAGGCAAAGGTACCCTTCAGGGTGTAACTCTTATGATTTATAAAGAAGAGGGGGAGAATCTCTTTAAAGAGAATTTCTTAGACTCTTTTTCAAGAGGGTATCTTCCTTTTTTCTGTTTAGATCTTGAGACTGAGGTGAAGGGGGGGCAGCTTCTTCTTTATGATTCCTCTCAAAAAGATACCCCTCTTCAGCGGATCGATTGGGATCTCTATTACTTATTAAGCAAAAAAAATGCCGTCGGTAGGATTGCTCTAGATCTTGAGCCAGGAAGCCCTATTTTGAATCTGGAATTTACTCACTCTGAAAAAGGAGGAGTCCATCTTATCAGTTCTCTTAAAAGCCATCCCATTAAGCCCATCGCTGCCGCACTACGCCCACTTCTCTCCTCCTTTTTCCCCCCTTCCATCTCTAATTGGAAATGTGCAGAGGGGGATATTGAAGCAGAGGTTGATGCTACATTTGTTAAGGGGAAAATCAGAGCATTTGTAGGTAAACTCTCTCTACAAAACTTTCGGGCTGCAAATGAAGCTCTCTCTTGGGAAGCGCAACTGGATCATCTCTTTGTTTCTTATAATCTTGACGATCAATGGGATGGCCACCTTTTAATTCAAGGAGGAAAACTTAAAAATGGTTTTGGCGAACTCAAGGATCTCTCTTCTGAAGTGACTGTAAAAAAAGGAGTTCTTGAGACGACTTCCTTTTTTGCCTCCCTGCTTGGCATGGAGGGGGAGTTGCAGCTTAATTGGAATTCTCCGAAAGAGCTTGCGAAAATGGCTTTTTCTGGAAATTCCAAAGAAATCAGCTCTTTTATCCCTACGAAATTCCGGGAGGGCTTTAAAAAAGCATTTCCAAATGACCGGCTTCAATTGCAAGCGCGTCTTGTTTCGGTGAATGGCAATTTGGAGCTTCAAGGAGAGGTATTAACAGCTGCATCTCAAGAAAAACATACCATCAAGTTTGGAGCTCTTTTGGAACAAGAGTCTCAGCTCGACCTTTTCAATGGGAGTGAAGAGAAGCCTCTTTTTGGGGAAATAATGAGAAGTTTAAAGAAACAGTTTTTATCCTTCAAAAAGGGGTGGATAGCAGCAGAAAACCTTCCTCTCGAAAAATTTCTCTCTCCCTTCTTACTGGGAGATGTAAATATGAACCTTTGCGGAAGAGGAGATTTTGAAGGGGAGATTGCAGAGGGGGTTTTAACGTTTAATTATAAAGCTAAGAATCTCTCTTTGGTGAGCCCCCATTTTGCATTTTTCACAAATTCTTTAGAACCAAAGCTTAGTGGTTTTCACTCCATTAATTTGCGCACCCGAGAACACCATGGCTCTTTACCTTTGGAGGATTTTTCCTACACTCAAAAAAACTTCAATATCCATTTTCCCAAAGCAAAGGGACGCGTCGATTTCCAAGGGAATAAGATCTCGATTAATGCAATTGAGACTGCATGGAAAAACCTTACTTTAAAGGGAGATCTCGCGATCACAATCCATAGTTTGACAGATGTGAACCTCTCTTTAGCTGTCGATTCTGCTGCCGGACCCTTTCCGACTTTTCAGAAGTTTTTCTCTCATATCTCTGATGCTCCTTTTTGGAGAGTTCCGATAGAGGGGGAGATTTCGACCGGAAAGGGGGATATCTTCTTTCTTTACCATTTTAGCCCAAAGGTGACGCTAAAAGAGGGGCGCATAGCTGGTTTTTCAAACTTAAGCTTTAATGCGCAAGAGATGCTTCCAAAAGTTTCCTTTAAGGTTAACAACTTCACCTCTGCCTTTCAATTTGATGCAGTAAAAAAAGAGGTTAATATAGAGGGTGGAGAGGGAATTTTAATCAGTGGCAGGGAGGGAGAGACTCCTGTCGCAATCAAAGCGGACTTCCTTCATTTAACGCATCTTCCCAATGCTGATGTTGGGGGTGATATCACCCTGAAAACAGGGGAGGGAAGAGAGTCGCGGATTCTCTTTGGAACGCAAACTCTTAATGGGAAAAAAATAGTGACCATTGAGAAATCCAAAAGCTCTTTCGGAGATTTTCAGCTCCAGTTGAACAATTTTGAACTCATAAATTGGCATCAGATTGACCTATTGGACTTTTCTCTTAATGCCTCTCTTGCCGACTTAGCTTCCCTGGCTATTTGGATGGGGGTGAAATTTCCGGTAGAGTTGGATCAAAAAAGGGTAGATGGAACTCTCGCAGCAAACTTTTCCTATCGCAATAGTGAACTTCTCTTTCAGCTTCACTCTCCTCAAGTGGGATGGGATAAAGCCTCTCTTGGGGAGTTGATAGTTGAGGGGAGCTTTGAAAAGGAGAGGCTCTGCCTCGATCACTTCTCTTTGGGGATTCTGGAAGTGATGGGAGATTTTTATTTTTTAGATAGAGGATTAGAGATTCCCTTTTTAGGAATTAAAGTGGTCGATCTAGGCCATTTTTCAATCGAAGGAGAGTTTCAAAAGAGCTCTGGGTTAAAATGTCAGATCTCAGATTTCTCGCTTGATATGGGTGAGATGACCAAGTTTAAATTTTTGCCGGAGGAGCTCTTGAAGGCTCTTTGTAAATTTGGCCTTAAAGGTAAACTGGGCGGACAAGGGTGGCTAACTTGTAAGCAAGAGATTGGATCGCCTCTCCATTTTGAGGCGGAGACATTAGCCTCTTTTGAACGACTGGTGGTGGGGGGAGTAGAGCTAGGGGATGGGGAAAATCTTATCTGCACACTCTCCTCGGAGCAGGGGTTGAATATTGTGGGGCTTAAAGTTGAAGTTGGAAAGCCCGGAGATGTTCTCCCTCCCATTGTCTATCGCGTTGGAAAGTGCGGATTTGATCTCTCCTCCTCAAAGCTGACCTTTGAGGGCTTTGACTTTAGTTTTCCTCCCGCACGTCTGCCCTGGATGAGCCATCTATTAAAGCAGCTGATTCCCACGTTATCTTCAAATTTCACGGACTCTTTTGAAAAGTTAAAAAAAGAGGAATCTTTGGAGGGAAGCATCTCATTTGAAGTTGCTTCTGATAATTACTGGGTCCATCTCTCCTTGAAAGATGGAGTCTACTTTGTGGGTAAGCATGCTCTTGCCCTGGAAAATTTTTCCTGCGTTTTTGATAAAAATGGAATTCTTTGCCGCACACTCACAAAGATCTCAGACACTCCTCTTTGGGTGAATTTTCAGTCGGAGAGCTTGCAACTCTCTAAAGGAAGCATCGCGATTTGCGAACCAAAAGTTGAAGAGAAGACGCTAAATATTTTTTGGCATAAAAATCGTCTAGGTAAATTTGAAATTGAAAAGATCAATGGAAGCTTGCAGGGGATAGAGGCCTCACTTCTCCAGGAGAAAGGGGGGGATGAGGCCAAAAGGATTGCTTTTTCTGGAAAAGTGGTTGTCCACTCCTTTAAAGATACTCCCCTTCTGCCTAAATTTTTACGCGATCTTACCCAAAAAACTGGAATCGGAAAGGGATATCAGCTGGGCGGCCGCTTTAGCTTTGCAAGAGATGAGCCCTCAGATCTTCTCTTTTCAGGGAATTTAATTGGAAAAGATTTTGAGATTGGCGGAATGATATTATCGAGTTTAGAAGCTCATCTTAATTTTAATCCTACCTCTATTGAATTTAAAAAGGTTGAGATCAAAGACCGTGGGGGGAATCTATTAATGGATGAGATTCTCTTTACAAAGGGCGAGCTTTCCTGGAATTGCCATATTCCGCATGCGCGGCTTGTTAGATTTAGGCCGGCAAGATTGCGCTCATGGAATAAGGCTAAAAAAAGAACCAAGAAGAGTTTCCAATCGCTTCTCGTGCATAATTTTGAGCTCTCCCATTTTTCGGGCAGTTTGGGATCGCCTGAGACATTTAGGGGGGAGGGAAACATTCTTTTTTCCAATTATCCTAAAAAGGGGTTTATTGCAAATATCCTGCTTATTCCGGCAGATTTAATATCCCGCATTGGGCTCGATTTTGCCCTTTTAGTCCCTGTCAGAGGTCAGATCTGGTACAAAATTGATAAGGCAAAAATAGACCTTGTGCGTACAGAAGAGGTCTATAGCGATGGAAAGAGATCTCGCTTTTTCCTCGCTAAAGATGTTCCCTCTTATATCGATTTTGAAGGAAAGCTCAATATTAATTTAAAGATGAAGCAGTATAATCTCTTAATGAAATTTGTTGAGCTCTTAACGATGAATGTTTCGGGCACGATAAACAAACCCTCCTACCATTTGGTTCGGCATAAAGAGAAGCATGAGAGTTCTTAATTTTATTTTTCCATCGACCTGCTTGCACTGCCAGGAGAGATGTGAAAAGCTCTTTTGCTCTGCTTGTCTCCATTTTTTGGAACTGATCAATCCCAAATCGCGTTGTCCCTTTTGTTTTCTTGAAAGCGTTCAATTTCCCTGTAAAGCATGTCGCAAAGCCAAAAATTTCAAAATTTCGGCCGCCAGCGCATTTGACTATTTTGGGCCCATTGCTACGTTAATTAAATCTCTTAAATACAGTAATATGTCATTTCTTGCAGAGATGGCCGCCCCCTTTTTGCTTCTACAATTTGAAAGGCTTGGATGGGAGATGCCTGATCTTATCGTTCCTGTTCCCAGGGTGGGTCTCCGCTCTCTTGTCTATGGTTATAATCAAAGTTGGCTGCTTGGCAAGGCCCTTGGAAAGATGCTAGATGTGCAGGTGAAAGATTTTCTTGCCAGATCATTTTTAGGCTCTCCGCAAGCTGGGCGAACACGTCTTGAGCGAGAGTTCTCTTCTGAAAAATTTCGGCTTAAAGCGAAAGAAAGCTTCTCGAAAAAGACCATTCTTATTATCGATGATGTGATGACAACTGGGTCGACAATCAACGCCTGCGCGAGCAAACTCCTCGAAAAAGAACCCAAAAAACTCTACGCCCTCACTCTCGCCCGCACTCCTCTCTCAGACAGACAATGATTTTCGAGTATTCTCTGCATAGAGATCAAATTTTTCGCTTATATTGCTAAGAGGGTAGGTATATAGACTCAAATCTATATAGGAGATGTGATCGTCAGTGAGAGAGTCAAACGACCTTGAGTATACCCAATGAGCTGTTCCATCTTCATTTACCCCTACACCCTTTCTTGAGAATGCTAGATGAAGCTCTTTATCAACAATCTCTACTGAATGGATTTCAGCCCATGGGATGGTATGCATGGCGCAAGGGAATGTGGTAGGGTGATTTTTAAAATCAAAAATATAAATTTTATTATCATAACCAATCACTAAAAACTCATCGGATAGATCAAAAGAGGGGGGTGCGCATGATGGGTTTCTAGGGATGGACTTTAACAATCCTTTTACAGTGGGATTTTCTAACAGGATCTCATAACTTTCTTCTTTTGGAATAATACATGCTATCCAGCTTTTCGAATGGCGTATCGTCAATGCTTCTATCTCATGAGGTAGGTCTTTTATGCATTGATATTGTTGATCAACAATTTTCCAGAGTTTAATGCCCCCCTGTGCCATTCCTGTCAGCAAAGATCCCTCTTCACCTAAATGAAGTGTCCGAATCTCTTCTCCATCAAAACAGGAAGGAGTATATTCCGTTCCCAAAGAGAGTGAGAAGAAAGTGAGTTTTTTGGTTTGGGGATTTACTATGACGCCCCTATCTCCTCTGACGTCAAAGCAGCTGTTCTCACGAGAAAGATCTGCCTGCAAAAAAGATAATGTATAAAACTTTCTTTGATAATCTCCATCGCAGGAAGTGGCAGAGAGGCCCTGTCTATCTGAAGAGTAAAATTGCCCATCTTTAATTATAAAAGAGCTTCCTTCTCTCACAGAAGTTTGGTCCTTGGCTTGAGCTATACGCCATGCGTTAAACCAGGATTGATCCCTCCAGGGCTTGACTCGAAGCTTGTCAGAATGCCCAAAAAAACTAGCCTCAGGGCCCAAAGAACGATTTAGACGTTCCCCTCTCTCTTGCCAGAGGCCATCCTCTTCTACTATTGCGCGAAAACGTTGAGAGACCTCTCTAACAGTGTAGAGGCTGTAGGTTGGCAAGAAGCTAAAAAGATGAAGGAGGGTTTCATCAGGTAATGCATACAATCCAGAAGGAGAGACCTCTCTTTCTTGTTCAACTTTTGGTGCACTTTTTGGACTTAGAAAAGCCTTGTCATTCTCTTGCGAGAGCCTGCTCTTTTCAACTTGAGGTATACTTTTTGGATTTGGGGTAGTCTGTTTTATGTTGTTAGGTGGTAAGGGTCTCGTCGCCGGAATAAGTGAAGGATCTTTTTTTGTAGGAAGGCAGAGAGAAGCAGAGAGAAGAGCAAAGGTGATAAAAGTGGTAAGGCTGAGGAAAAATACCCCCCAAGCAACGGGAATGACTATCTGGTTGATGGTCCCAACGCCAATCATCTGATAGGCTCCAAGGAGGGTGATAATCGCTAAAATGGTTCCAAGGGCGCTAATAAGAGTAATGGCTGGAGGTATGTAATGAAAATAAGATACCTCCTTATTAGGCTCGTTAAAAGAACATAGCATTTGAATAAAAACCTTTAATTTTAATTAAACCTTAACACAAAATAATTTTTAAAAACAGTTTTTTCTATACATAGCGATTGTTTGGAACTTTCAAATCTTTTTTCAAAAAAAATGTTGCATTAATTTTCTTTATAAATAAATCTTTAAGATCCACAAATGTTAAATGCTCAAATTTGGAGGTTAGCAATAAAATTGTGTCGAGAAATATTGATTGAATTTAGAGGTTTTTTATGAAAAAAGTACTTTACCCACTGATGCTATTAATTGCAATAATACCCAGCCCCGCCATTCAAGCTAAAAATATAGCTGATATGGCTAAATTAGAAGAAGTTGTATTGACTCTTCCATTTGAGAATCTTATTATTTCCCCTGAAGGAATAATGGTGAACTATCAGGGCAATTTATTAGCTGTTCACGCTTTATACAAAAACGGAGAGCAATGGACTGTGAAAGCAGGTGGCTGGTATAGCTGTAGAAATGGCCATACCCGCGCTTGCCCCTGCTGTGGCGGCTGTGCAGCTTTTGATTGCGAATTCTACTGCGATGGTTATTGCTGTAAGTATGGAAGCTAAAAATGAAGCCACTATTTTTGCTAATGTTTTAGGAAAAATAGTGGCTCAATCACTAAACTCAAAGGCTTTTTTATGAGATGGGTTTTAAACGTAATCTTATTTCTGACTTTTTGTGCAGATGCACGCGCTGCTGCTTTAAAAATTGATAATGCTCAAGACTATTTTGTTCTGAATCAGTTTTTTAAGATGATGTTTACCCATGCAGAGTATGGATATGTTCTTGAAGGGTCTAAGCCTATATCACAAATGAATATTCCCCCTCTTGGGAATTTAATCGTTCCTCAGAATATAAATTTTCAAATAGATATTTGTGCCCGAGAAGCAATCAAGATATGGAATAAAATCTGTCCTAAACAAAAGGATTTTGTTCTTAAAGCAACAGATATTCAGTATCAACAATCTTATACACCAGTTTATGAATTACTTTTTATCAATGTTCCTAAGCTCCTTAAAGAAATTGAAAATAATATTGATCTTTTTCGATACGTCTTAGGCCCAACAATTGAAGCAGAGCAATTGGTTGGGCACATTGTCAATTCAGGAGAGCCCCTTGACAGTATTCTCCGCGGAGACAAAGTATTAACGGGGATTGTTCTCGGCTTTGGCTCTTATAACAGTTTAATGCATAGCCGAGCAGAAAAAATACAAAATGTACTATTGAATAATGATAATCCTCCTTTCGCTCCTTATAGCAATTTAATGGGTCAAAAAGGGGTTGTTCAATGGGATGATATGCAGCTTAAAACTCTTTTTTTGTCTCAATCGGGAACTAAAGCATCTGAATTAGGTGAAATGCTTTTTATCAAACCCGGCTTAGGGTTTTCTAATTTGGAGGAAGAGCTAAATGCTATTTTATCGCGTTATGAAAAATTTCTAACACTCTTAGCAATAGAAAAGCCAAAATTTGTATTCGGTGCTTATAAAAATATTAATAATCAACAATTAATAGACAATTTAGAAAATTCTCAAGACAGAATCAAAGCCCTGCTTAATCGTCCTGATTTTTTTGAATACATTTTAAAAAAAATCACAAGTGAAACACCTGTTGTTATTTGTACATTGCCTTTTTCTTTTGATGCACTTGAATTAAATGCAAAAGCAGAGGAAGTAATAGCGGATGCTTTATGGTATATGAGTTCTCAGTTAGATTCTGAGACAGTGGCAGAGTTTATTAAGGCATTCTGCCGAGGTGCTCCTTCTGAAATAGCAACAGGGACAACACATGTAATGCCTGGTTCTCTTAGTAACTTAAAGAGAGCTCGATTAAATCTTCAATTTGCTGATTCCTGGTTTGCAACTATGCCTCAAACAAAAAACCTTAACGTAATTGCACCAAGCTATCTCTATTTTGAGCAAATGAAGGTCGGTGATGGTAAAATAGTTGATTCATCTGATCAACTTCTAATAAGTTATGTCATAGAAGATAGTTATGGGAATGTTTTATCTGCAAATCACAACTGTTGGGTAAAACTTTCTACTACCATTCCGGGTTTTGCACATGGAATACAAGGAATGCGAGAAGGAGAAATACGCACTCTTTATATTCATCCTTCTCTTGCATATGGAGCCCTCACTACACTTCCTCCTTGTATTGTTCTTATTGCAAAGGTGACTGTGCATCAAGTTCCTCAACAATCCAAAAAAGCATTGCCGAATTTGAAAGCAGTTGATCTTTCTTGGATTAAAGATCCAAATTTTTATGAAAAAGTTGAAAATGCCAGTTATAAAATGGCAAGGACGTTTGGTAGTCGTTGGGGTGCTTGGTTGAATCAAAGCTCTGATTTAGATTTTTCGAAAGTTTGCGACCATCTAAAGTATCTTTCAACTCTAGAAAAGCCAGCAGAAACATTGGATGCTGAAGCAGAAAAGGATAAAGAGTATATCTGCAACCGGGTTTTTTGGAACCTCATATCAAAATCTTAACACAAAATAATTTTTAAAAACAGTTTTTTCTAAACTAGGGAGAGAATTATAAAAGATTCCAGGGGATTGCAAAGGTCTCTTTGTCCAGCATGAAAGCCTCTGATCCTGCGTGGATAACAAGAGCTGGCATGATAGCATTTTGTGAATAGGTTTCTCGAAAAGCTCTAAGGCCCGTAAGATCGGCTTTTGTGAGATGTGTTTTACATTTTATTTCAATGGGATAGAGTTTCCCATCTCTTTCTAAAATGAGATCTACTTCGCTCCCTCCGGCCGTCCGCCAATGATAAGCATTAGGGGGAACAGAAAGGGTAGCAGACTGTTGATGAATATAGGCTACCACCCAGGTTTCAAATAGCGCTCCAAGTCTTGGGCTTACGGCTAATCCTTCGGGAGATTCAATTTTTTGGAGATAGCAGGCAAAACCCGAATCCTTAAAGTAGCCCTTCTTTTTTCCACTTATTCTCTTAATGGTGTTGCCATGGTAAGGAAGAAGCTCATGCCATTGATAGGTGAAAGAGAGGAGATCGAGCCAACGACGTGCCGTATGAGGAGAAATCCCAATTTCACGGCCAAGTTGGGAGGCATTTATTTCTTGTGCTGTAAGTGAGGCGATGATCCCCAAAAATCGATCAAATTCGGCGGTTTGACGAATATCTTCTTGAACCCTCACATCACGTTCGACATAGGTTTGTAGATAGGAACGAAAGTAGCGGGGGATTTGCGAGGTAGGAAAATCAACAGTTGCGGGAAAGGTCCCTCTAAAGAGGAATTCCACAAGTGGTGGAAAAGGAGGTGGAAAAGTCTCTCGTCCCCTATAAAAACTTTCGGGGTTTTCGAGGTAGCTCGGAAGCCATCCTTCCGCATCTCCTCTACCCAGAATTTCTTGGGGAGTAAAATTGTCGAGATGAAAAATGGCCACACGTCCTGCCATACTTTCGGCTATTGAGCGAAGCATGCTAAAATTTTGCGAGCCTGTTAAAAAATATTGTCCTTTTAGATCGCTTTTATCCATTTTTCGCTTAAGAGATGCTAAAAGCTCAGGGACATACTGCACCTCATCTAACACCAGAGGGGCCGGGAAGGATTCTAGAAAAAGCTCGGGATCAGCGCGCGCTCTATAGATATCCTGGATGGGATCAAAGACAATAGTCTTCATATCTGGAAAGAGATGGAAGAGAAGAGTGCTTTTTCCGACCTGGCGAGCCCCAAGGAGAAGAATCGCTTTAAAATATTTTGAGGATTCAACGATCTGCTTTTCTATGTGACGGGGAAGATAATGCATATACCTTGCATTTTAAAGATGCTATTGCATTTTTGCAAGGTTTAATAGACCGTAAAAAAGCGGAGACAAGTCTCCGCACTCCAAATGGGCTAGGAGGCTGGGTTGTCTGATGGGGGGTCCACTTCAACAAGCCCAATGATACGCACGCCATCATCAACGCTTAGAGATGCAGCCTTGATATCTCCCTCAACAGAAGCCCCTTGCCGCAACTCAAGCCTTCCCTCAACAGTGATATTTCCAACTACCTTTCCTTCGATGATCGCCTCTCTCAGATTGAGGTTGGCTTTGACGCTTCCTTTTGGACCGACAATGACCTTCCCTTTAGAGAGAAGCTCCCCTTCAAAAAATCCATCTATCCGCAATAGCCGTTCAAAACGGAGCTCGCCTCGGAAAGTGACTCCCTCTCCAAGGGTTGTTTCGGGCTCCTCCTCTTTTTGGGCTCCCTGGAAGGGGAGAGGAGTTGTCTTTGGGGCGCTCCAATTCTCATTGGATTGCCAGGTGCGCTCCTCTAACCCTTTAGGAAGAGAGGAAGCTGCGGGGGGTTCGAAAACCCTAGGGCTACTTTCTTTAGTTGCTGATCCATAAGGATAGGAGGGGGAGCGAGGGGGCTCATCCTGGTAAAGAGAGGTGATGCTCTCTTTTTCATTGTTTTTTCCTGGGCGACGAAACATATCAGATTACCAAATATTAATCAGAGTTTAAGGCTCAACATGCCTTCTAACAAGAGCGATTTTCCTTTTGAGAGCTTCATCTTTTTTGATTTTATTTTCAATTGTTTTACACGCATGGAGAATTGTCGAATGTGTTTTGCTAAAAGAAGCTCCAATCATCATTAAGGATTCACTCATCATCTCTTTTGCTAAAAACATGGCAACTTGCCGCGCAATGGCGATCTCTTTAGTGCGCGAAGTTCCTTTCAGATCGCTGACCCGCACTTGAAAGACTGTTGCTACAGCCTTCAGGATATTCTCGACGGAGACTCTCTGCTTTGGAATGCGCTGGAAGAGTTCCGAAAGTACCTGTTCTACTAGATCCTCTGTGAGCTCCTGCGAGAGGAGGCGGCAATGAGCTGTTAAACGGTTGATTGCTCCCTCGAGCTGCCTGACATTGCTAAAGATATTTTCCGCAATAAAAAAAGCGATATTACTGGAGATTTTTAACCCCTTCTGCTCTGACTTGTGTTGCAAAATAGCAACGCGGGTCTCGAGGTCAGGTATCCCCACATGAGCCACAAGCCCCCATTCCATTCTTCCGACAATTCGCTCAGAGAGCTTAAGCTGCCCAGGAGGCTTATCGCTTGTAATGACAATCTGTTTATTCTGGTTAATCAAGCTTTCAAAGGTATTGCAAAACTCCTCTTCAAAGTTGAGCCGGTTTTGCAAAAATTGGATATCATCCACAAGAAGGACATCGAGAGAGCGATAAAATCGTTTTAACTGATCGACCGATTTATTTCGGAGAGAATCGACAAGGTCATTAATAAACCCTTCGGTTGTAATGCACTGGACTTTAAGTTTTTTGTGATTCTCCTTTGCATAGTGACCAATAGCATGGAGCAGGTGAGTTTTGCCGAGGCCCACACCCCCATGGATAAAGAGGGGATTGTAAGAACGTCCGGGGCGATTAGCAATGCCCATTGCAGCTGATTTGACAAACTGGTTAGAGGGCCCCTCGATAAAAGTCTCAAACTTGTAAAAGGGGTTGAGTTTCAGTTCATATTCCACTTTATCTGAAGCGGAGGGAGAGGATGTGACAGTTTTTTTAATCACATCAGGCTGTTTAGGGATTTGTTTGGGGATCACAAATTCAATGAGGGGCTCTCCCAATGCATCAACCGGGAGAAAAGAGCAGAGGTCCTCTTTATAATTATCTAAGAGATAAGCTTTAACGAAGATGTTTGGCACTTTAAGGCAGATAGCATCTTTTGCCGATTCCATCACTTGGATGGGGGCGAGCCAATTTTCAAACGCGGCTTTTGAACAACGCTTTCTGATATATTGGAGAAACTCATACCATGTCTGGCTAGCATTTGCATTCAGCATACTTTATAGACCCTTTCTCGAAAAAAAACCTTTCTAGATAAGTTGTGAACAAGAGTTCCACAACTGTTGATATCTTGTTAGTAGATGGAGACTGTAGCAAGTTGGGTCAAAGGGCGCAAGCCCCATTTTTGCGAAATTCTATAAGCAATTCATCTTCAAAGAAGTTTCCGAAGAAAAAAAAATCTTCCTATCATAAACTTGCAAATTACTCATCATCAATGTTATGAACAAACTTCTCCACAAGAATTTTCAAGGCGAACAACTTTGGCTTGAAAGCTTTATAAGAAAAGTAGAATTAGAGTGGATTAGGTCCAAATTGGAGCTAGCTGATCCACTTTGTTTTCTTCAAAATGAGCTCCAGCATTTCTAATACGCTGTTGCTCTATCTGAGAATTAATATTAGAAGGACAGGTTGCTGGTTGCCCAGAAATAGACCCTTTCCGAATAGCCTCTAGCATTTTTCCAAGCATATTTTTTCCGGAACCATCATGATTGTCTGACCACCAATTCTCTCTCGCCTCTTGATTATGCTCTAAAATCAAGGCATTTCCTGTGTCGCGAAGACTCTTCATGAGATGAGCATTTTGCCCAAACTTACATTGCAATACTTCCCACATTACTTCATCACATTTGGCGCGCCCAGCCTTTTTCCAATCAATGCTCATAAGTTTGTTTTTAAAGGCGTTCCCACCGTTACGCTTGTCATATTCCCTTTCAATCCTTCTACTTGCTTGAAAAGCGCCCTCTCCATCGTATCCGCGATTTACACGTCCCTGGGTGTCTTTTGATGCATAGAATTTTTTAAGCGCAGATTCTGGAAGACCAGCAAGTTGGCATTTTCTGTATTGGAAAGCAGCTTCAGCACATTCAAATTCCTTTCCAAATGCTTTGATATGGCAACGGTGAAAATTGCCAAAGCCTGAATTGTTGAGATCTTTGTAAAAAGCCACATAACTATTGTCTTGTGTTGTGACAATCTCCCCTGTCTTCAGCGCACCAGTTTGTTTATCAACGCCATAAACCTCTTGAGCTTGACCAGTGTATAGGCCACTTGTCTCTGGATGTACAGGAGCATATTGTGGGGTGTAAGAAGTTGGGTCTGGATCATAGCCATAAACCCCCTGAGCTTGACTATCATCTATGAGCGGGGTGTAAGAAGTTGTTGGAACAAAAGAGTAGGGTGAAGACTCTCTTTGCAGAGTAATTCTACCTCGTGGTTCTTCAGGTGGTATATAATCTTGTTGGGAAGGGCGATAGGTATGAGTAGGTGGCTCTTTAGATTTGCAAAATTTAAAGCAACCCCAAATCATGGCTCCAAGAGCATCTAATGCAAGAATAAAGCCTCCGGCTACCGCTAAACCATATCCTAATATTGCACTACTAGAAATAATATTAGAGATGATAAGAGCTCCGGGAGCTGCTAATCCAAGTGCAATAAAGGCAACAATTGTAATAACAGCAAGAGCCCCTAGAATTTTGGGAGAAGACGTGTATTGATGGGAGTTAGATTGACCTTCTACTCTTTTACTATCAAACGACATAAACTTAACCAAATAAATTATATTATAATAAAAGTATATCAAAGAATTTTGATTATTTCCATCTATTTAGGATTAATTTTTTGTTAAACATAGAAGCCAAGAGAGAGCGCTTCATTAACAAAATCTTATCATTAGTTCTATTTTGGAGTGCGGTGACTTGTCACCGCTTTTTGCAAGAATTAAATCTAACATACTCAATGTGATGAATGCTTTAAAAAGCGGTGACAGGTCACCGCACTCCAAAGGAATCTTATAGCTTCTCTGGAGATTAATTAATTGGTTATTTTACTTTAGGTGTAGGCGAGGAAGAGGGCGGAAGCGTCTCCTTCGATGGAGGGATTTTTGCTCTTTTGGAGGGAATGGAGAAGCAGAAGAGCCTCCTGTTTTCTCCCTAGGATAAGAAGGGTTTTCGCCTTATTGAGAAGAGTAGGCTCATGGGAGGGATCTAAATTAAGAGCCTGTTCAATGCAAGCAAGCGCCTCATCTCCCTCTCCCATTTGGAGATATAAGGCCCCCAAAGTTTGAGTATCGTAGACGCTTTTAGGATCTACAACGACAAGAGCCTTAAAAAAGAGAAGGGCCTTTTCATAACGCCCCTCTTTTAGATAGGAGAAGCCTGCAAAACGGATCTCTTCAAGCTGATCGGAGGTCCACCCAAGGATTTGCTGCCAGTTTGGAGTCGTCATCTTAAGCCTGAATAAATTGTTTCATTCTGGAGGTGATATAATCAATATCATTATTTGTTTTGATGATTCCAAAATCAATCATCTGAATAATTGCCTCTCCCTCGCCATCGAGTTTGGGGTTATTTTGCTGCTTTAAAAAAGAGCGTATTTTAAGTACTTCAGCATCAAGCAGTTCGCGAGATCCAAGTGAGGGAGCTACCTTAGAGGAGGAGAGTCTTTGCATAAAGTATCTAAAGGGGGCGAGAAAAAAACTCCATGTCTTTCTCACATAGGTTTGCATGAGTGAGTCAGTAGCTGAGTGGGTCGGAACTAGGCCAAGAGCTTGCGATTGGACAGCTACACTACCGGCACCCTGGGGAGGAATGTGGTACTGCTTATTGAAGGCCTCCATCTGAGACTGCCCCCAGGCATATCTCTCATGCGCGGTGAAGTCATAATCAGAAATTTGTGGCATTGTAAATATACCTGGCTTTATTTCTATCTTACATTTTTACTCTTTTTGGATACAAATAATACATTAAAGGATGACTCATGAGTAGAGCTCCACACACACCCGTTCTTTTAAATGAAATTTTGGAAGGTTTATCAGACCTTGATATGAAAGAATTTATTGATGGAACCTTGGGCGCGGGAGGGCATGCAAAAGCCCTTTTAGAGGCTCACCCCGAAATCTGCCATCTCTATGGCCTTGACAAAGATAAAGAAGCGCTGGAGCTTGCTGCGCAAAATCTCCAACCCTTTGGTGATAAAATCCGGCTTATTCATTCAGGGTTTGAAAATATGGGAGACCTTTTTGTAAAAAATAGCATGGATGGGATTCTGCTTGATTTGGGAGTCTCTTCGATGCAGCTTGATCAGGCCTCCCGGGGATTTAGTTTTCAAGGGGAGGGTCCCTTAGATATGCGCATGGATAAAAGCGCCTCTTTTAGTGCAAAAACTCTTATCAATAGTTACTCGGAAGCAGACCTTGGCAGGATTTTTAGTGAGTATGGCGAAGAGCGGCAGTGGAGAAAAGCTGCCAAGGCAGTTGTTTTTGCAAGACAAAAAAGAAAGATAGAGACAACAGCTGAGCTTGTAAATATTTTAATGCCGGTCCTCTCGCCAGGCGGAGGGCGCGGCCGCATTCATCCGGCAACCCGCATTTTTCAAGCTCTTCGAATAGAGGTGAATGACGAGCTAAATGTATTAAAAAAAGGGATTGAATCAGCTCTTACTCTTCTTAGAAAAAATGGAAGGCTTCTTGTGATCTCTTTTCATAGTCTTGAGGATAGGATTGTCAAATATGCTTTTCGAGATTTTGTTTCCGCGAAGATTTTGACAAAAAAACCTAAACAGGCGACTTTAGAGGAAATGCGGAAAAATGCACGCAGTCGAAGTGCAAAACTTAGAATCCTGGAAAAAATCCTGTGAATGTTCCTCTTCTTTTTCGTCTCTTTTTTTGTATTTTTCTCTTCTCTCTTTTTTTGTATCTCTATTTGGACAAGCAAAATGATATCACCAACTTACGCCTCAAGATTCCCAAACTTCAAAAGGAACTCGAATCCGCATGTCAAGAAAATACAAGGTTGCAGTTTGAGATCGATCAATTTGAAAACCCTGCTAATCTTATGAATTTAGCCCGTCAACCCGAGTATAGCCACCTTAAACACCCTCTCATTAAAGATATCATCATCTTCCCCCTTCCCTCATGCGAAAAAAATTAGATGTAAATGTAGAAAAACCAAAGGTCATTGTGCTTGCAATCGTGATCTTCTTTTTTTTCTCTCTTCTCTTTGCCCAGTTTTTTAATATCCAGATCGTAAATGGAGATTATTGGAGCGATCTTGCCCTTCAGCAGCACCAGATTGTCATCCAAGAACCCTTTCGTAGAGGGGCTTTCTATTCAAATACCACGTTAAAACAGGGACATCCAGAAAAGCTGCAGGCTCTTGTAACCGATGTGACCAAGTTCCATCTCTTTATCGATCCCCTTGCCATTCCAATTACCTATAGAGAGGAGATTCAAAAAGTTCTAGCAGCTCATCTTTCATGCAAAGAAGATACAAAAGAGGTTCTTTATGCCGCTTTTGATAAAAAAAGCCGCTGCAGAAAAGTGGCCGCCTGGCTGCCTAGGACGACAAAAGAGGAGATTGAAGTATGGTGGCGGGGTTTCGCAAAAAAGCGCAAGATTGCAGCCAATGCCCTCTTTTTCACAACCGATTATAAACGCTCCTACCCCTTTGGTTCGCTTCTTGGCCAAGTATTGCATACAATCCGTGAAAACAAGGAGGAAAATACCCACCAAGGTCTTCCTACAGGAGGCTTAGAGGCCTATTTTAATGATATTCTAAAGGGAAAGGAGGGGAAAAGGAAGATTTTCCGCTCTCCAAGGAACAAGCTCGCTACCACAGAGGAGTTAGAACCCCCTGAGAATGGTGCCGATATCTTTTTGACAATCAACCACTATATTCAGGCAATTGCCGAAGAGGAGATTGCAGCGGGTGTGCTTGCTTCCAACGCTAAGGGGGGATGGGCTGTGATGATGGACCCCTTCTCCGGAGAAATTTTAGCTCTGGCCCAATACCCAGCCTTTGATCCTGCCCATTACCAAGAGTATTTTAATTCTCCTGAAAAAATGGACTTTGCAAAAATCAAATCTCTCTCAGATGCTTTTGAGCTTGGTTCTGTGATGAAGCCTATCACTGTCGCCCTCTGTTTAAAAGCCAATGAAGAGCTAGAAAAATTGGGAAAGGCTCCCCTATTTCATCCCGAGGAGAAAATCCAGACAACCCAGACGATTTTCCCCGGAAGAGCTTCAAAGCCTTTGACTGATATCAGTCCTCATAAGTATTTGAACATGTATATGGCGATCCAAAAATCGTCCAATATCTACATGGCCATTATTACAGACCGTTTAATGAATACTCTTGGGCCCAACTGGTATCGAAAAGAGTTGATCGAGACATTTGGCTTCGGACAAAAAACGGGAATTGAACTCCCGGCGGAGGCTGTAGGCTTTCTTCCCACTCCCGGGAAAAAATACCCAAATGGCGCCCTCCAATGGTCTCTACCCACTCCCTACTCCTTAGCAATCGGCCATAATCTACTTGCTACAAGTTTTCAGATGTTGAGAGCTTTTGCGGTTTTTACCAATGGTGGAAGGCTTGTCAATCCCACCCTTGTGCGAAAAATAGTAAAAACAGATAGAGATGGAAATGAGGTTGTCCTATTGGATAAAACAGAGGTAGATAGAGAGAGCTTTAAAGAGGTTCTTTCGCCGGAGATCGCCGCACTTATCGCAAAAGGGATGAAATACACAACCAAGGAGGGGGGCACCGGAAGACTCGGAGATCTCTATGGATATAGCGAGGGAGGAAAATCGGGCACTTCTGAAAAGATTGAAAATGGCGTTTACTCCCGCACGAAATATATCTCCTCCTTTATTGGATTTACTCCTGCCAATCTTGAGAAGACCCCCACAAGGTTTATTCTGCTTGTTTCAATTGATGAACCAGAAGCTGTAATAAAAAAAGGGGGCGGCAAAAACTATTTTGGGGGAAGATGCGCTGTTCCGGTATTTCGCGAAATTGCAAAAAGGACACTTGAATATTTAGGTGTAACCCCCGATGATCCCTTTGGATATCCTTCGGGCGATCCTCGTTATAATCCCGAAAGGGCCGATTGGCTACAAGAGGTGCGGGCGCTGAAGATGCTTAACGAAGAGTGGAATGGTTGAAACTTAAAAAACTGATCAAAGATCTGGATATCACGGTATTTTCTGGGAACAGGGAAGTTGAGGTGGGTGGAATCTGCTCCCACTCGAAAAAAGTCTGTCCCGGAGATCTCTTTATTATTCAAAAAGGTGCCTCCTACGATGGTGCCAATTTCATTAATGAGGCAGTCCAGACAGGGGCTCTAGCTATTCTCTCAAATGAGGGAAATCCGTTTTTGCAAGGGATCACCCAACTTATCCATCCCGATATCTCCTCTATTATTTCAACCCTCTCCTCCCGTTTTTACGATAATCCCTCAAGAGAACTTTTTGTTGCAGGCATTACTGGGACGAATGGGAAAACAACCGTTAGTTATCTTCTCAAGCATCTTCTTGAGAGATCAGGGCTCAAAACGGGCCTTATAGGCACTGTCGAGTATATTATCGGAGAGAATCACTACCCATCCGACAAAACAACTCCCGATACAATCCAGCTGCAAAAACTCATTAGGGAGATGCGGAATAACAATTGCGGAGCTCTTGCTATGGAGGTCTCTTCGCATGGTCTTGTTCAAAGGAGAGTTGAGAATATCGATTTTGATATTGCCCTATTTACCAACTTAACCCAGGACCATCTCGATTACCATAAGACAATGGAGAGCTATTTTGAAGCAAAAATGCAGCTCTTTTCGAATTTAGCTCCCTCAAAGTGGGCAGTTATTAACTCTTCCTCTCCTTATGGAGAAGAGATTCTTAAGAGGACATATGCGAATACCCTCTCCTATGGCTTTGAAAAAGAGGCTGACTTGCAGGCAAAAGAGGTGATTCTTGGTAAGAATGAGACCCATTTTACTGCAACCTATCAAGAGAGAAGTCAAAGCTTTACTATTCCGCTTCTAGGAAGATTCAATGTTTTAAATGTTCTAGCAGCAGCCTCTGTCATGCTTACGAGGGGAGTTTCTCTCTCTGATATCCCTCCCCTGTTGAGAGGTTTTCAGGGAACTCCCGGTCGTTTGGAGAGGGTTAAAAATCCAAATGGAGCAGAGATCATTGTCGATTTTGCCCATACCCCTGACGCTTTAGAAAATGTATGCAGGACACTCAAAGAAATTGGAGAGTTTAGAAAGTTGATCGTTGTTTTTGGGTGTGGAGGTGATCGCGATCAAGATAAAAGAGCAAAAATGGGAGAGGTCGCCGCTCGCTTTGCCGATTTAGCCATTATTACAAGCGACAACCCTAGAAGTGAAGATCCTCTAAGCATTTGCCAAGAAATTGCCGGCGGAATTAGAAAAGGTGAATTTCTTATCATCCCTAATAGGAGAGAGGCGATAGAAACAGCCATTGAAAGCGCCCATTCTAATGACTTGATCTTAATTGCCGGAAAAGGGCATGAAACGTATCAAATCTTTTCGCATCAAACGCTCCCTTTTGATGACTGTAAGGTGGCACAAAATTTAATAAGAGTGAATCCATGCAAAATCAGTTAAAATCTTTTCTCTTCCTTCTCTTGCTATCTCTTTTTGCGACCGGTTGCACAACAAAAACAATGTATGTAGAGAAGCCTATTGTTTTAGAAAAGCCTGCGGCGCCCATTTTTGAAAAACCTGAACTGATCATTATCGATGCAGGGCATGGGGGAAAAGATTCCGGCACCACAAGTACCCGCTTTGATTATGAGGAGAAGCACTTGACGCTCTCTACAGCCCATATGATTAAAGGATATCTCAATCATTTGGGATATAAGACCTTGATGACACGGCAAAATGATACCTTTGTGCCTCTTTCGCAGCGAGCATCTGTCGCCAATGAGGCAAACGGTGCTCTTTTTGTAAGCATCCACTACAACAGCTCTCCAAGTGATACAGCCGAGGGGATTGAGGTCTTCTATTATAAGGAGGGGGAAAAAGGAAGGGTCGATGCTTCACAAGCCCTGGGTAAAGAGATTCTTTCGAGGTTAATAAAACATACAGGAGCCTCCTCAAGGGGGGTAAAAACTGCCAATTTTGCAGTGATCCGCGAAACGGATATGCCGGCAATTCTTATTGAAGCGGGCTTTTTAACTAATCCTGAGGAGCGGAAAAAGCTCCAGGATTCTAATTATCGAAGATTTATTGCATGGGGCATTGCTAGAGGGATTGATCGCTACTGCGAAGCAAATCGGAAGTAATACCCGTATACGATCGTCCCCGGCGCGATTCGAACGCGCGACCTGCCGCTTAGGAGGCGACCGCTCTATCCGACTGAGCTACGAGGACAAAATAGAAAGAATACTCTACCGCAATCAGTTATTTTCTTTAATCGAAAAAATTGCTAAGTTTTGAATTATTGTTAACATTGTATCGGAGGAGAGATGTCAGAAGCAGATATAGGGCTTATAGGCCTTGCTGTCATGGGTCAAAATCTTGTTTTAAATATGAACGATCACGGATACACCGTGGCAGTTTTTAATCGAACAGTTTCAAAAGTAGATGAATTTTTAGAAGGGCCCGCTAAAGGCACAAAAGTTATTGGTGCCCATGATCTTAAAGAATTTGTTTCAAAGTTAAAAAGGCCCCGCCGTGTGATGCTTATGGTTAAGGCGGGGGAGCCTGTAGATGAATTTATCGATCTCTTAGTTCCTCTTCTTGAAAAGGGGGATATCATTATAGATGGGGGCAATAGCCACTATCCAGATACGACCCGCCGTTGTAAAATGCTTAAATCAAAAGGGATCTATTTTATCGGAGCGGGAATTTCCGGCGGTGAAGAGGGCGCTCGCCATGGCCCATCCATTATGCCCGGAGGAGACCCAGAAGCCTGGCCCCATGTTAAAAAAATCTTTCAGGATATTGCTGCAAAAGTTGATACCGGAGAGCCTTGCTGTGATTGGGTGGGAGATGAGGGAGCTGGCCACTATGTCAAGATGGTCCATAATGGAATAGAGTATGGGGATATTCAGCTCATCTGTGAAGCTTATCATTTGATGAAGAGCGTCGTAGGTCTCTCCTCATCGGAAATAGCAGATTGCTTTGAGGGTTGGAATAAGCGGGAGCTCGATAGCTATCTCATTGAAATCACAGCAGATGTCCTGAGAAAGAAGGATAATGATGGCTCTTTAATTGTCGATAAAATTTTAGATGTTGCAGGGCAGAAGGGGACCGGAAAGTGGACAGGCATTAGTGCTTTAGATTTAGGAGTTCCTGTCACCTTGATTGGAGAAGCTGTTTTTGCAAGATGTCTCTCTGCAATGAAAGAGGAGAGAATCGCTGCAAGTAAAAAGTATAATGGACCTACCCCCTCGTTTAAAGAGAACAAGAAACAGTTTTTAGAAAATATTTTCTATGGGCTCTATGCATCGAAGATTATCAGCTATACTCAAGGGTATATGTTGATGCGGGAAGCTGCAAAAGAGTTTAAATGGAAATTCAATTATGGGGGAATTGCCCTCATGTGGCGTGGAGGGTGTATTATCCGGAGTGTATTTCTCGGCAACATCAAGAAGGCTTTTGATAAAAATCCCAATCTTTATAGTTTGCTGCTGGATGATTTTTTCAAAATTGAAATTGAAAAATGCCAACAAGGATGGAGAAGAGCTGTTGCGACAGGGGCTCTTGAGGGGATTCCCATGCCCTGTTTTACAACGGCCCTCTCATTTTTTGATGGATATCGTACGGAGAGATTGCCTGCAAACTTGCTTCAGGCGCTCCGCGACTATTTTGGTGCCCACACCTATGAGAGGATAGATAATCCCAGAGGGAAGTTTTTCCATACCAATTGGACAGGAACCGGGGGCAAAGTGAGCTCCAGCTCCTACAACGCTTAATACTTTTATAAGTAATTTAAACGCAAAGGCCCAAAGACGCAAAGAGAATTAAATAGAGTTTGAGTTTAAATATTTTCAAATCCTAATTTTGCTCATATTTAAAAATTTTCTTTTTTTCTTTGCGTCTTTGCGTCTTTGCGTTTAATTCCTCTATAAGAATTTGTTTACTCAATTTATTTTGCGGATGTGGGATTACTCTTTGCGCTCTTTTGTTTTTTCTTTTATCCTGTAACGAACTTTAATCAAACTTTTTGCAATGAAAGAATATCAACGAGAACGGATTCGTAATTTTTCTATAATCGCCCACATTGATCATGGCAAGTCTACGATTGCCGATCGGATGCTTGAGCTGACATGCACCATCGAAAAGCGTCTTATGCAAGAGCAGGTCCTGGATGCCATGGATCTTGAAAGGGAGCGTGGGATCACAATTAAAGCCCACCCTGTCACAATGCTCTATAAGGCAAGGGATGGGAAAGAGTATTGCCTAAATCTTATCGATACCCCCGGACATGTCGATTTTACCTACGAAGTCTCCCGCTCTCTATCCGCTTGCGAAGGAGCATTACTCGTAGTCGATGCGACGCAAGGCGTTCAAGCCCAAAGTCTTGCAAATGTCTATCTCGCTCTAGAGCGGAATCTTGAGATTGTGCCTGTTCTCAATAAAGTCGATCTTCCAGCGGCCGATGTGGAAGAGGTCAAAAGGCAGATTCAAGATTATATAGGGCTTGATGCAACCCATGCTGTTGCCTGCTCTGCAAAAATGGGCATTGGGATTGAGGATATCTTAGAGCAGATTATTGCCCTTGTCCCTCCGCCACGTGCTTCCGAAGATGAGAAGCTGCGCGCCCTTGTGTTTGATTCTCAATATGACACCTATCGTGGAGTGATGATATATGTAAGGATCATCAGCGGCTCTATTCGAAAAGGGTCGAAGATTTTAATGATGGCCAGCAATACCACCTATGATGTTTTAGAGGTGGGAATCTTCTCTCCTCAAAAAGTTCCTGTCCCAGATCTTCAATGTGGAGAGGTCGGTTATCTTGTAGCTAATATCAAAAAAGTCTCCGATGTGAAAATTGGTGATACGATCACAGAAGATAAAAACCCTGTTCTTAAAGCGCTGCCCGGTTTTAAAGAGATTCGCCCGGTTGTCTTTGCAGGCATTTATCCCGTAGATTCCTCCGACTTTGAACTCTTGCGCGACGCCATTTATAAGCTACAGCTCAATGATTCCGCCCTCCATGTTGAGCAGGAGAGCAGCACGGCTTTAGGTTTTGGCTTCCGCTGCGGCTTTCTTGGCCTCCTCCATTTAGAGATCTCTTTTGAACGAATTACCCGTGAATTTGATGTCGATGTCATCACTACAGCACCCAGTGTTGTCTACCGCATTGTCTTAGGTGATAAATCTCAGATTGAAATTGATAATCCCGCCCATTTTCCTGATCCTACTTTGATTGATCATGTGGAGGAACCCTGGGTGCTTGCCCATATTATGGTTCCCTCAGACTATATGGGGGCCGTCATGAATTTGGGCATGGAAAAAAGGGGTGAGTGTTTAAAAACGGAGACGCTCGATTCACGCCGCATTGTGATGACCTACCGCTTCCCTCTCAATGAGATCATTACTGATTTCAATGACAAGCTTAAATCTGTCACGAGCGGATATGGCTCTTTTGACTATGAGTTTGAGCTCTATCGGAAAGGGGATATTATCAAGCTCGAGATTCGGGTGAATGAGGAGCCTGTCGATGCTTTCTCCTCTCTTGTCCACCGCTCTAAAGCAGAAGGCCGCGGACGCGCGATCTGCCAGAAGCTTGTTGAAGTGATTCCCCGCCAGCTTTTTAGAGTTCCTATTCAGGCTGCCATTGGGGGCAAGATTGTGGCTCGTGAAACAATTGCGGCCCTCTCTAAAAATGTCACTGCCAAATGCTATGGGGGCGACATTACGCGCAAACGCAAACTCTGGGAAAAGCAGAAGAAGGGGAAGAAGCGGATGAAAGAGATCGGCAAGGTCTCTATTCCTCAAAGCGCCTTCATGGCCGTCCTCAAAGCCAACGAATAAGAAAAAGCCTACTCCGAAAGATTGCCTTGCATAAAAGGATGATCAATCGCTTTTTCAAGCCATTGACCTAATGCTTCCCACCCATCTGATTCATGATGCTTGCTTATAAGCTCTTCCCATGAGGAAAAGGAGGGGGTTTCTTCAGTATTTACTGATGGAAATAACAGCCTTAAGTTGTTAACGATTGCGTGTCCCACATCTATAGTACTCACCCTGTCTCTTTTTCCCCAGTATTGTGCAAAGTCAATGATTTTCACAGTACCGTTAGGCTGTATCAGAATGTTGCGATCATGCAAACCTCTGGGAAAGATTCTTTCTTTGACCAAATATTGCATTGCCTGTAGATAGGAGGATGTAAGAACTCTAAATTGCTCCACTGGCATTTTTTCAGTCGCATGTTTTTCAATTAATTCTTTCAATTGCATTCCTTCAATATATTCTATACAAAGGTAGTGAACGGGCCCTGTGACGTAAAATTTGTGTGTCTTTGCAAACCCAACATTATTAATAAGTTTCATGCCAATATGCGCCTCAATAGAAATCCCACCTACATACTCCGAGACCTTGCATGACTGGATGATTTTGATTACATAAGGGGTATTCGTCTTTCGATGTTGCATTAGAACGACTTTCGCATTTGCATCGTCTTGGAATATTTTTTTTTCTTCAAACTTGTGAGTAGGGAATGGCTTTATGGTCATTGAAAATATCCTAAATTTTTTAAGTAAGTTGTAATTAGTGATTTATACCGTTTTAGCGCAAAAAAAGAAAGAACAATTGCCCTTTCCAGTGCATTAATCATTTCTTAATGAATTTAAGCTAGAATTTGGATATCAATCTAAATTGAGGTTAAAAAATGAATTCTTCATGTAGCCCTATAGCTAATTTTAAAAGCACTCCACCACCGGTGCTGGGCATAATAGTTGGAAGCAATATCACAGTTATTACCCTCGCAATTATTACTGCACTCTGCATCTGGTTGAATACTGGAGCCCTGCTCCCTTTTGCAGCTCTAGGAGTTGTTGGAACAATTGGATTTGTAAGTTTATTGGGAATCATTACCGTTGGGTCTTTTCTTTTATTAACAATCGCCGCACTTTGCATTGCTTCTTGTGTAATCGAGAGAAAGCTTAAGAAAGAGGTGGTGGTGCAAGCAGAGAGAAAAGCGCAAGATGCGGAAAGAACACAGTCGAGCATTTGGCGGGTGTTAAAGGACAATGGTTGCACAGGTTTGCTGACGATTGATAACGAAGGGAGCTGTTTTCATATACGTCCACCTAAAATGCATAGTAAAGATTCTCTTCCTGGGGTAATAGATATTCCTAATCGAACGTCAGGGGGAAGATCTCTTTCTCCGGGAGAATATATCATTCATCTAGGTGAAAATACCGATGCGCATATTATCTTTCAAAATTCCTTAGGCACTAAATATTTTTATTGCCCAGACATTAAATTTATTGATGCAGTCGAGGAAAGAACCACCGCATTGGCAGGCCTGTAACTTACCTTTGCGTAGGAAATTTCGCAAATCAGGGCAACGCCCTGATTTTTTTCTGATATAGCCCGACAGATTTATTAATTATATCTTAATGAATTTGGATTATTATTATGGAATAAATGAGGTTTAAAATGGGTCCCATAGATGCTTTTACAAAATCCTCTCCACTAGTGAAGGGGGTTGTGATGTGTAGCATTATAACAGTTGTCGCTTTGGCAACTCTCACTGCCAGCTATATCTGGTGGAATACGGGAGCCTTGCTACCCTTTGCCTCTCTTGGAGTTTATGGAACAATTGGGCTTGGGACTTTAATGGGGATCGCTGCCATTGGCACTATAGTCTTTTTTGGGATAGTTGCAATTTGCGTTGGTTCTTGCGTAAAAAAGAGGAACCAACAAAATCCTCTTCTTGCTTTAGTTAACCAACAAGCAACGGCTGAGCTAAATAAGAAGAACCTTTTGTACGATCGTCAAAAAGCCATTTTTACTGAGCTTCGCTGTACAGGATTTCAGGAAATTAAAGAAAAAGATAGAGAAGCTTCGGGAGATTTTAGAATATGCCCAACTCATCTTTTCTCTGATATGCCCAAGACGCCATCAGAAATAACTATTCTCAATCAAGTGCGTCACACAAAAGAAGTTGGTTCCAGATTTTTTACTTTTCGCGCTCATGATGATGAGGTGGCACCTCTTTCTAGAGGAAATTATATTGTTCGTCCCGGATCAGACTTCTTAAGTGCCTATTTTATTTATCAAAATTCCTTAGGGATTTTCTTCTTTTGTTATGATGGAACAAGGCAGGAGTATAAAAGGATCGAGGAAGGAGCTCATCAATTAGCGCAGCTATAATTCACGTTTAACAAGCTCCTCCCACCAAATAATCAAATAATCGCGATTCTTACTCACAAAAATCAGGCATTCCCCTGATTTTATTAATTAGATCTTAATTAATTTGTGATATTATTATGATAAGTTTTATTGAGGTTTTAAATGAATCCTATAAATAATTTTAGGGATACTCCCTTCTTGGTAAAGGGTGTGGTGGTAATCGGCATTATAACAATTGTCGCTCTAGCAACCATTACTGCAACCTGCATCTATTTGAATACAGGATCTCTCCTGCCATTCGACTCTCTTGGAGTTATTGGAACAATTGGGCTTGGCAGTTCAATGGGCATCATTATTATTGGAGTAATGGCCTTATTAGCAATCGTTATCGTTAGTATTGTTTCTTACGTAAGAGAGATGAAAGAGCATAGAGCGAGTCATAGAATGAGTGTAGCTCGTAAGCAGGAACTGCAAGTCCAAGCTGCAAAGGCGCAGGCACAAAAAGAAGAAAATCAACAAGTAATTTGGAGAGACCTTCAAAGCATGTATCAGTGTACATCATTTCAGGAGGTTCAACCAAGAAACGAACGGGATTTTATAATTCCCGCCAATGGCGATCAACCAGAAATACGTATTTTTGATTCAGTGAAATGCATGACTGGGATTGGTTACAGGCATGATGAAGAGCATGGGGGTCGTACGCAAATGACAACCTCTCTTCGACAAGGATCTTATATCATTCAATCAGATAAAATAAGAGGGGGTGCCTATGTTGTTTATCAAAATTCATTAGGTATTTTCTTCTTTTATTACCCTGGGTACCAACAACAGTATAAAACAGTCGAAGAGCAAGCTAATAACTTATCAGGGCTATAATTCACGTTTTTTTAAGGCTTTTCAAATCTTGAAAGAGATTCGATAGCCTTGGTTTCGAGGATTCTTTTACTCTCTTGAAGATTGAGGCGACCCTTGAACCAGAGGTGAAATTGCTCGGCAGCTTGTTCAACGAACATCTGGTAGCCATAGATAATTTGACACCCCTTTTCCATTGCATGCTGTAAAAATAGATTTTCTTTGGGTTTTGTCTTAATATCCATCACAATAGTGCTTGGAAGAATATCACTAGAAGCAATGGGGAGAGGGAGAGACGTAGAGTTGATCAAAATATCATATCCAGCTTTAGCAAAGACGCTCATATACTCTAATCCTTTCCCAATGCAGTGGAAGCTTTGAGCGATTAGCTCAGCTTTTTGCTCATCTCTATTCACAATGGTAAGAGAAGCCCCCCTTCGCGTTGCTTCATGAGCAATCGCTCTTGCAGCGCCGCCCGCGCCTATAAGCACAATTTGTTTGTTTTTCACAGGACACTCCCT
>Ga0207088_1004_pt2 | contig 53673 bp, 43 predicted proteins | sample Alteio_BWMinHeat_52_FD_153564 | JGI IMG/M metagenome (GOLD analysis project Ga0207088, IMG submission 153564) | Enriched cells from forest soil in Barre Woods Harvard Forest LTER site, Petersham, Massachusetts, United States -... | ecosystem: Environmental > Terrestrial > Soil > Temperate forest >... | reverse complement strand
TGGCCCCTTGAATATTAAGGTTGGGTTTGTTAAAATTGTCCCACCTTAATTTGAGCGAAACAAAGTGAAGATCCCTAATCACGCATCTTGCCTTTTCCTACCCCATAAGGGGTAATTCTTTTTTTAAAGTTAAATTTTTTATTTTAATTTATAACATTTAGGAGAAGGTGTGGCAAACATAAAACAGGATGCTTTTAAAGAGAGTACCTGGAAAAAAGAGTCTGGGTTTATCTGGTCGATGATTGGATCGGCTGTCGGTTTTGCAAATATTCTAAGCTTTTCAGCTCACTGCTATAAAAATGGCGGAGCAGCTTTTTTAATTCCCTATATTCTGGCCTATCTAATTGTAGGATTGCCGATGCTCTTTCTTGAGGGGGTGATTGGGCAGAGAACGAAACTACCCCTTGTTTCTGCAATGGGCACTGTTGCAGGTATTAAGGGCAAAATGTTTGGCTGGCTTGCTATCTTAACCTGCGCCACAATTGGAGGCTTTTACATTGTCCTCACAGGTTTTGCGGTAGCTTACACCTACTTCTCTGCTGCGGGAACAATTGGCCCAGATAGCGCTTATTTCTTTAAACATACTTTTTTACATGACTCGGGAAGTATAAAGATTATTGGGGGGATTGCAGCTCCTGTCTTATTGTCAACCCTGATTGTTGTAGCTATTGCTTGGATAGTCTTGGCAAAAAATATCCAGACCGGCATAGAAAAGCTCTGTTCCTTCTTTCTCCCCCTTCTAGGACTCTTGATTGGCATCTTCCTGATTGCAACTTTTTTTCTCCCAGGGGCCACCACTGGATTTAAACATTATCTGATCCCTCAGTTTGACCAGCTCAAAAGCTGGACTTTATGGAGAGATGTTTTTGGGCAGCTCTTTTTTAGCTTATCACTCGGACTTGGAATTGTGACGGGTTATTCAAGATATAACCCCTCCTCTTTTAGCATTAAAAGGGCAATGGTACGTGTTGCAATTGGAGATTTTCTGATCTCCTTTATTGCCGGCCTTGTCATCTTCGGCTCGATTGGTTATTTAAGTCATAAAACCGATCTGCCATTCTCTTCAATTATTACAAGTGATTCTGCTTTCGAAATCGGCTTTGTGATCTTTCCAACAATACTTTCTCAATTTGGCGGGATGCTCTCCCGGATTATTGGCCCAATATTTTTCTTCTGCGTCTTTATTGCAGGAATCACAGGAGTCTTTTCCATTGTAGAGAGTGTGGCTGGAAATTTTGAGATAGAATTCCGAAAAAAACGGAAGACGGCAGTCGCTTTTGCTATGCTTTTAATTGGCGCTCTTGCGGTTCCTTTCTGTTTGGGAAATGGGCAGCATTTAATTGGGGCCATCGCACCCATGGTACTTGGCGATGCGATGCTTATTGGGGGCATTGCCGAGATTATTCTTTTTTTACTCCTCTCTCAATCCATCCGTAAAGATCCTATTTGGATGGCAAAAAATGGAGCCTCTTTTTCGCTCTATGCTTTGAAATATCTTGTTTTGCCGCTTCTTTTTTTCAGCCTAATAGCCGCTCTTTGGAAAGAATTGTCCAATCCATTTGGAATAAGCGAATCGGTTCGCTTTGCCTGGCTTTTCATTGTCCTTCTTGCAACCTTTTTCCTTGCACGCAAACGCAGCCACCTTCGTCTCCACCAATCCAATTAAACGCAAAGGCGCAAAGGCCCAAAGAAAAAAAAGAAATAACAGGATAGATAGGATAAGGATAATATCTTCTAATATACAAAAAAATTGGTAGTAATATTATAAATCTATCTTACCCATCGTGGCCTACCTGTTATTTTCCTATTTTTCTTTGCGTCTTTGGGACTTTGCGTCTTTGCGTTTAATTCTAATTGATCTATTTGGCTATGAATTGCTGGAGGAGAGTACGTCCGACTTTGCGGCTGCTTTTAAGTTCTAGATGGTTTAAAGAGAATTCAAGATTTGGAGGAGACTCCTCATCTTCAATGAAAAGCTCTCCACCCGGCTTTAGAATGGCTAAACAATCTACCGCTTCCAAGACTTTTATTCCAAAACCCATCCGATAAGGGGGATCGGCAAAGATAATATCAAATTTACGGCCCTCATCGGCAAAGCCCCGGAGGGCTTGAAAGGCATCTTCTGCGATGAGTGTTGTGTGGGTATGCTCTTTAAGTGCATCAATATTTGCCTTAATCACTTTCGCCGCATGGCGGCTCTTTTCAACAAAGGTAGCATGTTTCGCCCCACGGCTTAATGCTTCAAGGCCGACAGCCCCCGATCCTGCGAAAAGGTCGAGAAATTCTGCATCTAGAATAGATCCTTGGCAAATGTTAAAGATTGTTTCGCGCAATTTCCCGCTAGTCGGCCTCACCTCTTCGCTATCGGGAGAGATGAGAGTCTTTTTCTTATATTTTCCACCAATGATATGCATAGCTCATCCTTTTTTTTCTACCATAGCTGGACTCTTCTTTTTGGGAAAAGAAAACTATCTCTTTAAAAAAGGGATGGGAAGATTTAGCGGGCTTAGAAGCTGTTTGGCTGACTCAAGATGCTTTTCCTTGCCATCTTTGAAGTATCTTTCAAAAAATTCCTGGGCAAGAAGTTGAGTCCACTCTCTTTCCAATGAGAGGGTGCCTCCCCTTGCCTCTTTAAAAGAGATCAGTTTTTTAATATCAAAAGTTGAATCATAATACTGCCCCTGCAAGAAAAGGGTGAAATCAGAAAGACGATTGGTTGAACCATAGATAATAAAGGGACGATCCTGATAAAGGTCGGGAAGGCGGCTGTTTTTTGGCTGCAGAAGAATGGTACTTTTTTTATCAAGGGTGACGGCAGTAAGAGTAATCGATTTACCTATAGGGTTTTTAATGAGCTTCATCAATTGGAAAAGACGTTCTTTGATGAGGTCATGTTCAGGAGCATAGAAGAGCTTTCCCTTATTAAAAGTGGAGAGTAGTTCCAAAAGTGGTAAATTATTGCCAACGCCTGTTGCGATGCTGAAAAGAGAGACCTTTCCAGCGTTCTGCTCTGTCCAAGAGCCAATCATCTTGCGCTGCTTATCCAAAGATAAAAAGGTATCGCCATCCGAGAGTAAAACTGCTGTATTGATCTCCGTATCTATGACAGCTTTGGGGATGATTTTTCCAAGGGATGCATAAAGATCTGTGGTTGCAAACATCCCCCCATGACTCTGCCTTTCCAGAAAAAGTCGCGCCTTGGCAACATTTTCATGGCTCCAAGGCAAGTTTTCTGGGGAGAGCGCGGCGACTTTGGCCTCAAAGACCAGGATATTAAAGGTGTCTCCCGGCTGCAAGAGAGTAAGAACTTCAGAGACGGCTCTTCGCATTTTTTGATATCTGTAGCGGGCAATTGAATTGGATCTATCCAGCAAAAAGAAGAAATTTTGAGTGATTCTTTTAAAGGAAAGATCTTTTTTGGGAGAAAGAGTGATTTTAAAGACATAACCTGGCCGGGATCTTTTGGGGCTATATTCTATGGCAATATCAAAACAATCGCTTGCCGGGAAGGCCCCCTCTTTAGGAGCAGGTAGTGGGAGAGAATCTGCTAAAGGGGGAGGACAGATTTCAGGGAGTCCTCCTTTAGGGCCTATCTGATTTATAAGCTGTCCATTATTACAAAGAGCATGGCAAGAGGTTGCCTCTGCTTTTTGTTCCGATAGAAAACCGGATGTTGAAAAAAAGTCCTCTCCAATATCTGGCAAGTGCTCCTCAATACCATATTGAAGGCCGGTTGCTGCGAGCTCCTCTTCCATGCAGGGAATCTCCCCTTGCAATCCTAAGGCTGCCTTTTCAAGTTCGCCTAATAGGAGATTGGCGGGAAAAGGAAGGGCAAGAGATAACTCCATCTCAGGAATCTCAAGCTTGATATTCTTTGCCTCTTCAAGAATAACGATTGGAAGATCTCGATTAAGCTTGGCAGCAGAGTTCTCCTGGAGTTCCAAAGGGATATTTGCAAAGAAGACGACAGGAGGGGGGGCAAACTCGGGGGAGAGATCGGCTAGATTCTCCTTCCCTGGCAAAAGAGTCGGAACTTTTTGTATCTTCGTAAAAATCTCAGCAAGAGCCACCTTTCTATCCTTTTTCCCCTCCTCCTCTTTTCTGTTTGGAACGGAAGAGAGATAAGAATTTTTAGAGAGGGGGTAAAAGCCCATGGGCATTGCAGAGTCATAAAGGATGTAGATGAATCCTGCATGGAGGAGGAGGGCTAAGAGAGAGGCAAAAAGGAGGATCAATTTTTGTTTTTTTTGCAGCTGTTTTTGCATTAAACCCGGCCCACTTTATCGTTTAAATAGAGAGAAAGGGCAAAGCGTTTTTGGCGGAGGGTTGAAAAAAGGGCCCGCGCAGCGCTTATTTTTCCTTTTCCTAGGGAATTCTCTCCATGGCTTAAAGCAATTTCTCCCTCAAGCAGCAGGATTTTTGCATCGATGTAGCGCAAATAGGCTTGATAGACTGCTGCTTTCTCAGGGTAGATGGCAAAACTTGCCTGGTAGTCCTTAGAATGTATGTCATCCTGCTTTGTGAATTCCTCTTTTGCAACTCTAAGGAGGGCAAGATGGATCTCTTCTCGCTTTGAACAGCCACGGGAAGAAAAATCGGCATAATCAATGGCAGCTTCCAGATGGATCGGTTCTAAACTTAAATTTTTTCGTAAAACAAGCTCTTTGAGCTTATTTAAAATTTCAAGAAGCGCCGGTGACTCCTCATTTTTCTCCTCTTCGGGAAGCATTGCAAAAGTCAGGCGGGCACTCATTAATCTTGCTTTATAGAGGATCTCGATCTTATCATCGGGAGTCTCCATTTCAAGTTGAGAATAGAGGGGAAGGGCCATTCCTATCTCCCCATTTTTTAGATAGCAATCTGCGAGAGCAAGCTTAATGTAGAAATAATATTTCCAGGTAGCTCTATGATTATTTTCAAAAGCTAAAAGAGCCAAGAGAAGAGCTTTTTCTTTCTGCAGCTCTTCATTGATAGCGTAGATCTTTGCAAGTTTAAGCGCTTCCTCTTCCAAGAAGGGAAGGTTTGGGGTAAAGTTTACAGGATCCTTGTCTCTTCCCAGAAGATGCTCAAGGGTAAATACTGTTTTTACAATCGTTTCTTCTCCTGCTTTCTTTGAACCTTCCATCACTTCTCTATAGTAAAATCGTGAAAGCCAGAGAAGGTTTTCAAGAGAAATGGGCCGGGTACTCTCTTCAAGTGGAAATGCAGAAATTGCTAAAAAGAGGTGGTCTGCCGCTTTTCTCTCCTCCTCTCTTTTTATCTGGTTTTTTAGAGCAAGGTAGGCATTAAAAAGGCCAAGATGGAGCATTCGCTCTTCGGGGAAGGGAGCGCCGCTCTCATTAAGCGCAAGGGCATTCTCTCCATAAAAGATCGCTTTTTTGGGAGAGCGGTTTTCTTTGAGATAGCAGAGAGCCAAGAGAAAATGCAACTCTGCGCTTTTTTGAGAGCTGGGATTGCTCATCAGCTGGGTATGAAGAATTGAGATTGCCTCACTGCTCTTTCCAATTGTGTAATAAGCTTTTGCCAAGAGTTGCCTACTCTCTTCTTTTTCCTTTTCAGTAAAAGAAGAGGAGTTACTATTGATTCTTTCCAAATCGCTTGCAAGAGTTTCCAAAAGGTGCCTCTCTTCTTGGAGCTTTCCCTGGGTCTGTACAAGATAGATCTGCTCAAGAAGGGAGGAGAGGGAGAATTTACAAACCATTTTTTGATTATGCCCATTTGGGAAATAGGAGAGGTAATCGCCCGCAGCTGCATAGGAGGCCCTCCATTTTTTGAATCGAAAATAGAGGAGGGTTTTTTCTGCTAGGGCAATCTCGGCGATCTCTTTAGTCTCCTCGCGGGGCGCTTCTACCCACTCCGAAAAGATTGCATCAAACTCTGCGATCGCCCTATCCATTTTTTTACCCTCGGCAAGAGCCCATTCTTTAAGAGCAAGGGCGCGCATTAACTGAGCTCTTGTTTTTTCCGGAAGATGCGCAGGGTCATTTCCATAATGAGAGAGATACCGCGCCCAGCAAACTTCAAGCTTTTCAACCATTTTTAGCTCTCTATAAGCCTTCATTAAGGTGAGGAGGGCATTCTCTTCTTGTGAGCAGAGTCCGGCTTTTTGCAAAAAGATCTCGAGATGATGCGCTGCGGGGGCAAATTCCCCTAAATGAAAGCGAGCCTCTCCAAGAAAATAATGGAGCTCATCTCGGGTTTTGCTCGAAAGATAGTTAAAAATTTCCTCCTGATTTAAGGCAAGCTCCTCCCATCTTTTGTCTTGAAATAAGAGCCTTGCCCAAAGAAGAGCAGCCTCCTCCTGTTGTTTCACTCCAAAACGAGCAAGATGTGAAAAGGTAGCAATGGCTCTATCTTTATCAAATTTACTCAGCATCTTCCCGGCATGGAGAAGAAGCGATTCATTAAAATCGCTACCGGGGAGAGAGCTTAGATCGAGGTACATGATAGCTGCCCTCTCATACTCTCCAAGAAGTCGATAGATTTCAGCGAGTGCAATTTTTGCATGTGAAGCGAAAGGCCCATAGACCAGCTCTTCATAATGGGTTATTGCCTCGAGGCAATACTCTTTAGCTAAGATGAATTCTTTCTCTCCCTCATTGTAAATAGTTGCGGCTTTACGAAAAAGAGCTTCTGCGTAATAAAAATGGCAGAGATCGCTCTCGGCTTTAGGGGGATTTTCTTTTAAAATATTTGGCAGGAGTTCTTGAAGAGTAGAATATTTTTTAAGTTGATAGAGGCAGTGGAATCTTTTTAAACGTACTTGCCGGGCAAGTGAGCAAGAGTTGATCTTATCAAAATTATTTAAGCCCCTCTCATAATCTTTTTCTTCCATGGAAATATTGCCAAGCATTGCATAGAATGTATTGGCGGAATCGCTTTTGGGAAACTTAGCAAGAAATTCTTCAATCTGAACTTTAGCAAAAGGGTATTCCCTATCATGCCAAAATTCATTGATTCTCCTTACCAAAAGAGCTTCCTCATCATTTTTTGCAAATGTGGCGTGAAGAGGTAGGCAGATCGAGGCAAAAACAAAGAAAAGAATATATCTCAAGCGCCCTCAGTCCAAAATTTATCGTTAGAAAGAAAATACAACAAAAAAGATTTATTTTCATTAATCGCCAATAGACATAACACCCAAATCAAGATCACCACGAGAGACACAGGCCAACTAGTTCAAAAAATCTTAGAGTCGAGTCTGTATTCTCTGACTCTCTCGTGGTTGATATGGCAGAAATTTCGCAAAATTGTTAAACTGCCAGCTAGAGGTGTATAAATAGGGAGTTTTTTATGGCGATTCTTTTTGTCTTTCTTGCAGGTCTTCTTGCGTCAACTTCTAACTTCTGTATGCGCAAAAGCATCGATGCCGGGGGCTCTTCCCGCGCCTACTTGCTCGTTCAGCTCATCTTCTCTTTTTTTCTGATGATAGTATTAAATCCTGTACGATCGGGGAATTATGCTTGGAGTACCCCCGCTTTTGTTATCGGATTATTTGGAGGTCTTATCTTTGGAACCATGATGTGGGGGCTTGGGAAAGCTCTTGAAACTGGTCCTGCAGGTATCTCCTTTGCCTTTCTCAATACCGCCTCCGTTTTACCTGCCATACTCATGGCACTTTTTTTTGGTCTCTCTTTTGGCCATCACTACACACTTCCTAATGCAATTGGATCACTTTTAGTTGTTGGCGGACTATTTTGGGCGGGTTGGAGTTCTGAGAAAAACCCCAATAAGGCTGCTTGGCTCTTTTTTGCCCTTCTGATCTTATTTGTACACGCACTCTTTCTTATCTTCCTTCAATGGTGGGCCCTGCTTTTAAAACAGCCCGGGTTACCCTCCTCGTCGCTTCTCCCCTTTGTAATAGATCCATTGAAGGTTCAATGGTTCATGCCAGCAGTTCTCTTGTCCGGCTCTCTTTTTCAAATTGCTGTCTATCTTACAAAAGAGAGGCGTTTCCCTAAGGGAGCTGAACTTACCTTTGGGATCTTGGGTGGAATTGCAAATGGCGGATGCACCTTCTTTCTCGTTTTGGCTCCTCAAGTGGCAACTCCTTTAGAGAATGCGATGATGTTTCCCATCTTTGCCGTGTCAATTATTGTGATTTGCAATGGTTGGGCCCAGCTCCTCTACAAGGAGAAAGTCAACTGGTGGGCGAATAGCTTTTGCATCTTAGGGTTAATCATTGGGACAGTTGCTTGGAGTAGTTTAAGATAGCTCGCAAGAGCCGTAAAACTTGATGAGATTTTCGCTCTTTTGGTAGTGAGCCTGTTTTAATATCTCGTAGATTCTCAATCCTTTTGCATTCATCCCCTGCTCGAAGTAGAGTACTCCGAGCTGAAAGAGAATGTCATGGTCATTTGGACGTAAGTTTAGAATAATTTCATATTCGCAGATCTCTTGCAGAGGCATTTGGAGATCATGGTAGCTATAAGCAAGCTGAAGATGCACCCAGGGGTCATTGGGAGCATAATCGCTTAAAATTTTAAACTCTTCGATAGCTCGTTCAGCGGTTTTACGAAATTTTTCTTTCATCTCCTCGGATGTGCGCTCTTTTGGGATCCATCTCTCCTCATCGACTCCCTCTTGACCATAAGGGTCTGCATAAATAAAGGAGAGGCGGACATAGGCATTGGCAAGTGCTGCATGCACCTCAAGATTTGTGGGTTCGCACTTAACGACTCGGATATGTTCATCAACCGCCACTTGCAAAAGATATTCGCGCATTTTGTAGTAGTCTTGCCAGTGGCACCAGGCGCTAAATTTTTCAAGAAGAGGAGTTAAGGATTTTAAAAAAAAGGGGGAAGAATAAGAGGTATACTCCTTTTCAGAGAGAGCTCCTGCAAATTTGGAGGCAGCAGAAGAGAGGGCGATATGGTGCTCAGGTACTCCCTCCTGATAGCGGATGAGCTCTTTGCAGCGCATAAGATACTGTTCGCAGAGATCAAGGAGCTGTTCGGGTTTTTTTGCCTGGATGTAGAGCCTTAAAACGAGATAGGAGAAGAGGGTTAGAAAAAAAGCCCCTAAGACATAGGCTAGGATTAGACTTGCATTCAAAAGAGCAAATAGCGAGATGAAAAGAATGATCTCAAAAGCGGCTATTGCGATAAATGCAACATTAAAAAGCTGGTAGGTCTTCAAAATGCGGTTAAGCTTGCGATATGTAGGGGTAGAGAGGCGGCTTAGCTGTTCATGATAGACTCGTCTATCAAAAGTAAACTCTCGCGCACCCACCGAGGACATTTTACCTAATCCTTTCCCATTTGTCACAAGTGATACACAACGAGAGTAGATTTAAGCAAGACAAAGGTCTCAAACAGAAATTAAACCTTGGTTTTTAGGGCTTTTTTTTTAAGAGTCCTTGACTTTTTTTTTAAGGAATCCTTATAAATCTTAATAAATTTTTTAATGTATAAGGTTATTTATGATTCAATGTGTTCTATTCCTACTTTTAGCATGTGTAGTGCCCTTAAGAGCTGCTCAAAATGGTGCAAACCACCACTATTTCCAAAATGAAACTTATGATCAAAAACAAAATAGAGGTGGACCCAAAGGTATTGATAATTTAGAGAGTTGCAGTGATGGGTGCCGGAGGGCATCTCCTGGAGCTACAGGTCCGACAGGTCCCTCTGGAGGCCCGACAGGGCCCACAGGATCCACAGGATCCACAGGAATAACCGGGCCGACAGGTCCCGCCGGAGGCCCGACAGGGCCCACAGGATCCACAGGAATAACCGGGCCGACGGGACCGTCCGGTGGCCCTATGGGGCCGACAGGTCCCATGGGTCCTGCAGGAGGGCCTACAGGACCGACAGGGGCAACGGGAACGATGGGTGGAACAGGCCCTACCGGTCCAACTGGAACGGCAGGAACTGTGGGTGGAACGGGGCCTACTGGGGCAACCGGTGCGACAGGAACTGCTGGCGGGGTATTAGATTTTGCAGATTTTTTTGCCTTGATGCCTCCCAACAATGCCGCAACAGTTGCTCCTGCCGAAGCGGTAGAATTTCCTCAGGATGGCCCTGATGGAGGAAGCGGAACAATCACGCGTCTTACCGCATCAACATTTCAATTAGCCGACATTGGATCATATCAGGTCTTATTTCAAGTGAGTGTCGATGAAGCGGGACAATTAGTATTAGACCTCAATGGTGCTGAACTGTCCTATACTGTTGTTGGACGGGCAACAGGGACGAGTCAGATTGTTGGAATGGCTATTATTACAACATCATCTGTTGACTCTGTATTGAGTGTTATCAATCCTGCCGGAGAGAGCACGGCATTGACAATTACCCCCTTAGCTGGAGGAACAGACCCTGTCTCTGCGCATCTTGTAATAACGCGTATTCAATAATTATAAAAAAATGAGCAATTAAAAATAGGTGATAGATTTTATGGCTTACTCCCTAAGAAAAATACAGATGGCAATCCTGGCCTTGGTGATTACAGCAACGGGCTCCTTGCAAGGAAATGATGATATTTTAGCTTCGCGTGGATGTTACGAGGCGCCCTGCATACCCGCCGAATGCTGTTATGATCCTGGCTCCTATCCTTGCTGTTGTCGCTTCTTCGTAGATGCCTGCTTACTTTATTTCAGAGCGTTTGAAGGTGGCCTCTCTAGTCCCTGCGATAGCACCCAGATTACCGACTCTACTGTGGGTGACGTTCTAGTTTCTACGTTGCACGGGGATTCCCATGATCCTAATTTCGACTGGAATCTGGGATTTCGCATTGGTGCGGGATATGAGTTTGCAAATAGCAACTGTGACATTGGAGCCTATTGGACGCGTTACCATGCCCAAACATGTAATCAAAACGGTCAGAATGCCCATAATTGGAAGATCGATTTTGATGTTCTCGATGTTGTATTCAGTTGCGCATGTGATTGGCGCAGCTGCTTTGCCGTGATTCCGTTTGTCGGTCTACGATATGCAAGTATTGACCAAAGGCTTCGCACTAACTTGGTAAGTACTGTAGATGGAACTTCCTTTACATCAACAGGTAACTCAAAAGAAGATTTTTACGGAGTAGGGCCTCTATTTGGTATTGAAGGGGACGTGGGTATTGGATGTGGTTTAAATCTATATGGTTTTGGTTCTGTAGGGGTTTTGTATGGAAGATTTCACGTAAGATCAAATGAGACCGAGGAGGTTTCTACAGGCATAGAGGTTAATTATTTAAGAAAGTGCAGCCTCTATTGTGAGCCTGTTTTCGATGCAGGAGTTGGTATTGGTTGGGAGACGTGTTTTTGCAATAATATGCTCGTTATATTTCAATTAGGGTTTGAGCACCATCAGTATTTTAACCAGAACCAATTTTGTAGTTATGGCGATTTGAGCCTAGATGGGATCTCTCTCTGCGTCGGCATCGAATTCTGAGAAATTTTCTCAGGGCAAATCCCTAAACAGGGCATCGCCCTAGGTGAATTGAAAAACGTTTTTCCAGGCTTACAGCCTGAAAATCAATACTTTTAATACACCTAGGGCGATGCCCTAGGCTATTATATTTCAGGGCGTTGCTCTGAAAACCTCCCTCTGTTTCGACTTTATGATTTTTGCGCCTAGTCACAAGCCGGCCCTTCGAGCCTAAATTTTTATACAGAGAATCGTGTCTTAGGCCCGAAGGGTCGTTTTATGTATAGCCCAGTGGCGATAGCCCTGGGTATGAATGACATGGGTTGTTGAGGCCTGAAGGGCCGGCTTGTGACTAGGCGTAAAAATCATAAAGCCCCAGTCTGTGCAACTTTTGATTAGATCTACTATTCCTCTTTATTGGAGAGGGCAACTTGAGCAAGCTGATCATTATGCTCCTGATTTTCAAAAACTTCGCTAAGAACTAGGGCTTTTAGCGTCGAAGTATCGGGAGAGTGGATTTTTTTCAAGGTGCATAGAGCCTTTTGATATTCTCCCTGATAGAAAGAAGCAAGACCTAGAAGTTTAAAGGCTTGTTGATTGTCTGGGTCGAGCTTTAAAACGAGTTCAGCATTGAGCTGGGCTGAAAAATACTGATTTGCAGACAAGAGATAGTATCCATCGGCAAGATGGTTTGCAATTTTGGCCGGAGAGGCAGTATTTTTCCGTCCAATTTGAAAATGGGCAAATGCATCATGTAAAAGGGTAAGTCTGCGGACCGTATTAGCCTTTTCCGCAAGAAAATAGAGCTCTGTCAAAAAGGTTTCGATCTCTTTGCGAAGCCCAAGCGACTCTTGAGTGGGTGAGATGGCAAGCGCAATATTCATTAAACGGGTGCCTTTCTCCTCTTGTCCCTCTCTTTGCCAGAGAATCTTTGAGTAAAAAAGAAGTTTTTTTGCAAGATCGATATTATCTTCCGGGTCATTCTTAATCTGTTGATAAAATGAGATCGACATCTGAGTCTTAGCAAGAGATTCGTCATCGAGAATAATCGTTCTATAGATTTCCGAAATTGCAAGATTTGCAAGTCTGCTATTGTAGCAGTGTGGAGTCACAGCCAATGCTTCTACAAGGCGCCACATAGGGATCAAACCCGTAGCATCTCTTTCTTTTAAGTAGAAGGAGAAATGCCTGAAGCAGTGCTCCATAAGAAGAGAGTGGAAACCGTTGCCATTAAAGTTTGTTTTAACAGCATTGCAGAAGATAAAAAGCTCATTTTCAAGGATGTCGAGGCCTCCAATGAGAAAATCTCCCATTGCTACAGCGATCTCCTCGATCGCTTCGCTCTCGTCCCATTCTTCTAAGATTTTAATAGCGCAAAAGAGAGACTCTTCAATTTTTTTGTATTGGATAAGAGAGGGGAGGAGAGAGATGATCTCTTTTTTTAGATTTTCTGTGATAATCTTTTTTTCTCTGAGGGAGGTCACCTCTTTTTTCGAAAGTCCTCCAAAGGTCAATACCGCCATCCTAAAATAAGGGGCTTTTTGATAAGCCTCTAAATGGCTCCCCTCTTTTAAATAAGCCAGTCCCAAAAAGAGGTTGCCGATCGTTTCAATCTGTTTATCTTGCAGAGGAAGTAAAAAAAGCTCTTTTTCTAATATTTCTTTTGCGGTTTCAAACTCATTGCATTCGCAAAGAGCGTGGGCACGGTGCATTTCAAGCCATCTTCTTGAAAAAAGTTTGGAGAGTATGGGAGAGAGCCAACAGCATTTATCTTCATCTACAGGGGGAAATTGATAATTATCAAAACCATCCGCTGCTAATTGAAAATTTCCCTCAAAGTAATTGCAAAGATTTGTGAAGAAGGGAATGAGAGGATGGGCTTTATAGCTTTTCTCGGCCATGTTTACAAGTGGCTTGACCTCCTCAATGCGTCCCTCCAGGCTACTGGAGGCAGCTTGTGAGAGGAAAATTTCTGCAACAATCCTAGGAGAGACTGATTGAGGAAGCTCCCCAAGAGATTGCTGCATTTTAAAGACACTCGCCTGGTATTCTCTTTTCGCGAGATGCAGATAGCCCTCTTGTAGGGAGGGAGGAGTCAAAGGTTTTTTCTTTTTAAGTCTCGCAATAGAATTTTCCACTCTTTCATAATCCTCTCTTTCCAGAGCGCCCAATCCATCTTCGAGAATAGCTTTTCGAGTTTCAAAACAAAAAAGAGTGATCCCGATGCAGATCGCAAGAGGAATAAACAGGAGAAATTTTTTCATTTTATATTGCTAATTTTTTATAGGAATTAGAGGAATATTAACTTTTGTTTATCTTTCCTGCAATGCAAAAACTTAGCAAACTTTTTTGTTAAAGATTGCGTTAAGGGTTAATTTTTAACGTTACTTCAAAAAAAAGATGTGTTTATTGAATATTTATGTTAAAAGTGAGAGAAAGGTTCGAAGGGAGTTTACACAATGACTCAAAAGAAATCTCTTTTGCTTATTGAAGATGAAGAAGACATAGCGGCGCTTATCAAGCTGCAGGCCGATATTTCTGGATATCGTTTGCATGTTGAAACTGATGGAATTAATGGCTACCGTGCTATTGAGAGAGAGAAACCCGATCTGGTTGTTTTAGATATTATGTTACCGGGACAAAACGGCCTTGATATTTGTCGTAAGATGAAACACAGCCCTGACTTAAAAAATATTCCTGTAATAATTATTTCTGCCAAAAATGAGGAGCTGGATGTAGTCTTAGGATTAGAGCTTGGTGCAGATGATTATGTTGCCAAACCTTTTTCTCCAAAAGTCCTTTTTTCCCGTATTAAGGCTGTGTTGCGCCGTGGAAAAGAGCCTCAGAAACTTGCCAAGACAATTACTTTCGGAGAATTCACGCTAGAAGTAGAGCGCTACCTATTGCGTAAACATGACAAATACATTCCAATCACCCTCTCCGAATTTGGAATTTTGCGCCGCTTTTTAGCCAACCGGGGCAAGGTGTTAACACGTAATCAACTTCTTGATGATGTGCAAAACGATGATGCTTTTATTATGGATAGAAATATCGATGTCCATATTGCTGCTTTACGTAAAAAGCTGGGACCCAACTTCCACTGGATCGAGACAGTCCGAGGTGTTGGTTACCGTTTTAAAGAAGAAGAAGCAAGCCTGGTACGCTAGGCCTAAGGTTTCTTTCTTTTTTTAAAAAATACGAACAAAAGAAGAGCCATTGTGAAAAAGAGGGTTACGCTTGTAAAGGGAATTCCCTCTTTTCTCTCTGTCAAGATTGCATCTTTTAAAATATAGCCATTTGGAGAGGATTCTAAAATCCCTTTTAGTGTTACTACACGGCTAAGAGGGGCATAGTCAAATTCTTGATCGAGAAAGACCTGTTCCTTATCCCTCTCAATTTTTCCAATGCAGCAGTGTTTTAGATTGGGGTTTTTTGCCAAAACCCATTTTCCTGATTCGGTTTTATAGAGAAATCCTTTTAATTCAACTTGAGAAGTTTCATCTAAAGGAGTGAGTGCGTGCCAATTGAAGAACCCAGTCCTAAAAGGGCTATGGGATTCTTTCCCGGTTAAGGATAGCAACTCGGCCATAAATGACCGAGATTGCGGCTTAGCTCCGTTCAATTTTTTCAGGGAAGGTCCATTTTTACATCAATCCCATTATCATCAATCGTAACGAATTTTGCAAACGCCTCCATCTCTCTTTTGTGATACCTATACATGAGATACCCAACAATTGGAGATGTGCCTAGACTTCCGCAGCCAATAAAAGTGGGTGCCATCCAGGCTATTTGAGGAATTTGACTGAGTTGGATTCCAATAGCTCCGAGTGCTTGTGTTAAGCCAAATTTTACGAAAAGCCCAACCACAAGTGCAATAGCTCCAAGTGCGATAAATCCAAAGATGATAGTTTTAGGACCCGCTCTCACTACTGGGTATTTAGGAGTCCAGTTAAGAAGAGAGCCCAAAATGTGTGTACCTGCCTTAGAAGCCATAAAATTTATTTCTGACCATGTGGATGATCCGACCAAATATTAGCAGGTTCTTTCATGCGATCTTGAGGAGGCTGCTTGAACACGGATTTGTTAATGATTTTCATTATTTTTCGATGAGCTTTATTTCGGTAGAGACCAATTGCAAAGAGAGCTCCACCTAGCGCCTGGACAACGATGCTGCTATAAACGATAGGATTCCATAAAAGGGGGGAGGCACTCCCTAGGTTTACGATCCCGGCTTTTCCAAGAGCTGCCTGTAAAACGCCATAATGATAAAAAAGACCTGTGAGCATTGAGAGAGCTCCAACGGCGAAGATTGTAATGCCAAATCCTAGAAATATGCGTGTAGTTATTTGGTAATTTCTCTTTGCTTTTTCTATTCTCTGGTTCGTTTTTTCCTGATCGGTCTGCTTTTCAAATTCGGCTAGTACTTGTTTGTCTGGAATAATCTTCTTCTCTGTATTATTGTCTATTGGCCAATGCATTTGGCCTGAAGAACTTTTTATTGGGCTCATCTTTAACCTCGTTATTATTTTATATCACAATTGTAACTTAAAATTATTAATTTATAATAAATTGTAATAAAAAATATAATAAGTTAAAGAAAAGCTCTGTGAATCAGACCCATGGGTCTGAGATATTTCAGGACGTTGCCCTGATTTTTAGTTTTAATGGTAGATTAGGTCGATCACAAAACCTACACCCGCAGCTGCTGTAAATATGGCCCCGCCAACCATCCCGGGAATAGAGAGATTAGTGATTGCAGGTCCTAGAGTCACATTAAGAAAGGGAAGCATCTGGAGCCCTTTTTGTAAAAGACCATAGTGGTAGAGGAGGGCTACCGTTAAAGTAAGAACCCCAAGAACAATCCCTGCAATGCATACTGTTCTAAAAATCCTCTCCCAAAAAAGGGTTTTAATAACACGCACAAAGCAGGAGGGTCTCTCAGGAGTTAAATATGCCCCTGGGGTGCCCGGAACAAGATTAATGCTATATTGATATAGGGTTTCTGTAAGAGGGGAGGCATCGCGCACCGGTTGAGGAAATGCATAGTTTATCACGCCCCGGCTGAGGCTAGGTGCAGGAGTTTGAGACATATTATTATCCTTATCAATGACGTCTCATCTAGAATACCCCATAAATATTAATTTTACATTAAGGATTGGGAAGTCTAAGCTTTTGTCCTACAAAGATTGTGTCTGTTGTGAGTTGGTTGGTTTTCTTTAATGTTTCGACGGGGATTTTATGCTTTAAAGCAATCTTTCCAAGAGAGTCTCCTGGCTTAACAGAATAGGTTTCAACCCCCTCTTCCTCCTCTTGAAGAAGGGAGACCATGGATTGAATGGATTTTTTTAAAGAGGTTATATCGGCAGAGAGATGTTTTTCAAAATCCCCAAGCTTTGTCTGGCAGGCTGATAGGGCAATCCCATTTTTTTCAATATGCTGCTTTAAAAGCTTAAGATCGGAAGTGATACCCACTTGCTCCTTTTCAAGCTCCGAGAGCCTTGTCTCTAAAGAGCCCATTTGAGAGGAGGCAAGCTTTTGAGAGCTTGTCCCCCCGGCTTTTGCAACTTCTTGGACTTGCGTTATCTCTTTTTCTAAAGATGTGATCTTTTCTTGCAGGATATCGATCTCTACCTTTTGACCATGGGCGCAGAAATCAAGATCATGAAGATGAGAGTTAATCTCCTGCAAAATCACAGTCAAATTCCCACGTTTAGAGGTGGGGGCTCCCCCCATGGGAGCTCCTCCGGTGGGAGCTCCTCCAAGCGCATGGAAATGACAGAGAAGGGCAATAGCTGCAAAAATGCTATATTGCATCCCTTATCTCTCATAAAGCTTAAATTCAGCTCGACGATTTTTTCTCCAAGAACCCTCATCATGTCCAAAGACGATGGGTCGCTCCTTGCCAAAGGAGATTGTGAAGAGTTGATCGGGACTCACCCCATTTTGGATAAGGTAGGAGCGGATAGAATTTGCGCGTCGTGAACCAAGGGCGAGGTTATAGGCAGCAGTGCCCCGCTCGTCGGCATGCCCCTCTACAAAGATATGGAGATCTTTATTATCGCATAGGTGGCGCGCGATAGCTTGAATGGCTTCCAAGTTATCTCTACCTGTTATCTCATACTTATCTGTCTCAAAATGGAGGGCCGCGAAGAGTTCGGCAAGCTTTCCATTGGGCGCATGGAATCCATCAAGCCCAGGGATCGGACAGCCCGGATCTCCCGGAGATATTTGAGAAAGGGGGTAATTTTCTCGGCTCTCATCTGCAAATTCGGAGAGGAAAGTTCCCTCATAACTCTCATTATCGGCAATGACGAGAAACTCATCCTCTTCAGGAAGATTATAGGTGTAAGCGTGCGCATAAGGATCAGAATGGCTCCCCAGTAGGGAACGGAGCCCCTTATTTACATAGCGGCTGCATGTTTTTGTATCTTCCCACACCTCGCGGCGATTGCGGTGGCAAGAGACAAGGCTAAAAGACAATAGTATTAAACTTCCAACTAGGGCCATTTTTTTCATGAGATATTCTCCAGAACTGCATGTCTAAACAAGGTGCAGTATAATGAGGTGATTTCTAACTATTCAAGGAGAAAAGCTGGGAAAGCGTTTCTCACCTACACCTGTTGAGATTTTGATGGGTGTTGGATCTGCCAAATTCACGAGATAAAGTTCGGAGCTCTCCTGCGAAGAGGTGTTATAGACGAGGTGGAAGCTATTTGGTGCCCAGGCAGGATTTTCTTTATGCTCTTTTCCTGAGGTGAGTTGCCACTCTTTTTTTGTTTGAAAATCATAGATCCAGATCTCTCTTGTTCCTCCATTCCATGCAGTATAGGCAAGCTTGGATCCATCAGGAGACCAGCTGGGAGAGGTATTATTGGAGTTTTTTTTGGTGAGCATAACCGGTTGTCCTCTTCCCGATTTTGGAATGGACATCAGATAAATTCTCGGTTTTCCATCTTTATTTGAGACAAAAGTCAGCTTATCTCCTTGAGGGTTAAAGGCAGGACACCCTTGGGCTCCCGTTAGTGAGGAGAAGATAAGTCGAGGCTTTTCAAGGGCACCTTTTTCAAGGCTAAAGGGGAGAATATAGAGCTCGGGATTTCCGCTGGCATCCCCCGTAAAAGCTATCAGATCCCCCTTGGGAGAGATAGCGGGTGTGATCTGGTTGCCGGGTAGATAGGTGATCCTCTTCTCTTTTCCATTATGGAGAGATCCCGCAAAGAGTTTGGGTTGGCCAATGGCATAGGAGACATATAAAAAAGCTTTTGCTCGCGTAGCACTGGGGGAGGGGATGTAAGAGGGTGTCACGCATAAATGGCCACTATGGGTGATCATCTTTGCATTGGCGCCATCGCTATCGCACTCCCAAACATCGGTCTTCCAAAGATGGGAGGGGGCGCCGGGAGTTTTTTTCGTGACTGTGTAGAGAATGCGAGAAGAGGCAATCCCTTTTACATCAAAAAGGGCGCTGATAAGTTGATCTGAGAGGGCATGGATCTTAGTACGATCGATATTGAGATCGCCTGTCAACTCAATGCCTTCAATTCCTCGGATCTGATCGGTTTTCACTTTTAAGGCGCTAAGAGAGAGATGTTTTCCTGCAACTACCCCCTTAATCACTCCAAAAGCCCCTTCGGCTATCCATCTATGCTGATCAAATCCCTTCCAGCTTTTTTCTTTTAGCGTGATCTTCTCCCGTTCTTTTGTCTGTTTGAGTAGGCGCGCTCTCCCGCTCAATGCAAAATCATTGCTCAGAATGGCATTTAGCTTAGAGAGGTACTCTTGGGGGAATGAGGAGCTCTCTGCTTGCAATGGGGAGATATAAACAGGAGGATGCGCCTCATTTGTGCGTAATGAGACGACAACTTCCTCTCCATGTAATAGAAAGGAGAAGAAGAGAAGAAAAAGAGGAAGGATTTTTTTTATTGAATGCATGCAAGAGGTGATACCATAAGGCGTAAGTTGTTTCAATCAGAAATTTTGCCCTCTAAAGTTATGGTGATAGTTCGTTCCTTTTGATCATAGAAGCAGGGGAAGGAAAGTGAAGGGAGTTTTTCTTTAACATACTCTGCATTGATGCTGCTCTCCGAAAAGAGAATGGCGGAAGTGATCGCTTTGCCTTGTGAAGAGAGTCTAAGTTTGACTTTGACAATTCCTTGTTCAGGAAGAATTAAAACCTTCTGTAAATGAGAGATGAGCGCATGTTGGTAAGAAGAATTTTCTCCGCTCGCGCCCGATTCAATAGAGAGGGTAGGTAGAGATTCTATGGCTTTTGTAGGGCTGCATTTAGGAATTTCCAAAGAGGGAATTTTTGTCAGAGCAGCTAGGAGCTCTTTTTTCTTTCTCTCGGCGGACTTTGGGGAAGGCGCCGCTTTAACAAGAGGCTCTTTCTTTTCCAAGATTGCTGGAGGTTTTTTTATAGGAACTTGGGCGGCTTCTTTTTTGGGTGCTGCTTCCTTCTTGACCACCGGCTCTTGAGCCGTGGGCTTGTGAGCCCTGGACTCTTGAGCCACTGGCTCTTGTTTTGTCTCTTGGAGAATGTGGGTATTCAGGTGGATTTTTCGAGGAGGGCAGTGCAAAAGCTTCTCTTCACCCTTAAAAAAAAGTGGAATAAGCGCCGCGATATGGCAAAAAACCACAAACCCAACAATCAAACGAGAAGAATATTCCATCAGCTTGGTTTTAATATCAGATCAAGTTCTTGAAATCCAGCCTCTTCAAGAGCATTCTTCACCCTTTGATAGGATCCGAAGCTTGCCTTTTTATCCTGAAAAAGCTGAGGGCGCAGAGAGGGAGATTTCTTGTATGCATAGGCTAGAAGACGCGGCAGATCATCGAAAGTAACGGGGTGAGAGTTGACTGTGATAGATTCGTCTGCAAAGACAGTGATCCGAAGCGGGCTTTTTTCCGGGAGCGAGCTCTTTTCTAACCCTGCTTTGGAATGGGGAGCAAGTTCTACACGGTCCAAATCAAGCAGGGGGGCAATGACAATAAACATAATCAGAATGACAAAGACAACATCGATGAGCGGAGTAAGATTAACCTGCGATTCAGGGGATTCAGTACCGACAAGACGCCGTCTCATAGCTTTTCTTTAGCTCCATATCCTTTTTCAAGGTAAGCAAGGAGAAGAGTGGCATAGTCTTCCATTTCTATTGTGAGGTCTGTTGCTTTGTTTTTAAGAGTGTTGTAAGCGACAAGAGCAGGTATTGCCACAATAAGCCCACAGACTGTGGTGCCAAGGGCCATAGATAATCCCCCCATGACAAGCTGAGAGGAGGCTTGGCTTGCCCCACTCTGCAATTGGCTAAAGGTGATTAAAATTCCCCAGACAGTACCGAGGAGCCCTAAAAAGGGAGCAAGACTTACAGTAATCGAGAGGATGGAGAGGCTCTCCTTAAGCTTCTTGGACTCATTAGAGATTGTTGTGTGGAGGTAGGCTTCGATCATCTCTCTATCGGGGGGAGTAATAAATCCCCGTTCTTTCACAATGGGCAGAGCTTTTTCATGCAGCGTTTGCGTGATGGAATAGAAAGGGTGAACCATTGGCGATGCCATCAGCCCATTTGAGAGAAATTTCTCTCTATACTGTTTAATGGTTTCACAAAAACTCTCCTTACCTTTTTCGGCTCTTCTATTTTGTAGAGATTTTTGGAGTAGTATCACCCATGTGGTAATAGAAAGTGCAAAAAGGGCTAGAAAAATTCCCTTTCCAAATAGATCGGAAGATCTATAGGCTTCGGCAATTGGGTTAACTGCAAAGTAGGGGAAAAGATGGTTCATGCGCCGCCCTTTTTTGCTTTACCATAGCATGGAACCCTTTAATCCAAAATGGAGAAAAAACATTACCACGAGAGAGACAGACTAGGGCTTTAGGATTTTTGAACAAAAGGAAAGTTTTCTCAGGGCGTTGCCATGATTTCTTTGCAAATTTTGAACTCCAAAATTTCCTTGGCTCAAAAAATCCTCCAGTCGAATCTGGGGTAAAATTTCTCTTTGGATTTCTTACTGAAGAAGGACTAATGATCCCTCTGTGTTGTTTTGAAGGCGTTGTATCTCATTGAAACAGGCTTTTACCAAAAAAACAATGAGCTTGATGGCGAAAAATGTTAAAATGTAGCCTCCAACTCCTATTAAAATCCCTCGAAATGTAGAGGAGATCTCGATCGAATTTACAAACCCTCCAATAATTAAACTGACAAATCCAGTGATAAGATCAAAAAGGGTGGCAATAAGATGGATCCATCGCGGTTTTTGGTTTCCGGAAAAGTCTGTTTCCATTGGGAAAATATGTGAAATAGCCGTGCATGCCATGAGTTTATGCTTTCCTATTTGTTGCCATTTCGCGGTTGAGGCAGTAGCTCCCTAACGCAGAGAATGTAAAAAGAAACTTTAGGATTAGAGTATAGCTCCCAAGCGTAATTGTTGACCATGTGATGGCAGATGCCCACATAGAATTTAAAGGAAGAGAGAAAACATGAAATACAACCAATAGTCCAAATGCTAAAAGAGCCACTGCGGCAATTGTTTCAAGAAGGTTCAGAGTTATTAATAAAGGAATATTTTTCTTATTCATCCTTTGTGCGATTTTAATTTGCTCATTTGGGATTCGAACACATAAGGGAGCGAGAGCTTGAAACATAAATTTTCCTTTTAAAATTCTTTTGAACGGCCGGGTTGGCAGCAGCTTGGACACAAAATGGTTTGAATTGCATAAGCAGCAATCCTTGTCGCAACAACAACAAGAGAAAATCCCCCTATTGCCGTTGCTGACCATGCTGCTGCTGACGTCCAAAAAGGAGATAATGGCAGAGAGAATGCACTGAATAGCAGGAGAATCCCTAAGTTAAATAGGAAAATCCCTGTAATTGCATCAAGAGTGCCGGCACAAGTACTGACCATAAGGGGGAGTCCGCAACTTTCCTTTCTTGTCATTAAGGATGAACAGGGAAGAGACCCTGAAAGAGCCGTAAACATGAGTAAATCCTTATTTGATTATTAAACAAATATAAAGGAGATGATTTTTTTTTTCAATTACTAATTTTTACTTTTCAAACGATCCTTATCATTGATATAAAGGGAGTGATTATTAAGAAGAGTTAATTATTTCTTAATTTTCTATTGACATTTCTATCTTATTAGGATAAAATGTTTTGTCAAAGTGGAGGCCTAGTGAAAAAACTATCTTTAATTCTTCTACCCTTTTTAATAGCTCTCTTCGTCCCTTTTTCCTCTCCCGTTTTTGGTAATGATCAAACAATCATCCCCATGGAACAGGAACAGAGGGCTCCAGTTATTGCAGAACTTCTCTCTGAAGAGGATGCAATTAACCCGGGGCGAGCTTTTTGGGTGGGTGTCCGTCTTAAGATGGCTAAAGGGTGGGATACCTATTGGGTCAACCCTGGAGATTCTGGATTTCCAACCCAGGTGAACTGGAATCTTCCCGAAGGATTTAAAGTAGGCCCCCTTCATTGGCCCTATCCCGAGAAATTTTCGCAAGAAACCCTTACCGCTTATGGATATACCGACTCTGTGGTGCTCTTGGCAGAAATCATTCCCCCGAAAAATCTTAAAATTGGCGAAGAGATAAAGATCAGCGCCGAGGTGAGCTGGCTTGCCTGTAATGAATCCTGCGTTCCCGGAAATGCTGACGTTACGCTGACCCTTCCTGTGAAGGCCCATCCTCCTGAGTTCAATGAGATCGTTGCTCTCTACTTTAATGATGCACGCGATCTTCTTCCCAAGCCCCTTCATAAGGAAGAGGGCATTGTCAAAGCAAAAGCTGCGCAAGATAAGATTGTGATTGAATTTGATTCTGCTCCGGGCAAGCTTTTTGAGATCGTTGAAGCGTTTTTCTTCCCCGAAGAGGGGCTCATTGACCACCAGGCTCCCCAAACCCTTAAAAAACGGGGAGAGGGGTTTACTTTAGATCTTGAACTAGCCGAGGCTGTGATTCCCCCCTCTCTTAAAGGGGTGCTTCTCGTTACTGAAAAGGGGAGCGATATAAAACGAGCTATTATCATCGATACAACTCTTGATCATCCATCGGGAACGGCTGGCAAAATCAATGCAGGACTGGCGAGCTTTTGGGTAGCTCTTGGCCTGGCATTTGTCGGCGGCCTTATTCTCAATGTGATGCCCTGCGTTCTACCTGTGATCGCGTTGAAGATCTTTAGCTTTGTGAAGATGGCCGGAGAAAAGCGATCTCTGATTTTTAAGCAGGGAGCGGTTTTTTCTCTTGGGGTGATCCTCTCTTTCTGGATCTTGGCCGGACTTCTGCTTCTTTTGCGTGCTTACGGTGAGGGAGTAGGCTGGGGCTTTCAGCTGCAAGAGCCGATTTTTGTTGTTATTCTGGCTTCAGTACTCTTTCTTTTAGGATTAAGCCTTTTTGGAGTCTTTGAGATGGGGACCTCCCTTATCTCTCTTGGGCAGCCAAGTAAAAGTAAATCCTCTCCTCTCTTAAGCTCATTTTGGAGCGGGGTATTAGCTACCCTTGTCGCGACCCCCTGCACAGGCCCTCTTTTAGGACCGGCACTTGGCTTTGCAATGACTCTACCGACCTTTCTTAATCTTGCCATCTTTACCTCTATGGGGATCGGGATGGCTTTTCCCTATCTTCTTTTTTCCGCTTTTCCAAAGCTTGTCCGTTTTTTACCAAAACCCGGCAACTGGCTGATTGTCTTTAAGCAGTTGATGGGCTTTTTGATGATGGGAACAGTCGTGTGGCTTGTTTGGGTTTTTGGAGCTCAAACAGACAATATGGCCATCTTCGCCCTTCTCGTCTCTTTTGTGGTGTTGGCTCTTGGAGCATGGATTTTTGGCTCCTTTGCAGGTCCGATGAAAAAACGTGCAACACGAAGGGTTGCAACTGTTTTGGCTATCACAGTCATGGCCTTTGGGGTAGGTTTTGGGGTTTATACGGCTAAAATCCATAAAGCGCTCTATACTCCTACTACCTCTAGTCAGGTAAATGAGAAAGTGGGATGGGAAGCCTATGATCCAGATCGTGTTCAAGAGCTGCGTGAGCAGGGGACTCCGGTATTTATTGATTTCACAGCGAAGTGGTGTCTTATTTGCCAAACAAACAAAATGGCTCTCCATAGCAAGGAGAGCGAGCGGGCCTTTGCGGCAGCGGGCATTGTAAGAATGGAGGCTGACTGGACAAGAAGGGATCCGGTCATCACAAAACAGCTCCAGGAGCTTGGTAGAAGCGGAGTTCCTGTCTATGTGCTCTACCCGGGTGATCCTAATGCCGATCCCATTATTTTGCCGCAAACGCTGACCTCCTCCGTCGTTGTGAATGCAATAATTCAAGTTACGGATAAGAGCTTTGCAAATACTCACTGATTCGCATGCCCATCTCTCTTGCGAGGAGCTCCGAACCGACCTGAATCTTCTGCTTGATCGGGCACTAAAGGGGGGAGTTGGACGGATTATCAACATAGCTACAAGAGCCCATGAGCTTGAACATGCCCTTGCTTTGCAAGAGCAGTTTCCCTGGGTCCTCCCTGCAGGAGCAACGACACCGCATGATGTTGCAACCTATGGTGAAGAAGAGTTCTCCTTTTTTGCTCGCCACGCAAGAGAAAAGAGAGTTGTAGCTATTGGCGAAACGGGACTTGACTATCACTATAAATACTCGGATCCTGCGATCCAAAAGAATTTTTTGCGCCGTTATGCTCACTTGGCTCTTGAAACAGGTCTTCCTTTGATCATTCACTGCCGTGAGGCCTTCTCTGATCTTTTTACCTTGCTTGACGCGGAATATAAAAATGCTCCTCTTGTATTACACTGCTTTACGGGAACATTAGAAGAGGCGAGTGAAGTTATTTCGAGAGGATGGTATCTATCTCTTTCGGGAATTGTCACTTTTAAAAATTCAGAGGCCTTAAGAGAGGTCGCTAGAAGAGTACCTCTCGATCAACTACTCATTGAGACAGATAGCCCCTATTTGGCTCCGATGCCCTGGCGGGGCAAGCAGAATGAGCCTGCATTTATTATAGAAACCGCCAAATGCATTGCAACGGTATGCAACTTATCCCAGCATGATCTTGCCTTTGCGACGACCCAGAACGCAGCTCGTCTTTTTGGAGTGAATTAATCGTAGGTTTTTTCGCATCCGTCGTCGACTTCCATAGACTCTTCTCCTTTGCCTTCACCCACCTCGGGGCTGGGCAATTGAGCCTCAGATGGAAGGGGGGAAACACCCATTAAAGCCATCACCAGGGGCAGCAGTTTTTTAGCCAACCGCTCGCTTTGCTCGCGTAACACTGTATTTAACATCCTTATTGCAATGTGGAATTTTTCATATTTGGTTAATTTAAACTCCTTCAAGAAATCAAGCTGAGATTTCAAATCCTCAGTATGAGTAAATACCAAATGTTGGGCAACAAAATAATTTTTTGTAGAATGCAAGATTCCATTTGCAGTCATTGACATTCTGTGAAAATTGTTTATTTTTTGTATTAATTTAACTACTAATTGGGGACTTCGGTCACAAAGTCCTAAAATCGATGAAAACAATTTTACGAAATCTTCCTGATCCGAATAATTTAAAAAATTCATTAATTTCAATAAATCTTCGAATTTCGATGCATCTCTGTAACGCTTCGCTAGGGTAATGAATTCTTGATTCAGATTTTTTATTTCTCTCTCTTTCTTTAGAGAATTTACCCATTGATTTGCTTCTACTCTTTTTTGAATTAGCTCCGCAACCTGTGGGTTTAGATCCCCACACTCTATAAAAAGAGGTTCTCTTGGAGGGGCTGGTTCAATTTTTTTTTGTTTTTTTTCGAGAGCACGTAACTTTTTCACAGCCATATGTTTATAAAAGTCTAAACATTTTGAGGATAACTCAGGCTTTTCAGGGAAAAAACCAAAGCTTGAATGATGATCATGAATAATTTGACAAACCTTGACATATACGCGATAAGAAAAATTCAAGAATTTCTTGTTTTCTTCGCGTGAAAAGGTGCATAACCAGAGATAAATAGAATAAGCTTGGGTATTATATTTTCTATTAAGTAGGAGTGAGCCCAGAAATGGCCCTTTAGTATGAGCTACAAACTCATGATCTTGCACCCTCTGACTTCTATCGGCTAAGAATGTAGGTAGAGTCCAGTTCACATATTTTCCATTTTGCGCTTTTGGAGTTGTATGAACAGTCACTTCTAATATATCATCACCAAAAGGTTTGGCTTCATGATCTTTATCTATATCCTTTATTATTTGTAGAGGGAAATCATTGTTATAATTACGAGAAATAAGTTTTAATAAAAACAAGCCGTGATAAGGAAAAAGTTTAATTATACTAAATATAGTGCAGTTAAATTTTTTCAGAACAGGAGGGCAGATACTTTTTCCCAGGCGTTTTTGCACTAAATCAAGAAGCTCTTTGCAAGGTGTTTTAGTTTTTAACTTCCTCTTAATTATAATCGTTATGGGTAAATCAGCAAAAAAAGACGTATCCTCTAACTTGATCTCTAATGATTCTAATGATTGTTGCGAGGCTTTGTCTAAAAACTTTTCCAACCATTTTTTCTCCTCCTCGGCAATTTGTCCTTTTCGATACAAAGTAATATTTTTAACATGTTTCTTAGGGTTTTTAGAGAAGTTTTCAAGTCTTTGTTTTGATACTTTGCAAGATTCAGCTATTGCATCACATACTTTTTTTAAAGTGGGTTGCAAATATTGGAAAGCTTCTCCTCGCCCCGTATTCTTGGAGGTATCTACAGCATGATGCCACTGACGGCTTACTAGAGCTGCATTTTTCATACTATCATCATCATCAAGTTTTCCAAAAATCATGCAGCTGACTTCTAAGGGCAAATGTTCCACAAAGCAAAAAGGTTGAATAGACATTATTTATCTCGTTAAACTTTAAAAGCTGATGGATTATAATAAAACATCTGTCAAAAAAACAAGAATTTAATAAGGGAATAGTAGCAATCAGGATTTGAAGAACCCAGCCCTAAAGGGCACATTGTGATTCTTTCGAGGTTTTGGATAGGGCCGATTTGCATGGCTCGCCTAACGTAGGCCTTAGACCTAAGATTGCGGCTTAGCTCCGTTCAATAAGAAGTTTAAGTTCTTTTAGAATGTTATTAATAGTATTTTTTTTCGCATTCGTCGTCGACTTCCATAGATTCTCCTTTGCCTTCACCCGCCTCGGGGCTGGGCAATTGAGCCTCAGATGGAAGGGGGGAAACACCCATTAAAGCCATCACCAGGGGCAGTTTTTTAGCCAACCGCTCGCTTTGCCCGCCTGAGATTGTCTCTAACATCCTTCTTGCAATGTCGAATCTTTCATATTTGGTTAATTCAAACTCCTTCAAGAAGTCAAGCTGAGATTTCAAATCCTCATTAAGAGTATGTGTCAAATAGACTGAAATAAAATAAATTTTTGTAGGATGCAAAAATCCGTTCGCAATTAGCCGCATTCTATGAAAATTGTTTATTTTTTGTATTAATTTAACTACTACTTGGGAAATTCGTCCATAAAGTGCTAAAATGTAATTAAACAATTTTAGGAAATCTTTCTGGTCCGAGTAATTTAAAAACTTCATTAATTTCAATAAGTCTTCGAATTTCGATTCATTTCTGTATTGCTTCGCTAGGGTAATGAATTCTTGATTCAGCTTTTTTACTATTTCGTCTTTATCTATAGGATTTCCCCGTTCTGCGGCTAATCTTTTTTGAACTAGCTCCGTAATAACCTCTGGCTCTGCGTCACCACACCCTATAAAAAGAGGTTCTCCTGAAGGGGCTGGTTCAATTTTTTTTTGTTTTTTTTCGAGAGCATGTAACTTTTTCTCAGCCATATGTTTATAAAAGTCTAAACATTTTGAGGATAACTCAGGCTTTTCAGGGAAAAAACCAAAGCTTGAATGATGATCATGAATAATTTGACAAACCTTGACATATACACGATAAGAAAAATTCAAGAATTTCTTGTTTTCTTCGCGTGAAAAGGTGCATAACCAGAGATAAATAGAAAAAGCTTGGGTATTATATTTTCTATTAAGTAGGAGTGAGCCCAGAAATGGCCCCTCATTTGGAGTTCGAAGATAATCTTGCTTCCTATTGCTTCTATCGGGCAAGAATATAGCTATAGCATGGTTCACATATGCTCCACCTACTCCTCGCCTTGTATGAACAGTCGCTGTTAATATATCATCGCCAAAAGGTTTGGCTTCATGATCTTTATCTATATCCTTTATCATTTGTAGAGGGAAATCATTAAAATTATTATAATAAGAAATAAGTTTTAATAAAAAAAAGCCATGATAAGGACAAAGTTTAACTATACTAAATATAGTGCCTTTCGAAAGAGGAGAAACAGGATGGCAGAGTCTCTTTGTCACGCGTTTTTGTACTAAATTAAAGAGCCTTTCGAGAGGTCTTTGAAGTTTCAATTTCTTCTTAATAATAAGCGTTATGGGCAAATCAGCAAAAGGTGTATCCTCTTTTAAACTGTCCTCTAGGGATTCTAATGCTTTTTCCGTGGCGTTGCATAAAAACTCTTCCAAGCATTTTTTCTCCTCCTCGGCAATCTGTTCTATCCGATAACAAGCAGTATTTTTTATGTATTCCGTAGGGTTTTGAGAGAATTTTACAAGTATTTTTTTAGATATTTTGCAACATTTAGCAATAGCATCACATACTTCTTGTAAAATGGGTTGCAAATGTCTGAAAGCGTCTCTTCGCGATAAACTCTTGAAGCCAACTACTGCATCATACCACTGACGACTTACTAGAGCTGCATTTCCAATACTATCATCATCAAGGTTTTCTGCAATCATGCAGCTAAGCTCTAAGGGAAAAAAAAGTTTCACAGAGGAAAGAGGGTGAATAGACATTATTTGTCTCGTTAAACTTTAAAAGCTAATGGATTATAATAAAACATCTGTAAAAAAACAAGAATTTAATAAGAGAGCAGTAGATAGCAATCAGGATTTGAAGAACTCAGTCCTAAAGGGCACATTGTGATTCTTTCGAGGTTTTGGATAGGGCCGATTTGCATGGCTCGCCTAACGTAGGCCTTAGACCTAAGATTGCGGCTTAGCTCCGTTCAATAAGAAGTTTAAGTTCTTTTAGAATGTTATTAATAGTATTTTTTTTCGCATTCGTCATCGACTTCCATAGGTTCTCCTTTGCCTTCACCCGCCTCGGGGCTGGGCAATTGAGCCTCAGATGGAAGGAGGGAAACACCCATTAAAGCCATCACTAGGGGCAGTCTTTGAGCCAACCGCTCGTTCCGCCCGTTACTTGAGATTATATGTAACATCGTTGAGGCAATTTGGAATCTTTCATATTTGGATAATTTAAACATTTTTAAGAAATCATGCTGAGATTTCAAATCCACAATACGAGTAGATAGCAAATGTTTTGAAAGAAAACAAATTTTTGTGGAGTATGAGATACCTTTATTATTTAATAATCTATGATAATTATTTACTTTTTGTATTAATTTAACTATTACTTGGGGATTCGAGTCAAAAATTTCTAAAATGGACATAAACAAATGTAGAAAATCTTTCTGGTCCGAGTAATTTAAAAACTTCATTAATTTCAATAAGTCTTCGAATTTCGATTCATCTCTGTAATGCTTCGCTAGGATAATGAATTCTTGATTCAGTTTTTTTACTATTTCGTCTTTATCTATAGGATTTTCCCGTTCTGCGACTAATCTTTTTTGAACTAGCTCCGTAATAACCTCTGGCTCTGCGTCATCACACCCTATAAAAAGAGGTTCTCCTGAAGGGGCTGGTTCAATTTTTTTTTGTTTTTTTTCGAGAGCATGTAACTTTTTCTCAGCCATATGTTTATAAAATTCTAAACATTTTGAGGATAACTCAGGGTTTTTAGGAAAAAAACCAAAGCTTGAATGATGATCATGAATAATTTGACAAACCTTGACATATACACGATAAGAAAAATTCAAGAATTTATTGTGTCCTGGAACTTCGCGTGAGAAGGTGCATAACCAGAGATAAATAGAAAAAGCTTGGGTATTATATTTTCTATTAAGTAGGAGTGAGCCCAGAAATGGCCCCCGCTTCTGAAGTAGGAGTGAGCCCAGAAATGGCCCCCGATTCTGACCTATAGACTCATATCTATCGGGCGAGAATGTAACTAGAGGATAGTTTATATATGCTCCATCTTGCGGGCTTTGGGCTGTACAAACAGTCATTTCTAATATATCATTGCCAAAAGGTTTGGCTTCATGATCTTTATCTATATCCTTTACCATTTGTAGAGGGAAATTAGTGCGATAATAATAAGAAAAAAGTTTTAATAAAAAAAAGCCATGATGAGGGCAATGTTTAATTATACTAAATGTAGTGAGGTTAAGTTTTTTCAGAGAATGGCTGATACTTGTTCCTAGGCGTTCTTGTACTAAATCAAAGAGCCTTTCGAGAGGTCTTTGAAGTTTCAATTTCTTCTTAATAATAAGCGTTATGGGCAAATCAGCAAAAAAACGTGTATCCTCTAACTTGACCTCTAGTAATTGTAATTTATCTAGCGAGGCTTTTTCTAAAAACTTCTCCAACCATTTTTTTTCCAGGCCGGCAATTTGTTTTTTTCGAAAACAAGTAATATTAATATTTTTTATGTGTTTCGTAGGATCTTGAGAGAAGGCTTCAAGTATTTTATTACGTGTTTTGTAACAGTTAGCAATAGCATCACATACTTCTTTTAAAATGGGTTGCAAATATTGGAAAGCTGCTTTTCGCCTCGGAGTCGTGTAGACACCTACTGCATGATACCAGTAACGACTTACTAGAACTGCATTTTTAATACTATCATCATCAAGGTGTCCCAAAATCATGCAGCTAATTTCGAGGGGAAAAGATTGAATATGCATTGTTTGTCTCCTTAATATTTAAATGTTAAGTGATTATAACAAAAAATCTGTCAAAAAACAAGAATTTAATCAGAGAGCAGTAGCAATAAGGATCTCAGCTAAAAAATATAACTCCCGCAACAAAATTTTTTGCTTGTCATAAGGTGGGAGGCGTTGTAGATTGGAAAAAAAATTTAGCAGCGCAAAGCTATTGACAACGACAACGCCTACAAAAGAGAAGGTCTTTCCCGGAGAGGAGAAGAGAGCTCTTCCAAGAGCCTTTGTGATGCGGAGGCTTCATTCATTGTTGGGCCTATGGATTGTTATATACCTCTTTGAACATCTGCTTGTAAATTCTCTCGCAGCTTTTTACACTCAAGATAATGGCGCAGGCTTTATCTCTCTTGTAAATAAGATCCATGCGATCCCCTATTTAAGGGTTGTTGAGCTACTTCTCTTGGCCTTTCCTTTTCTTGTTCACGCGGGATGGGGGATGTTCTATGCCATGCAAGGCAAGATGAACTCAAAGATTACAGATGGAAGCGCCCCCTCCCTTCCCCAATATCCCCGTAATCGCGCTTATAGCTGGCAGAGGATTACCTCTTGGATTCTTGTAGTGGGCATCCTTGCCCATGTCATTCAGATGCGTTTTGTGGAGAATCCTCTCCTTGTTCACCATGACCTCAGTAGCAACTATATCATTAAACTTAACCGTGACGCTGGACTCTATGACACAGCCGAAAAGTTGGGCACTCAACTTTATACTAAGAGCCAGATGTTAGAGGAGGAGCAAAAGATAGGGGGGATAAAAAAACTGAAAGAGAATCAAGTCATAGCTGTAGCTCCGAGCGCTGGAGCCGCCTATTTTCTTGTTGTGAGAGAGACCTTTAAAAGCCCCCTGATGGTTATTCTCTATTCCATTTTAGTGATTGCATCAGCCTACCATGCCTTTAACGGCTTATGGACATTTCTTATTACCTGGGGAATCATTATCACGCGGAGAGCCCAATCGATTTTCCGCAAAATTTGCAATGGCCTCATGTTTATTGTCTCTGTGATGGGTCTAATGGCTGCTTGGGGCGTCTATATCACCTTCCAGATACACACCTAAGAGTTTATGGATAAAAAAGAAGTTATAGTAATTGGGGGAGGGCTTGCGGGATTATCAGCTGCGATGCGCCTTGCTGAAAATGGGTGCCATGTCAAAATTGTTTCGGTGACTAAAGTGAAACGTTCCCACTCTGTCTGCGCGCAAGGGGGAATCAATGCCTCTATGAATACAAAGGGGGAGGAGGACTCTCCTCTAATTCATGCTTATGACACAATCAAGGGGGGAGATTTTTTAGCAAATCAACCCCCCGTGCTCGAGATGTGTCTTGCAGCCCCCCATATTATCGATATGATGGATCGTTTTGGCTGTCCCTTTAACCGGAGTCCTTCGGGACATCTGGATGTGCGCCGCTTTGGGGGAACCCTCTACCATCGGACGGTTTTTTGCGGCGCCTCAACGGGGCAGCAGCTTCTCTATACCCTCGATGAGCAGGTGCGCCGCTTTGAAACAGTAGGAATGGTCGAAAAATTTGAAAACCATGAATTCCTGCGTCTTGTGAAAGATCATGATGGGAAAGCGCGCGGGATTGTACTGATGAATCTCTTTAACCAGAAGCTCGAAGTGCTGCGAGGCGATGCGATTGTCGTTGCAAGCGGGGGGCCCGGACTCATCTTTAAAAAATCGACCAACTCCACCTTTTGTACAGGAGCTGCCAATGGGCGCCTCTTTATGCAGGGGATGCGCTATGCCAATGGGGAATTTATCCAAATACATCCGACAGCAATTCCCGCTCACGATAAGCTAAGGCTTATCTCTGAATCGGTCCGTGGAGAGGGGGGGAGAGTCTGGGTCTGGGGAGACTCTTCTAAACAAATTCAAGCCCCCAATGGAGAGATGATTCCTTGTGGAAAGAGCGGGCAGCCCTGGTATTTTTTGGAAGAGATGTACCCAGCTTATGGCAATCTCGTCGGACGGGATGTCGGAGCCCGAGAGGTGCTCCGCGTCTGCGAATTGGGGTTAGGCGTTGAGGGGGAATCACAAGTCTATCTCGATGTGACCCATCTTAGCGAGGAGGTAAAGCATAAACTCGAATCGGTTTTAGATATCTACCAGAAGTTCACAGGAGAGGATCCGAGAAAAGTTCCTATGAAGATCTTCCCTGCAGTCCACTACTCAATGGGAGGGGGGTGGGTCGACTGGCCGGCAGCCGATGATCCTGATAGGTTAAAGCGCTTTCGGCAGATGACCAATATTCCCGGGCTTTTCAATGTGGGAGAGTCTGATTATCAATATCATGGAGCTAATCGTTTAGGAGCGAATTCTCTATTATCCTGCATCTTTGGCGGACTTGTCGTCGGTATGGAAGCGCCTCGCTACATTGAGACCCACGCCTCTTCTTTTGCAGCTGCAGAGGAGAAGATCTTTGAGGAGGCGGTAGCCTGCGAAGAGGGCTTTATAAAAGAGCTTTTGAACCGCAAGGGAAAGGAGAACGTCTTTAAGCTCCACGAGGAACTTGCCGACTATATGGTGCGCAATGTAACGGTGAAACGGACAAACCCTCTCCTTGAAGAGACAATTGCTAAAATCAAAGAGATACGAGAGAGATATCAACAGATCTCTCTTGATGACCGGGGGCTTTTTGTTAACCAGACCCTTCAGTTTGCCCATCAATTCCAATCGATGCTCGAACTAGCCCTAGTGATCACAAAGGGCGCTCTTCTTCGCAATGAATTTCGCGGATCCCATTTTAAACCCGAATTCCCGGAGCGCGATGATAAAAATTGGCTTAAAACGACCATTGCTACCTATGACCCTCTCAAGGGCGAACCTCTTATCACCTATGAGCCCGTCGATACAAGACACATCGATGAGCCAGAACTCCGCGACTACCGTGTTGCAAAAAAAAGTAGACCCGAGCTGAAAAATCTCCCGCGTAATGTTCCAAAAATTGTTTAATTAGGTTGGTATGGAAGAAGAGATCCCAAAAGATAAATATGTTTTAAGAGTTTTACGAGGTGCTCCGGGAAATCAATACTGGGAAGAGTTTGAGCTTCCCTTGCGCCATAGAGAGAATGTGATCTCGGGGCTGATGGAGATTCAAAAAAATCCCATAAACCGCAGAGGAGAGAGGGTCACCCCCATTGTGTGGGAACAGGGGTGTCTTGAAGAGGTATGCGGTTCCTGCTCTATGCTGATTAATGGTTTCCCAAGACAAGCCTGTACAGCTTTAATTGAAAACTATATCGCCTCTACAAAGAAGCGTTTTCTTGTTTTAGCTCCCTTTACAAAATTTCCTCTTGTGCGCGACCTTATTGTTGACCGCTCCATTATGTTTGAGAATCTCAAAAAAGTGCATGGCTGGATTGATGCCGACAGCTCATTTACCACAGGGCCCGGGCCGCTCGGCCCTGGGCCGCTTATTGCTCCGGCAAAGCAGGAGGTGATCTACTCTCTTTCGACTTGCATGACATGCGGATGCTGTTCGGAAGCCTGCCCCCAGATCAATAGCCACTCAAAGTTTATAGGTCCGGCAGCCATCTCTGCCGCCCGCCTTTTTAATGCCAATCCCACAGGCAAGATGCAAAAAGCGCTGCGCTTACGCCCTCTTATGGAGGAGGGGGGGATCTCAGATTGTGGAAATGCCCAAAATTGTGTCGAAGTCTGTCCCAAAAATATCCCTCTGACTGATAGTATTGCTGTCATTGGTCGTGATGTGACTTTACAAGCACTTAGTGATGTTTTTAGTTTCTCGGATAGGGAGTAGAAAACTTTTTTACCTCCTTCTATGTATTCTTCTTCTCAAAGCTCTTTTTGCAGCTTTGATCCTTCTCTTTTCGGGGATGGACCTCTCTCCTGATGAGGCGCAGTATTGGACATGGAGTCAAAGTCCCGCAATCAGTTACTACAGCAAGCCTCCACTTATTGCCTGGCAGATTTTTTTAACAACAAAGCTCTTTGGAAATACCCTTTTTGGGGTGCGTTTTGGAGCTCTCTTCCTCAATTTTCTCTTAAGTTTAACCATTTGGAGGCTTGCTCGCCTCGCCCTTTTTTCTGCCGAGATCGCTTTTTGGGCAGCTCTTTGCTTTGCCTTTTCCCCCTTTGGGATCTTCTTCGCTTTTCCAGCTACTACGGATCTTGGGGCAATCCTATTTTTTACTCTGGCAATTGGGGAGGTGTCTAAGGGTCTTCAGACGGAAGAAACCCAGCCGAACTATCTTCTGCCGGGCCTATTTATCTTCTTTGGCGCTCTCTATAAGTGGGTAGTCTATGCTTTTTGGCCCTTTATTTTTATTTTGGCTATTTTTTACAAAAAGATGCGTCAAAAAACTCTTATTGGAGGAGTTCTTATCTCGCTTTGCGGGCTTTTGCCTAGCCTCATCTGGAATAGCAGTCATGATTTTGCAACCTTTAAACATGTCTTCTATACTTTTTTTAAACCAGCCGGCCACCGCAGTGCAAAGGTAGGAAATTTTATCGATTTTTTCTCCGCTCAAATGGGACTTATTTTTCCCATCTTTTTTATATTAATGTGCATAGGAGTATTTTTGGCCTATAGAAGCCGAAAAAAGCTTCTTATTCTGCTTGCTATCTTTCCAACGGGAGTCCTTCTTTATCTCTTAAACTCCCTCTTTAAAAAAATCCAGCCTAACTGGGCACTCTACCTCTATCCATCGGGTTTTGTATTAGCCGCTTGGGCAGCTAATAAAAAGGGGAGGATCTGGCTTCCCATTGGTCTCTTCACCTCTCTAGCTTTTTGCCTTTTCACCCTTTCTATCCCCTTTATTCAAGAGCATAATATTTTCCCAAGGTGGCAGATCCCCTACAAGGTAAACCCTTTTCGGCAGACTTTAGGGTGGCGGCGCCTCACTCAAAGCTTGGAATTAAGCGGTTATGATCCTGAAAAAGATTTTCTTTTTTCAGATAAATATCAGATTACAAGCATTTTAAGTTTTTATGAGGCGGGTCAAAAAAGGGCCTACTTTCTTAATTTAGGGAGTTCTCGGAAAAATCAGTTCACCTATTGGCCTGGAATGAATCCCGGAGAGGTTGGAAAAACAGGCTATTTTGTCCTGGCTGAAAACAGTAACAATTTTGAGGAGGCCCTTCCCTGGTATATTTCGCATTATGCTCATCGTCTTCAACCCTATTTTGAGAGCGTGGAAGTTGCAGGGATTGAGCCTCTCTTTGACTCTTATGGCAAAACAGTCAAATTTGCGATTATCTTCCGCTGTACCAGCTACAATGGCAAAGAGCCTCCGCCCTCCAAAAAATATTAGAATGCAATAATTTGTGTAGCTTTGCGGTGGGGAAGGAGAAGGGTTTTTTTTGCTTCTTCTTGAGAGAGCTCTTGAAGCGAAAAAAATGCAGAGAGGCTGCGTTTTAATGCATCGACAAATCTCTCTATAGAAGAGAAGTGGGGGAAAAGAGATGTTAAAAAGTCGGAGTGGGGGCGATTTTGACGATACTCGGGCTGTTTTTTAGGCTGAAGAAGATAATCCATCTTGAGAGGATCAAATTCCCATAGAAAGGAGGTATGGTGTAAAAAACGCATCTTTTGAAAGTACTGGGCGTTGCCTCCAACCTTTTTCTCTCCTATAACATAGTCATTTTCCCGCAAAGAGAAGGGAAGGGAGCCAAAGAGGGGGGCATAGATCCTCTCTGAAAGCTTCATAATCTCTCTTGGAAAGGGAGGAAGGTCAATGTCCTCCTTCTGCCAGATAAAGGTTACAAAAAGAGTCTTCTCATCTATATAGACAGTCCCCCCTCCACTAAAACGTTTAATCAAGAGAATATTATCCCGGGCCGCTTTTTTTAGATCGACGACATCCTCCTTATGGGTGGAGACGCCCATTACGATAGCGGGGGTTGATCCCTGGTTTATTAAGCAGATATTGCGAGAATCAGAGCGTAAAAGCGCCTCCTCGAGCTGGAGCTGCTCGAGGATGGGGGCTCCTCTCATCTCTATAATGCTTAAATGCTTAACCATTAATTAATCTTCAAAAAAATGTGTTTATAAGCTATAATACTACTATAATTTTATATTATTTGCATTTTATTAATAGGTACTATGACAGCATTAAATCCAACACCCCCTCCTGGCACAAACCCAGTTCTTCCAGCGGGGCAGCCTCCGTCGGTGAATGGGAAGACCAATTCCAATCAGCAAGTAACATGGTTAGGTTTTACTACGTCTACTGATACGCGTAGAAACGTAATCATTGTAGCATTGGTGGTAGCAGCTCTTGCAGCCGGCGTGATCGCCGCCTGTGTCTTCTACTTTGGATGCACTAGTCTGATGATGTTTATCCCTTGTGGTGCAGTCATAGCTATTATGGTTATTTTGACATTGGCTATCCTTGCCACTTCCTCTAACGTGGAAGCTACTAGCAGACCACAGCGGGGTATATGGCAGAAAAAGGGTGGATCCCCCCCCACATTTGCTGATCCAAAGGATGTAACGTATATACCTCCTAAAAAGACTAGGGCCTGGTGGATCTGGGCGAAAAAAAGCCCCCCAGAGCCTATTAGACATTTTGCAAACTCACAGCTCGAAGCGTGGAAATCCTCCTACCCGGATCAAGATGCCCATATAGCATTATGTGGACGTACACTGATTAGGAATGAGTCATTACAATCAGAGCAGAATGACGCAGAAATAATACGTAAGGGTGTTGATTTACGAGTGGATTCAGATGCAAGGGGTACATCTAGCCTTAGAACATCCGAAGTTATTAGGAACAAATTTGGGGGTCATTTAGCAATCCCTAATATTACAGGAGCTTATAAGCGAACGGGGTCAAAGGAAGCAACAGGATTAAATTACGCAAGGGTACCTCTTGTCGTGGATCTTCCACCGCAGCACAGGGAGGGGCTCCCCGAAGGCGTTAGACTTGCAGTGCAGGGTATTGATGACAACGATTTGGAACTTAAACTTGTTGTCTATGATGACTCAGAAGTCACTAAGTTTAAAAAACAAGAGGTAATGCAAACTAGAAATCTAGCTCCCCTTGCCTGGAAATTTAGAGATGTGGAGGACTTGGGAAACTTATCGGAAGATAAATTAAAGAGTACGGTTGAGGCTGGAATTTTTGAGGTTGAAGGATGCAACATTCTAGAGAACCAATATGAAGAAGAAAAGAAGCCAGGATCTCCGAGAATGGCTGTCAATCCACCTAATGGCCAATTAAAAAAATATGATGTGGGATTTGACCGAAAAGAGAATCCTGCGGATGGCTCAGTAAAGCATTCCACTAATCATACCTGTCTTGTTAGCGTAGATACGAGCAAATCCTTCTCTTCTTTTTACTCAGTAGTGAAAGAGGAATATACCGATGGGGCGGGACAAAAGAAAGCAAGAGCCATTGTCACCTATTCGATCGTGGTTCATGACAAAGAAGTAAAAACAGTTGGTGGAAAAATCCTGGCAGCTTTAGATGGAGAAGAGCTGACTCTTGGTGGTTTTTTTGGTGCACTTGATGATATGGAGGAGGAAAGATCAACAGACGAAATGTTTGACAATACAGTTCAAAGGATGGGGAAAGTGCTCTCCCTAGAACCCCACCCAGTAGTCAAAAAAGCTCCGGCCGTTCCCCCTGCTCCTACCCCAATCGCAACCCCTCCGAGAGTTGACACTAAGGCAGACCCTAGAGGTACAGGAAAGGCAAAAACGCATGCCCCCACCCCGGTAACCAAGAGTGCACCAAGAGCCGGTTCTCGAGGAAGAGGTGCAGGGAGAGCATCTCCAAGAGGCGTTAGAGGTGGCAAAGGAGTTCCTCGAGGAAGAGGTATACCACCGATCAAAGGGCCAAGATTTGCGCCAGTAACTGAAGATTCGGATGGGGAAAAATAGCCAAACGCCGATAAGTTTGAGTAAGAAAAATAATTTTATTTTTTCTTTATAAAAATCTCTAAATCATTTATAATTTGTTATATATAATAAAAAACTTTAGATAAATGATTTGCGGGAATAAGAATACTTCTTTAAGCGCTGCCTCTTTTACCCCTGTAAAACCCAGGGTTAAATTCTGCTTTTTGTCAATTCATCCTAACCTTCAAATTGGAGGGTTAATAGTCTCGGCGATCGTTTTTGACCTAGGTATAATAATTGCGGTAGCCGCAGGCATAGCATATTTTGCTTGGGATTGGTCAGTCATCCCATACATTGTCGTTGGGGGCTTTGGCACATCCCTTTTTTCTTTTAAAGGAGCCTTATTCTTCTTCTGCTTTGCAAAAGAAAGAAAGCCCTCTGTGAGTTATACTCCTCCAGCTGTGCTCCCCGAAAGAAGTCAAGGTCCTCTCCCAGCTATTAATATAGCCTCGACTACGACAGATTTGGAATTACCGAGTTGTCCAGCATTGGGAATGACTGCAACTCCTAAGATTGGGGTTTATACGCCGGATGACTACCCTATGGGAGATAGCCTTGTGACAATTAAACTACCTGCTGATCGACTTAAAAACTTTCCTGAGCCTATCCAAAAATTATTGGAAGAGCAGGGTATTATACCTGAAATTTATTTTCAAATTGATGATGCTAGTAACCTTAAGGGGTCTAAACGCTTTTATATTCTTCATTCCTGGCTAGGCGTGGGTATAGAGACTGACGAAGTATATAAAGCGGGTCCAGAGGGGCTTATCTGTTTTCCTCTTATAGGTTTATATGAGACTCTCAATGTGAGAGGAGGTAGTCATTGGCAATGGTTGGAACCTGAAAAGACAAAAAATTTTGAACAGATTCTTCATTCGAGCCCGGGTGGGATTGCTATCTCTCCGCCGACAGCAATGTTCGAGGTCGATCTTGAGACGACAACAAGCTCATTTCACTCGGTTGTAATAGATGAAGCAAAAAAAAGAGCTCTTGTGACTTTTACGATTTATCTTCATTCTACCACTTCTCCCGGGGATGGCCGCATCCTGGCCGAAGCCCTCCAGGGGGAAGATAAATCAATAGAGGGTCTTCTTACCCAATTAGAAGCGCAAGAGTCATTTAACCTCACCCTCCTCTCTCACATGCAAAAGATTCTCGCTCCCTCCCAAGCATCATAATAAATAACAGGATGGGCAGGATAGTGATAAAATCTATCCTGCCCATCCTGTTATTAAATTTTTCGAGTATGGCCTGTGTGGAGATTAGTGGTGGATTGCGACCATTAATACTTGAATATCTGATGGGGAGACGCCGCTGATTCTGGAAGCCTGTCCTAGAGTTTCTGGAAGAAAAGCCGAGAGCTTTTCTTTTGCCTCGTTACACAAGCCGGTCACTTTTTTAAAGTCAAAACTTTGCGGGATTTTAATGTTCTCTATCTCTTGGTAGCGTGCAATATCCGCCTTTTGCCTTTCAATATAACCGGTATATTTCAACTCAAGCTCAATTTGAAAATTACACTCTTCTCCGAAATCAAAAACCTGATTTGGAAAATCGCGTAAAAGAGTCAGGTAGGTCACTTCAGGGCGGCAGAGAAATTTTCCAAGGGAGACGCCATGGCCATTGATCTGAATAAAAATCCTATTTAGACGCTCAACCTCACTCTCGATATTCTTTTGTTTGGCAATCAGGGCTGCCATCTGATTTTCATCAATGAGTCCATACTCGTAACCGAGGTGGCGAAGCCTTAAATCGGCATTGTCCTGCCGTAGCAAAAGCCTGTGCTCTGCGCGGCTTGTAAACATTCTGTAGGGTTCATCAAGAGTTTTAGTGACAAGGTCGTCTATCATCACACCTATGTAGCTTGAAGAGCGGGGGAGAAGAAGGGATTTTTTCCCAAGAACCTTGGCAGCTGCATTAATTCCAGCAATGAGCCCTTGAGCTGCGGCCTCTTCATACCCTGAGGTCCCATTGATCTGTCCCGCCAAAAAAAGTCCCTCAATTTTTTTAGTCTCGAAAGTAGCTCGAATCTGGCCCGATGTCAGAGCATCATATTCAATAGCATAAGCCGGGCGGATGATATCGGCATTTTCAAGCCCTGCAATTGTTTTCACCAACTGATACTGGACATCAAAGGGTAGCGAGGAGGAGATTCCATTGACATAGATCTCCTCAGTATTGATTCCTTCCGGCTCTAAAAAGATCTGATGTCTCTCTTTATCGCTAAAACGGACAATCTTATCCTCGATAGAGGGGCAATATCTAGGACCGATTCCTTCAATTTTTCCCGAATACATGGGGGAGCGATGAAGGTTTTTTTCAATGATCTCTCGTGTTTCTGCATTTGTATAGGTGATAAAGCAGGAAACCTGGGGCAGCCGTTCATACTCTTGCTTGTCGTAAGAGAAGAAAATTCCCTCCTCTCCCGCTTGCTCTTCGAGCTCCGAGAAGTCAATGCTCTTTCCATTAATGCGTGGAGGAGTGCCGGTTTTAAGTCGTTTTAGAGAAAAGCCATGGTCGCTTAAACATTTTGAAAGACCAATCGAAGGGGCGTCGCCCGCCCGTCCCCCTTGCGAGTTATTTTCTCCAATATGCATTAAACCCCGCATAAAAGTTCCCGAAGAGAGAACAACAGTTTTGCCTGAATAGAAAATGCCCTCTTTTGTCGTGACACCTGTCACTTGCCCATCTTCGACTGTGAAAGATTCAGTCGTGCCTTGCATAATAAAGAGATTTGGAGTCTTTTCAATGAGATGCTTCATCTCGGTCTGGTAGGCGATCTTATCAGCTTGCGCCCGGGGTGCCCAAACAGCTGGGCCCTTGGTCTTATTGAGCATGCGGAACTGGATTCCCGTCCTGTCAATCAGCTTTCCCATCGTTCCGCCAAGAGCATCGATCTCGCGGACCATATGCCCTTTTGCAATTCCGCCAATTGCTGGATTGCAGCTCATTTTGCCAATGGTATCGAGGTTCATTGTGAGAAGAAGAGTTTTAACGCCCATCCGGGCAGCAGCTAGCGCAGCCTCGCATCCCGCATGGCCGGCCCCCACAACAATCAGATCAAAAAGTTTCGGATAGTTCCACATATAGTCGATTAAGTTTTAAATAATACATTTCGGCTGTGTGAAAGCTCCCGGGGTTGGACGCAGCCCAAATATATCATTTAAAATTTAATCGACTATAAAAAAAACAATACCAATCCTCAAAATTCATTTTAAAGGATTGGCATAACTATAAAAATTTTTTATAAAGCTAAACAGTATTAATTAGTTTTTATGACGATCACGACGGCGTCTTTTTTTTCGCTTATGCTTAGCGATTTTTACACGTCGCTTTTTCTTAACAGATGACATGAGACACTCCTTAATCGGCAATGAGAGGGGAGTTTATCGCATTTGCAGAAAAAAGTAAAGAGCAACTCAATTATAGGTTAGCAAAGGAGGATTCTTCCTGAGGAAGGGAGATATGGATAGGGGCATAGTTTCTAAATTGAGCGAGTTCTTTTAAAAAAGTTAAGTTTACACTTCCTACTCCGCCATGTCTATTTTTGGCGACAACAAGCTCCGCCATTCCAGGTTTATCATTCGGATCATAATACTCCCTTCTAAGCAGAAACATCACAATATCGGAGTCTTGTTCGATACTTCCGCTTTCTCGAAGGTCGCTCATCATGGGGCGGTGTCCCTGTCTATCCTCAACCTTACGCGAGAGCTGGGAGAGGCAGAGGATGGGGATATTAAGCTCGCGCGCAAGAGTCTTGAGCATACGTGAAATTTCAGAGATCTCATTCTGCCTATTTTCTGATGTACGATTAGTGCCTGAACCTGCAATCAGTTGCAGGTAATCGATCATTAAAAAGGCGACTCCATAGCTCTCCTTCATTCGGCGGGCCCGGGCGCGTAGGTCGGTGATTTTAAGCCCCGGCTGATCATCGATGAGCATTGTATACTGCTGCATCTCTCCAACGGATGCAACGATACGCTGAAACTCTATCCCACTTAAAGCTCCTGTCCGGATCTTATCCGACTCCACTTCAGCCTGAGAGCAGACAATGCGATGCAGAAGCTGTTCGGCTGTCATCTCCAATGAGAAGATCCCCACTGGTAGCTTTGTTTTAAAACAGATATTTTCAGCAATATTAAGGGCAAGAGCTGTCTTTCCCATTGCAGGGCGGGCTGCCAGGATAATCAGGTTGGAGTTATTAAACCCATTGATCATCTTATCCAGGTCTACATAGTGGGTTGGAATCCCTGTGATCTTAGAATCATCTATCCCAAGCTCTTGGTAGCGCTCCTGAAGATCTTCCAGCTGTTTAATATAGGGCTTTTGGCTTGCGGCTTTTACTCCCGAAAGAATATCGCTTAAAAGAAGTCCTGCCCCTGGGTTTGCTGCCTGGCTGATTTTGAAAAACATCTGCTGGGCATCATCAAGAGCTGCATGGACATCTTCGGGATCTTTTAATGCGGTTTTTTCAACAGCCTGGGCTGCATAAACCATCTTTCGAAGAATAGATTTGTCTTTGACAAGGGCGACATATTCTTCGATAAAGGCAGATGTGCCTGCATATTGGGCGAGTGTGGCGACGTAAGCCGCTCCGCCGACAGCCTCCAGCTTTTCACTCCGCTTTAACTCTTCGCAGACAAGGTGAACATCGGCAGGTTTGTCGTTGCAATAGGCTCTTTTTAAGACATCAAAGATGATCTTATGTTCGGTAAAATAGAAGTCCGATTCATCGAGGCCATCTGCTGCAATATTTAAGCTTCCCTCTGAGGTAAGCATGCATCCAAGAACCATCATTTCAGATTCTTTGGAGTGGGGGGAGAGTTTAATTTTTGAACTTTTATCGCTACTCATAAGAGCACAACGATACTGGAAACAGAGAGAATTGTCCAGAATCTCCTAAGCTTTGAAAAATAATTAAACGCAAAGGCGCAAAGACCTCAAGTCGCAAAGAAAGAAATATAGTGGACCCCATTTCTATCTATCCTGTTATTTTCCTATTTTTCTTTGCGTTTAATTGCTTTGAGAAGTTAGGGAGTGGAGAGGGTGACAGGCTCGGGGATTACCTCTTTGGGTTCGGAGCTTGTGGGCTCGGCAGCTTGAGTGGGAGGAGTTGCAAAAGCATCTGAAAAGAGAGAGAATTGTTTGCCAAGAGCTTTGATCGCCAAGAGCCACATTACAATCACCCCTAACAAAATGGCCGCAACATAGCCGGTACTTGCCGAGATCGTCGAAAAAGTCATCAAGAGGCCTTGATGAATTAAAGAGCCTCCCGATTTTCCAAGTCGCGAACCCACCCCATCAATAGCTGCTTTTCCCTTGAGCTTGCTCTCCATGCTAAGAGGGATAAAGGCCATCTCTTTTGTCCCATCAAAAAGGGTGAATTTAGCTGCCCGGCAGAGGCAATTTTGTGCAGATCCAAAAAAGACAACAAGAACAAGAGGCGAGGTCCCTACTGAGGCCACAACCGAACTTAGACTCTCTCTCCCAAAGAAGAAGGTAAAAAAACCAATGCTTGTCAAAAGAAGGATAATCGGTGTCACGGCGGCAGATACTGTCCATCCAAAGCGACGGATCATCTGTCCGGAGATGAATAGAGAGGTCACAAGGGAGATCAACCCCGTAATCGTGGTGATCTGGCTCATATAAGAAGTGTAATCATTAGGGCTTGGATAGAGCATCTTCACCTGATCTTTCCAGATCACTTCGATCAGGTTAATCACGAGATTGTAAGCAAGAACTACGATTGCAATATAGACAAGATACTTAGACCTTGCAAGGTAGGAAAAATTTTCCCGCATTGACATGCGAATTTTTTCACGGGGAGTTGAGCTGCCTGATTGTGCATTATCTAGAACGCGTTTTGTAAGGTAGCGATAGATCCCCATAATGCAAAGCCCGGAGATAAGCACAGCTATTGTCAGCAAAATTAATGATTGTTCCCAGGGATTATCTTTAAACTGGAAATGATTATGCAAAAAAGGCCCCGTCAGAAATACTGCCGTCTGCCCTGCAACAATCGCTGCAATATTCAGACCTACGGCTATCAATCCATAAAATCTTTTAGCTTCCCCAAGAAGAGTCACCTCATTGGCAAAGCCCCAAAAGAGCATAGAGAGGATAGTGGAGCTCCAAAGCTCGCCCATAATGTAGAAGCCGCTAAAGCTCCAATAGCGGAACATTGCAATAAGTCCTTTACACCCTGGGGGGAGAAGAGCCTGGAGGTAGTTGGCAAAGCCATGTAAATGCAAATGTTCATGCATGGGGTAAAGAAGAAAGGTAAAAACAGCAAAAGAGCTCAAAAAGATTGTAATCATGGCATAAAAAACCCGATCGCGCGAGAGACGGTTATTGAGCCTGCTATAGATGAATGTAATAAGAAAAGCCCCGGGAAGGATCCCCCAAACTTTAATAAATGGAAGAACCTCTGCACCGCTTGCTTCGGCGGTGACGAGTAACGCATCTTTCATATTTCGTAAAATATTGTAGTTAAAGCCGATGAAGAAGGCCATCAGTAAAAGCGGAAGAAATTTGCGAAGTTCAAAAGAGTGGATAGGCCAGATATAGGCTCTAAGTGCTGAGAAAGGAGATTTTGTCTCACTCATCGTCGTTAATTCCTGCATCCTGAGAATATACTAAAATTTTACGACAAAGTATTTTTGTAAATGTTTGGACTTCAAAATAAAAGATATTAAAATGAAGGGACATTAATTTTTTTACCTCTCGCCCCAAAGGAATTAAGAATTGTAAATAGTTCTTCTTTAAATAGCAATAAAAAGAGGGCTTGATAAAGCCATTGCATCAAATAGGTCTGACATATTACCATTCCGGGTTTTATCCTTTTTGCTTGCGCTGGAAAGATGGCTGAGTGGCCGAAAGCACGTCCCTGCTAAGGACGCGTACCCGCAAGGGTACCGAGGGTTCGAATCCCTCTCTTTCCGTTTTTTTGCATCCTATTCTCCTTTCCAACCTAAGAGGTTAAACTCTTCTAAAAATTAATTAACGCAAAGTCGCGAAGATGCAAAGACCCAAAGGGGGCATTTCTTTGCCTCTTTGTGTCTCTGCGTTTAATTGCCTTTATTTTTTAGAACTTTCGTTTCTGATAGATTTTTCTTGAAATTTCCTATAAACCTGAGCTCTATAGTGAGGGAAGGGGAATGGGGATCGAAGAGGAGCGTTTGGAAGAGGCGCGCAAGCGGGAGAAAAACTGGCAGCGATGGGGGCCTTATCTTTCTGAAAGACAATGGGCTACTGTTCGAGAAGACTACTCTTCATGGGGTACCAGTTGGGACTACTTTCCCCATGACCATGCAAGGTCAAGGGCCTATCGCTGGGGTGAGGATGGCATTTTTGGACTCACAGATAGAGAGTGCCGCCTCTGCTTCTCTCTGGCCTTTTGGAATGGCAGGGACCCGATTTTAAAAGAGCGCTTTTTCGGCCTGACCTCTATTCAGGGAAATCATGGAGAGGATGTCAAGGAGTGCTACTACTACCTGGATTCCACCCCTACCCACTCCTATATGCAGGCTCTCTACAAGTATCCCCATGCGGCCTACCCCTATGAGGCTCTAATTATTGAAAACCAGAAACGAGGTCTTCATAATCCTGAGTTTGAACTTATGGATACGAAGATTTTTGAGGATAATCACTACTTTGACATCTTTATCGAATATGCTAAGCGCTCCCCAAATAATATTTTAATTAAAATCTCTGCGACTAACCGGAGCCAGAATGAGGCACCCTTGCATCTTATTCCAACTCTTCTTTATCGAAATACATGGTCTTGGGGGCCCACTAATGAACAAGATAGTCATAAATATACGATGTACATGGAAAAAGAGGGAATAGTTTCGGCCCCTCACGCATCCCTTGGCCAATTTTATCTGGCTTATTCCAATGCAAGTGATAATACCGCCGCAACTCCTCTTTTTACAGAAAATGAGACAAATAACGTCCGTCTTTTTGGGATAGAAAATCTCTCTCCTTACGTCAAGGATGCCTTTCATGAATATCTCATTCATGGAAATAAAGAAGCTGTCAATCCGGCTATGGTAGGTTCCAAATTCGGCTGTTTATACTCTTTGCAATTTGGAGGCTTAGAGACAAAAACGCTCTATTTATCTCTTTATTCTGAAAAAGAACATGTTGAAAATCCCTTTGGAGAGGAGTTTCAAAAAACTTTTCAGGTTCGTAAAGCAGAGGCCGATGCCTTTTACCAAGAGAAGATAGCCGACAATCTCCCCCAGGAAGAAAAGCAGATTACAAGGCAGGCTTATGCAGGCCTTTTGTGGACAAAGCAGTTCTATCATTTTATTATTACAGAGTGGCTAGATGGAGATCCTTATCAACCGCTTCCTCCTCCGGAGAGGAAGCTTGGGCGAAATGTGGATTGGACCCATCTTTTTTGCCGCGACATTATTTCGATGCCGGATAAATGGGAGTATCCCTGGTTTGCTGCCTGGGATTTGTCCTTTCATATGATTCCCTTTGCAAGGATCGATCCAACATTTGCCAAGAACCAGATTATTCTTTTCCTGCGCGAATGGTATATGCATCCAAATGGGGAGACCCCTGCCTATGAGTTTGAATTTTCTGATGTCAATCCCCCCGTCCATGCCTGGTCCGCTTGGCGGGTTTATAAAATCTCCAATGCCAAAGGGGATCGTGATTTTGCCTTCCTGGAGAGCGCCTATCAAAAACTTCTGCTCAACTTTACCTGGTGGGTCAATCGCAAAGATAAGGAGGGGAATAACCTCTTTGCAGGGGGCTTTCTGGGGATGGACAATATCGGTGTTTTTGACCGTTCCAAACCTCTGCCCAAGGGGGGATATCTTCAGCAGGCGGATGGCACAGCTTGGATGGCTTTTTACTGTTTAATCATGCTCAATATTGCTCTTGAACTTGCTACCAATAATCCCATTTATGAAGATATGGCTTCAAAATTCTTTGAACATTTTGTATTTATCACCGATGCCATCAATCAGTTTGGCGGGTCAGGCCTATGGGATGAGGAGGATGGCTTTTTCTATGATCGACTAAAAGCCGATGGCGAGGAAATTCCTCTCAAAACCCGCTCCATTGCAGGTCTTGTCGCTCTTATTGCAGTGGGTATTTTGGAGGATGAGCAGTTAAAAAAAGTCCCCGGTTTCAGAAAGCGGATGGAGTGGTTTATAAACCATAGACATGATTTGGAGGGGACAATTACCTACTGTCAGCTCTGCTCCGTACGCGGTCACCGTATTCTTGCCATTCCGTCAAAAGAGAGACTGACTCGGATGTTGAGATATGTTTTGGATGAATCGGAATTTCTCTCTCCCTTTGGCATTCGTTCCCTTTCCAAGTTCCATGAATCGCACCCCTTTATTTTTCATGCAGAAAACGCAGAGACTAGAGTGGAGTATGTCCCCGGGGTGAGCAATAATTTCCTCTTTGGAGGAAATTCCAACTGGAGGGGTCCTATTTGGTTGCCAATTAATTTTTTGATTATTGATGCTCTAGAAAGATATGACTTTTTTTATGGAGAGGATCTCAAAGTGGAGTGTCCTGTGGGCTCAGGGAAGATGCTTACTTTAAAAGAAGTGGCTCAAGAGTTAACACATCGGCTCTGTACTCTTTTCCTTGCAACGGAAAAGGGAAAGCGCCCCTGTCATGGAGATAGCGAAGTTTACGCTAGCGATCCCCACTGGAAAGACCTTCTTCTCTTTCATGAGTATTTTCATGCCGAAACAGGAGAGGGGCTTGGAGCGAGCCACCAGACAGGCTGGACCGCCATCATCGCCAAACTCCTTGAAAAAAGAAGACACCCTTCCTAAACTTTGCTCTTACATTTATCTATTTTACTACTTATATTACTTTAAAAAAAAAGAGTCTGTTTTATGTCATTGATTTCTGGGGAGAGAGGTAATGGAGTGATTACCCATTTTTTTCGCACAGCTGCTCCACATAGAGACCCCATAACTAGCTTTTTCTTGGGAATTATTGCATTCCTTGTTGGGGGGGGAATGATTGCCCTTGGAGGGTTTATCATACAAGGAAGCGTAGAGGTAGATCCGCCCCTCCGTCTTGTCTTAACAACCACAATTATTGGATCAGGCGCAATTATAGCTTTTACCGGAATTCTGTTTACTATTGGTTCTGTAGTTGAGTACATAATCTGTCCAAGAGAAAATGATCAAACTACTCCATTGCTGTAGTTATTCTATTGACAATTATTTTTTTTCTTAGTAAAATCTTTATGTACCTTAAAGGAGAGCTCAATGGCCTTACCCGGTTTAATATGTTGGCAAGCCGCAAATAGTGGTAACATCACCCCAGAACAAGCAGCTAAAGTGGATCCCTTAATCATCGTTGCAATTGGAATCATTTTACTCCTTGGGGCATTAGCAGGATTCACTTATGGAGGCTTGATCATCAAAGGTATTGTTCCGTTTGCCGAAGCACTTGTCCCTACAGGACCAATTTTTCAAGGAACTGCACTCATAGTGGCAAGCTTCTTACTCTTAGGCATAGGGACTGTAGCAACAATTGGTGGTACAGTTGAAAAAATACATAAGATCTCAGCAAAAAGTTAATGACAATGTCCTGAATAGACCAAAGTGCTAAAATATTGTTTAGTGTCAAGACATAAGTAGCACTTATTGTGCGATCTGAACCCTAAAAATCAGGGCAACGCCCTGATTTTATTACTCAAGTAAGGAAAAGAATCCTATTCCTTCATTGAGAGAAGAAATTCTGCATTGCTGCCTGTCTTTTTAAGACGGTTCACAAGAAGATTCATCGCATCAATGGGCGTTAAGTCGGCAATAGCCTGTCTTAGCTGGAAGATTTTTTCAAGCTCAGAGGGGTGATAGAGAAGCTCTTCTTTCCGCGTACCACTCTTGATAAGGTCAATAGCCGGATAAAGGCGCCGGTCTGCAAGGCGTCTATCCAGAACAAGCTCCATATTGCCTGTCCCTTTGAACTCCTCAAAGATCACCTCATCCATGCGCGAACCCGTCTCAATGAGTGCCGTTGCAACAATGGTTAGAGAGCCGCCAAATTCAATATTCCTTGCAGCTCCAAAGAAGCGTTTGGGTTTATGAAGGGCATTTGCATCAACACCCCCGGAGAGGATCTTGCCAGAGTGGGGCTGCACGGTATTATAGGCACGCGCAAGGCGGGTGATCGAGTCGAGGAGGATCACAACATCCTTGCCATATTCCACAAGACGGCGCGCCTTTTCAATCACCATCTCGGCAACCTGAACGTGTCTGTCGGGGGGTTCGTCAAATGTCGATGCCACAACTTCGCCTTTGACAAGGCGAATCATATCGGTCACCTCTTCAGGGCGCTCTCCAATCATGAGGACTATCAGATAGACTTCGGGATTGTTCGTTGCAACTGAGTTGGCGATATTTTGCAGAATAATCGTCTTTCCCGTACGGGGAGGAGCTACGATAAGTCCCCGCTGCCCTTTTCCAATCGGAGCTGTAAGGTCAAGGACCCGCATGGAGAAGCGGTCTCTTGATGTCTCCATGACAAGCCGTTCATTGGGATAAAGGGGAGTCAGATTTTCAAAGAGGATCCGCTCCTTCACTTTTTCGGGAACTGTTCCATTGATTTTATCCACTCGCAGAAGGGCAAAATATTTTTCTTTATCTTTAGGGGAGCGGATGGTCCCCGAAATGGTATCTCCCTTTTGCAAGTCAAAGCGGCGGATCTGCGCCGGAGAGACATAAATATCTTCAGCCGAGGGCAAATAATTATAGGTGGGAGAGCGCAAGAAACCAAAACCATCGGGGAGAACTTCTAAAACACCCTCGCCGTAGAGCACTTCACCCGGTCTATCGGATTTGATTTTAACAATCTCTAAAACCACCTGAGATTTTGTCAAGGATCCGACATTTTTTACACCAATTGCTTTGGCATACTGGTTGAGTTCATCAATTGTCATGCGCTGCAGTTCGGAGATTTTGAGGATCTCTCTTGGAGGGGGCTCCTCGGGAGTAGGAATTACGCTCTCTTCGGGAACAGGAATATTTGCTTTATTTACGAAGCGTTTTCTCTCGGGCGGCGGAGTATCTTGATTTGTCGTAGCGCTAGAGTCTTCTTCTTGATCTTGATTGGTTTTATTCTCCATCATAGTGAGACATTATCTCCTGAAAGATTGTAGTTAAAAAGGTTAGTAACTTGCGAGCGGAGCTCTTCATAGCTTCCGCGATTATCTATAATATATTGTGACCGCCTGGCCTTCTCCTCGGGAGGAAGTTGGCGGCTGGAGCGAACTTTAAAATCACTTCTTCCACTTTTTTCGTAGCGCATTTCGCATATTTTTTCGTCGGACACAACCGCGATCACACCACAAAAAAGAGATTCAAACCCCGCTTCAAAGAGCAGGGGAACTTCAGCAACCAGGAGTCTTGGGAGAGGGTGCAACTTGGAAGCTTTTTCGAAGGCATTTTCAATTTCAATTCGAATCTTTGGATGGAGGATCTCTTCGAGACGTAAAAGAAGATCTGGATTGTTAAACACTTTTTTACTTATTTTTTCCCGGTCAAATTTTGCATTTATAATACAATCAGAACCAACAAGGTTTTCAACTTCCTTACCTAAATCTGTTGTGGGAATCAGAAGATGGTGGCCAATCTGATCAGCAGAGACGACATAAGCACCAAGCTCCTTTAAAAACTGACAAACAGTCGTCTTACCGGAGGATATACCTCCTGTCACGCCAATTCGCCTTAATTTTAACATTTGCCCCAATTTTTACCAAGAGATAGATCAACAATCAGAGGGACTTTTAACTTAAAGACCTCCTCCATTTCTTTTTTTACTAGCGTCGAAAGGCGGGGAAGCTCCTCATCGGGGGCTTCAAAAAGAAGTTCATCATGGATCTGCAGAATCATTTTGCTTTGAAATTTTTCTTTAATAAGGAGGTAGTCGATCTTCAACATGGCAAGTTTAATCAGGTCGGCAGCGCTCCCTTGGAGAGGTGTATTGATCGCAAGACGTTCGGCGGCTGCCCGTATTTGAGAATTATTGCTTGTAATTTCTGGAATCTCTCTCTCTCGGCCAATCATCGTTGTAGAGCGCCCATTTTCCGTAGCTTGCTTGATAGACTCTTGCATGAACTCAAACACTTTTGGATATCTCTCAAAATAGGCTTTAATAAAGAGGGCAGCTTTGGGAAGATCAATCTTTAATTCTTGCGCAAGACCATAGGCCTGCTGACCATAGATAATGCCAAAATTAATTGCCTTGGCCTGATGCCTCTGCTCCTTTGTCACGGCTTCTAAAGGGATTTCAAACATGAGGGAGGCTGTAAAGGCGTGGATATCTTCTCCCGCTTTGAAAGCGTGAATAAGCTTTGGGTCATCACTTAGGTGAGCAAGAAGGCGCAGTTCAATTTGGGAATAGTCGGCAGAAAGGTAGCTCCATCCTTTTTTTTCGGGCCGAAAAGCTTCACGGATTTTTCTGCCTGCTTCTGTGCGTACGGGGATGTTTTGAAGATTGGGATCTTGGCAGGAGAGGCGTCCTGTGGCGGCGACAAATTGGTTAAAGGTTGGATGGATGCGATGGGTTTTAGGATTGACGCAAAGGGGGAGGGCATCGATATAGGTAGAGCGGAGTTTATCGAGGTTGCGAAAAATCAAGATCTTCTCTGCAATCGGATTCTCAAGAGAGAGAATTTCAAGGACTGCTGCATCTGTTGATAATCCTGTCGCTGTTTTTCTTACCGACTTGATCTGCAATTTTTCAAATAAAATATTTGAGAGCTGTTTAGGGGAATTAAGATTAAACGTAACGCCTGCAAGTGCATAGATCTCTTTTTCGACAGCTTCTATTTCTTGGCCAAACTCCTCGCTCATCTTTTGGAGGTGGGGAATATCGATATACATCCCATTTCGTTCCATCCGGGCAAGAACAGCAGAAAGAGGAAGTTCAAGTTCGTGAAGTAGTGGGGAGAGCTCTCTTTTTTCAAGCTGTTTTTCTAAGATTTCTTTAATCCGAATGGTATAGTCCACATCTTCGCAGCAGTAGTCGGCCACTTTCGGGATGGGGACAAGGTCCATAGAGATCTCTTTTTTCCCCGATCCAATCAGCTCTTTGATGGGTGTTTTAACTTTTCCAAAGTAAAAAAGTGAGAGATGGTCAAGAGAGTGGCGTCTGGAGCTGGAGTTTAGGATAAAAGAGGCGAGGATTGTATCAAAAGAGAGGCGCGGCGCTTTGATTCCAACATTTTGCAAAACATGGCAATCATATTTGACATTATGCCCATAGAAAGAGAGATTTTCCGTTTCAAAAAGGGTTTTAAGATGAGTCAAGACAACTTCTGTCCCAAGATTTCCATTTAGAGGAACGTAGTAAGCAACTCTTTTTTTAACCCCAAATCCAATGCCAACAGGAAGAGCGAGCATGGGATTAATATCAGTTGTTTCTAGATCAAAACAGATCTCTTTAGCTTCTTTTAGCAGGGCGACGAGCTTTGTTAAACTCTCCAAATCATCGACAATAGTATAGCTTGTTTTCTCCTCTTCAGCACCCTTACCCTCTTTTCTGAGCTGCTGCTCGAGATCAATAACTAGTG
>Ga0207088_1003_pt1 | contig 61197 bp, 52 predicted proteins | sample Alteio_BWMinHeat_52_FD_153564 | JGI IMG/M metagenome (GOLD analysis project Ga0207088, IMG submission 153564) | Enriched cells from forest soil in Barre Woods Harvard Forest LTER site, Petersham, Massachusetts, United States -... | ecosystem: Environmental > Terrestrial > Soil > Temperate forest >... | reverse complement strand
GAAAAAATAGAAGATAGGAACGTTCCTCTTTTAAAAGAATCAGATTTTAAAGAGTCTGTATCTGAAGAAGAGATCAATACGTGGCTAGGCACTCAAGAGCAACGAGAAAAATTTCGTGAATGTGTTTTTGTTTATAGACCCAATGGTGGTCAAGTTGAAAAGTTCGCCTTAGCCCGTCCACGGTACAACGAAGAGCTCAAAACTTTTGTTTTAGGTAGAGCACAAGATTCTCAAGTAGAGGGTTTAGAAATACATTTGACATATACTCCTGCTAGAATTGTGAATACTCTTGAAGAGCTAAAAGCAATAGTCGGTGAGAGTAAAAGTGAAGATAAAGTAGCCCAACCTGATGAAGAAGTTAAGTATCTAAAAGTTTCACCTTCTTTGCAGCTAACTGAAAAGGATTTTGAAATGACCTTATCTGCAGACGAGAGCCGCAAATTGCCACGTTCTACGTATAATGTTATTATTTATAAAAACGATGGACTCGCAGGCGGTGCTTATGCCTTTAGATACTTAAAATCTGGTGAGAATTGGAAAGGCGGAAATGCACCCAATATCGGCGAATTAGTATCACAGATACAAAAGGAGCCAGACATATCCGGTTGGACAATTATTAATACTTTAGGAAATCTGAATGCAACCGGTGAAGTTTCCAAAGGCAAAGAAAAGGGTGTTTTGCTTCAAGGTGACAAAACTCCTGGGACGGAATCCCCCTCTTCTGCTTCTAAAGAACGTAAACGGGTTCCAAGAATGGGTCCAAAAGTTTCTAAATTTCTACCCAAAGACCAAAAGTTAAAAAGCGATAAATTTTCAGATGCTGTGCCAGATAGTGTTATAGACATGATACTAAAACCTCGAGTCGAGAAATTCAAAAATTATTTTTTCCTTTATAAATTCCAAGGTGATTATAAGATTGCATTTATGAAGGAAACACCTTCTTTTAAGGGCCTGCAAACTTGCAGCAGATCTATCGGAGATATTAATCAATTAGAAATGATCATGAGAGAACATCCTGAATATCGAGTTATTACCTCTTTGACAGAGCTAAAGAAGATAGTTAGATATAAAGTAGTAGCATAGTCCTCCTGTCAATCGAGAAAGGCCCTAAGATACCTTTTGGAGTGCGGTGACTTGTCACCGCTTTTTTTCCTCTAACTGGAACCTGCTAAGAATAAACAAATATTTTTACTAATTAATAATTTGTTAACAAATATAGGGTATAATACTAGTATTAATCAGAAAGGAGAGAAGTTATGACTTCTGCTAATAAAGCAGCTGGAGAGAGCGCAAGTAGGGGATGGCTTGATGCAAAGCCCTATAAAGAAAAAATTTTTTATGGGGGTTTAGCAGTAGCGGTCGCCTTTGCAATTATTGGGGCTATTGGCGTTGGTGCGGGAGCCCCTATTCTTGCAGGAAAGAGCCTATGGGGCCTCGCTGAAATCATCACCTCCTTCTGGCCAGTAATGCCCTATTTAATGACAGGAGCTGGTGCCGCGGCTATTCTTCCCATTCTCGGGTATATGCTCTATGGAGTTGTCAAATTAATTCAATGTAGGCCCTCTAAGCTTAGTGATGAAAGCGCTCACGTAGGCGAAGGCAAAGGTAAAATTGGTGAAGAAGGAGCTCATCTGCCCAGCTCTTTAAGTCTAAGTGACAAAGACTTTGAATTGCACTTATCTCAACTTGAAATCCCGCAATTGATGGTCGCGATCGCAGAAAGGAGAATAGGTCAACAGATTGTTATTTATAAAAAATCTGAAGATGGTCAATACGCCTATAGGTGGTTGCAATTCAACGCACAGAATGAATATGTAAGTAATATAGGCTCCTCTTATAATTCAATCGAAGAATTAATACAAGAACTGAATAATTTGCCTCCTCGTATAACAATTAATAATACTCGAGCAAGTCTTGAAGGAATAATTGGTCGGGAAGCTCTTGAAGGAATAATTGATAAAGTTAAGGAAGTAAATAGTGGAGGTGATTCTCTCTCTTCCCGCCCCCTAAAAGAAGATGATTTCCAAAAGATTACTGAGGACGAAATCGGTTCTTTGCTAACGTCTCAAGAACAAAAAGAAAAATTTAAAGATCACGTTATTATTTATAAAACAGAAGAAGGTTATGGATATATACGCACAAGATTCAAGGAAAAAGAGAAGCTATGGGTTTGGGTGAGTGTAGATAAAGCGGAAGTAGATCTGTTAGAAAAGGCATTGAAAAAGAATGCATCTAACTCTGAAATTATTAATTCTTTAGAAGAGTTAAAAGAAATCGTAGGCAGAGAAGTCCAAATTAATAAAACTCAAGAGGTTGCAACGTCTGCCTTTCCAACAGTTTTGGAATTTCTAGCTGATGGCCCCTTAAAAGAAGAGCATTTTAAAGAAACTGTATCTAAAAAACAGTTGCGCGCGATTAACGGGCTTTTTTGTCAAAATTTCCGCAATCATTATTTTATTTATAAATCCGACAACAAGACAAAAGGTGGCTATTGGATTGCACATGTTAACTCTAGTTCGCAACGGCTGTGCGTTGAGAAGCCTCTTGAAAAGATAGCTGATTTAGAGAGGGCTTTGAAAAGAAACTCTGATTATCGACTTATTACATCTTTTGCAGAAGTAAAGCAGATCATTGGAGAGAAAAGAGCATAACCCTTCATCATATGAATAACAAATATAGGGTATAATAAATTAATAGGATGAGAAGTTATGGCTTCTAAAGAAGTAGTTAGTGAAAGCTCCAATATTGGCTGGCTTGATGTCACTTCGCCCCCTAAAGGAAAAATTTTTTATGGGGGTTTAGCTATAGCTACCGCCCTTGCAATTATTGGGGCAATTGGCGTAGGTGTCGGAACCCCTATTCTAGTAGGAAAGAGTCTCTGGGGCTTAGCTAAGATTATCACCTCCTTCTCGCCAGGAATGCCTTATTTAATGATAGGAGTTGGGGGTACCGCTATTCTTCCCATTCTGGGATATATGCTCTACGGAGTTATCAAATTAATTCAGTGTAAGCCCTCTAAGCCACAAATTGAGAGTAAGGATAGAAGTGAAGAAGTTACGAGTGTTGGAGAAGATCTGCTTGAAGAAGAAGTTTACGATTCTTTGGAACTCAGCAACGTAGATTTTGAAATGACCCTATCTCAAAAGGAAATAAAAGCATGGGACTGCCAAATGTTGGGTGAACATCTGGGTACCAATGTTATTATTTTTAAAAAACCTGGAAATGAAGGGGGCGGATACGCATATTTGCGCCCAGTATTCGACGAAAATCGTTTCGATTTAGTAGGCAAGACTAGAAATACAGTTGATCAATTAGTAAAAGAGCTCAAAGAAATAGGAATAACGTCCTGCCAAATTATTAAGACTCGACAAGATTTGGAAGAACAAATACCTAGGAGCAAGGAAACCTCTCCAACAGTTATGGAATTTTTTCTAGGTCGTCAGTCCTTAAAAAAAGAGCATTTTGTAGAAACTATAGCTGCAGGTGCTATAAGCACATTGATTCCTGACCATTTAGCCCACAAATTTGAAAAGCATTTTTTTATTTATAAATCTTCAGTGGGTTTCCCATATAATATTGCATATTTTGGATATAGGGTAGTACGAGGGGGCAAGAAAGAGCCCTCAATGGTAGTTCAAGCGAGAGATGAGAGGAATATTTATCAGTTACGACAGTACATGCAACAAGCAGAGCATTCTGGCTATCGAGTTGTTACATCTTCTGAAGAAGTAAAGAAAATAATTGGATAGAAAGCCTAGGACTAGGGCTTGTACTTTTCTCATTTAAAAGTGGTTTATTATATTTTGAAAGTTTATACTATCTAGGTCTAAAACTTACAAGATACTCAATTGAAAAACCCTGAGCCCTACTACTTTCTGGATAGCGGAGGAGGAGAAAAGCTTGAGCAGTTTGGCTCCTATAGGCTAATCCGTCCTGCCGCAGTTGCTGTTTGGGAAAAACAGCTAAATAATTGGGAGAGTGCAGATGCAGCCTTTTCCCGAAAAGGGGCAGTGGGCTGGACAGTGCAGACCTCTCTTCCCAAAAGTTGGATCATCTCCATAAATTCTCTCCAATTTTTGATCGCTCCAACTGATTTTGGCCATCTGGGTCTTTTCCCTGAGCAGGAAACGCAGTGGAAGTGGATTGAAAAAACAGTAGAGGCTTGCCCTACGAAGCCTTCGATACTCAATCTCTTTGCCTATTCGGGGGGAGCAACACTTGCCGCAGCAAAAGCCGGTGCAAGCGTCACCCATGTCGATGCATCAGCCGGAATGGTCAGTTGGGCAAGAGAGAATGCAAAGCTCAATCAACTAGAGAACGCACCTATTCGCTGGATTGTTGAGGATGTTAAAAAATACCTTACCCGCTGCGAAAGAAGGGGAGAGCGCTTTGATGGCATTATTCTCGATCCCCCCTCCTTTGGAAGAGGCCCTAAAAAAGAGCTTTTTAAGATCGAAGAGGATCTCCCCCCCCTGCTTCTACAGTGTGTAAAGCTACTATCTGATAAACCCCTTTTTATTCTTTTTTCCTGTCACACTCCCGGTTTCACACCCATTGTCTTAAAACAGCTCCTTGAGGAAGCTCTTTCAAGAGAGGGTGAGATAGAAGCCGGAGAGATGCTCCTTGAGGGAAGAAAGGGAGGATTTTGCCTCCCTTCGGGTTGCTATGCGAGATGGAGAGCATGATCACAAGCATTCAAAATCCTAAGATTAAAAACGCTTTTCATCTTTTTAAGAGAAGAGAGAGGGACAAAACAGGTCTTTTTCTCATAGAGGGATATAGAGAGCTTTTAAGAGCCTATGAGGGAGGATTCTCTTTGGAGACCCTCTACATATGTGAAGAACTTTTCTTAGGCACTAACGAAAAGGATCTTATTGAGAAGTTTGAAGCGCTCGGCGTTCTTGTTTTTCCAACAAATGAGAAGGTTTTCTCTCATCTCTCCTATCGTGACCGCCCAGATGGGCTTATTGCGATTGCCAGGCAAAAGAGTCTCTCTCTTGAGGAACTTCGCTTGCAACCCAATCCCCTTCTGATTATTGCAGAATCTATCGAAAAGCCGGGAAACTTGGGAAGCATTATCCGCTCCTCTGATGCTGCAGGAGCTGATGGGGTGATTGTCTGTGACAAGTGCACAGATCTTTTTAATCCCAATGTAGTCCGTTCAAGTGTAGGAACCCTTTTTACAGTCCCTATTGCAGAAGAGAGCAGCCAAAATACTTTTGATTGGCTCAAAAAAGAAAATATCGCAATTGTGGCGGCAACTCCCTCCGCATCGGATATTTATTACGATGCAGACCTCCGGGGCCCCATCGCCATTGCAGTGGGTACAGAGCAGTATGGCCTTTCAAAACTCTGGCTTGAGCGGGCTGATATCCGCATTAAAATCCCTATGCTTGGCAAGGCTGATTCGTTAAATGTTGCCACAGCCACAACGCTGCTCCTCTTCGAAGCTCTGAGGCAGCGAAGATGAGCGATTCTATTCTCTTTTGCGACAACCATCTCCTTATCGCAAATAAGGAGAGCGGCCTTTTGACTCAAGCCGACAAAAGTGGAGAAGCCTCATTAGAGACTCTTGCAAAGGAGTGGGTCAAAGAGAAGTATGGCAAGCCGGGAGATGTCTTTCTGCATGCAGTGCATAGACTCGATCGCCCTACATCGGGGATTGTCCTCTTTGCCAGAACAAGTAAAGCCCTCGCTAGGCTCAATGCTGCTTTTCGCGAGCAGAAGATGGAGAAGGTCTATCTTGCGGTTGTTGAAGGAACTTTAAAAGAGCCTGCCGGTATTCTAGAGCATTGGCATCTGCATGGAGCGCATAAAGCGCTGGTTTCTTTGGAGGAGGTGCAAGGATCTAAAAGAGCAATTTTGCATTACCGCCTTCTAAAATCAAATGATGGCTTCTCACTTTTAGAAATTAGACTTAAAACCGGCCGCTACCATCAGATCCGTGCTCAGCTTAGCGCTATTGGGCACCCCATCGTAGGCGATCAAAAGTATGGGAGCTTTCGCTCTCTTGATCTTGGAAACATTGCTCTCCATCACACTCACTTCTCATTTTTTCACCCCACCTCTTTGACAAAGCTCTCCTTTGAAGCAGCTCCTCCCCCTTTCTGGCCTTTTACTCTTCTAAACTGAAAAATCCAATCGTGCCCGTGCCCGTGTGGGCACGGGCACGGGCACGACTGGATTTTTTATTTAAATCTTGATTTACTTGAGGTCGCAGGCCTCTTCTGGCATCCAGTGAGGATCTTTTCCCTCCCACTTCACATTGCAGCCAATAGGATTTGTGAGGGGAGTTGAGATCGGCTTTCCTTGTAGATATTCTTCGATGGCTCGATCCAGATCATTGATTGTCATCTTGCTGGGATCGCGAGGAGAGTCGATGCCCCGTCCGCAGTAGATCAATTTACGCTCCCTGTCAAAAAGAAAGAAATGGGGAGTACGCAGAGCTCCATACTTTTTTGCAACCTCTTGCGATTCATCATAGAGATAGACCCAAGGAAATTGATGCAGCTCCATCCTTTCGATCATATGTTCGAAGGAATCATCCTCATAAGTATTTTTACTATTTGAGTTAATCCCAACAAAGACAACACCATTTTTTCGATGCTTTTCAGCTGTCGTGCGGGTAATCTCATCGGAAGAGACCACATAGGGGCAGTGGTTGCAGGTAAAAAAAATAACGAGGGCTTTAGCCTCTTTAAAGCTTCCTAAAGTATAATTTTTTTTATCTGTTGCTGGCAGAGAAAAGTCGATAGCTTTACTGCTAAGAGGTAGTGTAAATGGCATATAATTTCTCCTTGATATACCTTATCTTGCGAGAATTGGAATGTTTATGTATACTATTTCTTTATATTTTATAATTTAAAATTTTGGTTTATAAGCACGTGAAAGAAAAGATTTTGTTCTCTATCTCTCAAGCTGTTTCAGCTACAACGCAGCTTCAAAAACCGGCATCCGTCCACTTTATTCTGCAGGCCGCCCAGATGATAGCCTCTTGCTATGCACAAGGCAAGAAGGTATTGATTGCAGGAAATGGAGGGAGCCTATGCGATGCAGCCCATTTTGCCGAAGAGATGACGGGGATTTTTCGCAAACCCCGGAGAGCCCTACCCGCAATTGCGATCAATGATCCGGGACATCTAACCTGTGTAGGCAATGATTTAGGGTTTAAATATGTCTTTTCCCGCGCAATTGAAGCATTTGGAGTAGAAGGGGACTGCTTTATCGGTTTGACGACAAGCGGAAGGTCTGAAAATTTGGATCTGGCATTTCAAGCAGCAAAAGCAGGTGGATTAAATACGATTGCCTTTTTAGGTAGGGGAGGCGGAAGGCTAAAAGGAGTCGCTGACCTGGAGTGGATTATTGACGGATTTGCGACATCTGATAGAATCCAGGAGGTTCACATGACAGCCATACATATTATCATCGAAATTGTCGAAGAGTACCTTTTTTACAGTGATGAGCAAATACCCTCTTTTGAAAATGCCGCTGCAGCTGCACTCCGCTAGATTTATGGGCAGCATCCGGACCGCATTACATCGCGCTTACCATTGGTTGGCGGTCTCTTCTTTGGACAAAAGAGGCGCAGCTGCCTTAAGCTTCGCTCTCCTGCCAATCAGTTGGCTCTATGGAATGGGAGTGAATTTACGGAACACTCTGTATGTGTGGGGGTTCTTTAGACAAAACCGTCTCTCTATTCCGGTTGTGAGTGTGGGCAATGTAGAAGTAGGTGGAACCGGAAAGACTCCCCTTGTTATCTTTCTAGCTGAGGCCCTAAGCCAAAGCTTTCGGGTAGGGATTGTTTTAAGGGGTTACCGCGGAGCTTATGAGCATAGCAAAGAGGGGGCCCTAATAGTTGCTAGAGGAGAGGGGATGGCAGCATCCTTTGGGGATGAAGCGGCTCTCCTAGCCGAGAGGCTGCAAGAGGCCATTGTCGTCATCTCCAAGGATCGGATGAAAGGGGCTCAACTTGCCATTGAAAAGGGGGCCAATCTAATTATTTTAGATGATGGGATGCAGCATAGAAGACTTTATCGAGATTTTGAGATAGTGGCTATCACTCCAGCATTTTGGAAAAAAACTCCTCAATTTCTCCCTGCCGGTGTGCTGCGCGATAATAAAAAAGAGGTAAAAAGAGCGGATGCGATTGTGAGCTTTACTCCATTTGGAGAGATGAAACCATTTTCCGCCCCTCAGATTGAAATGGAGAGCTCCCTAAAAGAGGTGGTCTCTATCGAAAGTGGAGAAAAAGTGGATATTTTCGGAAAAAAAGTCGCCATTTTTTGCGGCATTGCACATCCCGGAAGATTTGAGAAGAGTGTCAAAGAGCTTGGAGCCGAAGTTCTTCTCACCCTCTTTCTTGCTGACCATGAGACTCCCTCTCCCTGCATGCTCTCCCATTTTATCCAAAAAGCGAAGGAAAAAGGGGCCCAACTTCTTCTTTGCACCGAAAAAGACAGGGTGAAGCTCACTCCTTCCAAATATCCGCTCCCAATTGCTTCAGTGAAAATGGAGACTCGGATCAAGACAAACACATCCGCATGGAATGAATTGATTAAAAAGATAAAAGCAAGAGGGTGCAGATGAAGCTATGGATGAAAATGCTCTTGGGACTCTTTCTTGGAGTTATTGTAGGCCTGCTTCTTGGCGAATATGCACATTATCTAAAACCGATAGGGACGGTTTTTCTAAGCCTCCTCCATATGCTTGTTGTCCTTCTCGTCTTTTCTGCAATGACAGTAGGGGTCACTTCGATCAATGATCCAAAAAAACTGGGGAGGGTTGGCCTAAAAACTCTTCTCATGTATCTGGCAACAACGATTATTGCCCTTACAATTGGTCTTCTCTTTGCAAAGCTCATCAATCCGGGAGTGGGAATTGGCCTAAGCTTTGAAGCGACAAATTTATCTATCGACGAGACTCCAGAGCTTTTAAACCTCTTTGTCTCCATTGTTCCGCACAATCCTATAGCCTCTCTTGCAAGTGGAAATATCTTGCAGATCATTGTTTTTGCCATTTTCTTTGGCCTGGGGATCACCTTTGCTGGAGAAAAGGGGAAGCCTCTTCTTCGAGTGATGGAGTCTTTATCAGAGGTGATGTTTAAAATCACAAGCATGGTGATGAAACTTGCTCCCTATGGGATTTTTGCGATCATGGCATGGACTGCCGGGACATTTGGAATTAAGGTTCTCTACCCTCTCCTTAAACTCATTTTTACCCACTATCTGGCTTGCAGCGTCCATGCCATTCTTGTCTTTGGGTTTATACTGGTTGTGATGGCCAAGCTGCGCCCCTCCGCTTTTTTTCGAGGGATGGGCGATGCCATTGCCCTCGCAGCCTCCACAACAAGTAGCTCTGCAACACTTCCTGCTTCTTTGCACTGCGCTCAGCATAATTTAGGGGTACCCAAGAATATTGCCAGTTTTGTTCTTCCTCTTGGCTCTACTGTGAATATGAACGGGACGGCTATTTTTCAAGCAATTGCAGCCGTTTTTATCTCACAGGCATATGGAATAAATCTTGGATGGGAGAGTCTGATAGTGATTGTTGTGACAGCTACCCTCTCAGCTGTTGGAACAGCCGGCATTCCAGGCGGCGCCCTTGTCACACTTTCGATTGTTTTAGGGGCCGTGGGCCTTCCAATTGAAGGAATTGCTTTTATTGCCGGTATTGATAGGATCCGTGATATAATAGGAACGATTGTGAATGTTCTCGGTGATGCCGTTGTCTCTGTCTATGTTGCTAAGAGCGAGGGAGAGCTGGATCTTGAAATCTATAATAATAGAGAAATAATAAATTTTGAACAGGGCGCCGAAAAAATGCCCCTACTATAGGTTATTTAATGCCTGAAATATTTGATATTACATTACCCAAGCTAGGAGAGAGCATCGTGAGTGCAACGGTTGTCAACTGGCTTAAAAAAGTGGGGGATAGGGTAGCGCTTGATGAACCTCTTTTAGAAGTGGCGACAGACAAAGTCAACTCTGAAATTCCCTCTCCGGTAGCTGGGGTTCTTACCGAGATCATCGTGAGTGAAAATGATCCTGTCGAGGTAGGAGGAGTGCTTGCAAAAATAGAATTAACAGCAACCACTAGTCACACTCCTCATTTAAAAGTAGATGCACCCTCTCAATCTTGCGTCGCTCACTCCTCTCCTTGCAGAGCTGGGATTCATCAAGGTCTCTTCTCTCCCGCGGTTCTACGGCTTGCCCAGCAGGAGGGGATTTCGATTGAGGTTTTACGCCAGATAGAAGGAACGGGGGCAGAGGGAAGAGTCTCTAAAAAGGATCTGGAGGAGTTTGTTAAAAGTCGTACGAGCCCTTCTCCCATCTCCCACTCTCAGCCAGTAGCTGCTGCGGCTCCCCTTGAAGAGAGGATTGCCCTCTCCGGGATGCGGAAGGCTATTGCAGAGAATATGATCCGCTCCTTTTACGAAGCTCCCCATGCCTCGCTTGTCCAGGAGGCCGATGTAACAGATATTCTCTCTTTAATCGCACGGGAAAAAGAGCGCTTTTTTCAAACCCATGGAGCCAAACTCACTATCACGAGCTTTCTAATTTATGCACTCTCCAGGACTGTGCAAAATTATCCGATGATCAACGCCTTTTTGGATAATGAGACCATTGTGATGAAGCGTTATGTGAATGTGGGCATGGCTGTGAATGTTCCGGGAGGGCTCATCGTGCCTGTCATCAAACAGTGCCATGAGAGAACTCTTGTGAGCATCGCTAAAGCTGCTGGAGAGATTGCGCAAAAAGCGCGCGATGGAAAGCTTGCTTTAGATGAAATCGCTGATGGAACCATTACACTCAGCAATTTTGGCATGACAGGAGCAATCATTGGCATTCCTATTATCCGTCACCCCGAAGTTGCAATTATTGGGGTTGGAACAATCCAGAAAAGAGTGGTTGTTAGAGAGGATGACTCTCTTGCTATCCGCAAGATGATCTATCTCACTTTAACATTTGACCATCGTGTAATTGATGGGATTTATGGATGCGATTTTTTAAAGAGCTTTAAGGATCATCTCGAATCTTTTCCCTTTGAAGGATGAAAAAATTTGCTCGCGGAGCACTAGCTCTACTTCTTCTTTTGACAATTGCCGGCTTTGCCTACAAGAGCATTGCATCCTCTCAACATAAACGAGCAGATCTCTTTAAAATCTCTAATATTGCATTGCGTCATGCCTCGCATTTCGCTAATACTCCTCTCTCCTCGGAATTAGACGCAATACTCGATAAGGAGTTTACCTATCTGGCCAGGGGAAAGCAGTATTATGTTTTTTGTAGCGAAGATGGAAAATATGTGCTTAAGTTTTTTAAATGCCAGCGATTAGAGACCCCTCACTGGCTTAAAACCCTCTCTTTTCTGCCCTTTCTTAAATCCTACTATACTCGGCAATCGAGCAAGATTGGTAAAAGACGGAAGGAGCTCTTTGCAAGCTGTGAGCTAGCTTTTGAGGAGTTACAAGAGGAGACGGGTCTTATTTATATCCATCTTAATAAGACAAGCAATCTCCAAAAGAAGGTCCGGATTATTGATAAATTACTGCATCATTATGCACTTGATATAGATAAATATGAGTTTATCATCCAGAGAAGAGCTGACCTTATTCTGCCGACTCTTCAGATACTCAAGGAGGAGGGGAACTTTGAGGGAGCAAAAAAACGGATTGATGAGCTGCTTGCGCTTTTAGTGCAAAGGCACGAAAAGGGGATTATTGATTTTGACCCGGCTATTATCAATAACACAGGTTTTCTGGATGATAGGGCTATCCATCTTGATCTTGGACGTTTTGCAAAATGTCCTGAGATTAGATGCAGGGAAAATTCAAAAAGTGAAATCGATAAAATCACCAAAGAGTTAAGAGAATCGATCTCTCTTTTTTACCCCGCTCTCAGCCTCTACTTCGAAGAGAAACTGCTCTCCTTATAAAAAGTTCACCACAGACTGGGGTTTTAGGATTTTACTCGCATCTAATCGGTGACTTAATTACATATGAGTTTTACTCAAATGTAGTGTTTATGTTTAGAAGGCTTCTTCCCAGGAATGATGAATTCTTTGATTTCTTTGAAAGGCATGCTGCAATGACTGTGCAGGGTGCGGAAGGGTTACTCGGATTTGCAACAAGCTCTTGCGACCCCCTTGCAACATTCCAGCATATTAAAAATTGTGAACAGGAGGGAGACATCATTGTTCATCAATGCATGGATACTCTCCATAAAACCTTCATCACCCCCTTTGAGAGGGGAGATATCCATTACCTGATCTCGACAATGGATGATGTGCTGGATGAGATTAAAGATGTCGGCCAACTTATCATTTTATATAGACTCAACTCTTTGCAAAAGGAGTCTGTTGATTTGGCAAATATCCTCTGGCAATCCACTCGGGAGTTGGAAGGGGCTGTTAAGGAACTTCGTAAGTTGAAAAATACCCCTGCCATGCAAAACTACTTATATAAGATCAATCATCTGGAAAATGAAGCAGATACAATTTACATTCAGGCACTTAAAAACTTATTTGATGAAGAAAAAGATACTCTCACGATCATTAAATGGAAAGAGATCTATGAGCATTTGGAGAAGGCTACGGATGCCTCTGAAGATGTAGCAAATATATTAGAGGGTATTGTTTTAGAATGTGAATAACTCTACTTTCACACTACTTGTTATTGCTGTCGTCTTTGCTCTGGGGTTTGATGTCATGAATGGCTTTCATGATGCTGCAAATTCCATTGCCACAATTGTCTCTACACGTGTTCTTCGTCCCCTGACAGCTGTTGTATGGGCAGCCTTTTTTAATTTTGTTGCCATTCTTGTTTTTGGTCCTGTGGTGGCAGAGACAGTCTCTCAGATCGTCAGAATTGAACCCGGAGATGCGGTTTATGTCTGGGTGGTTCTTTCAGGACTCATTGCAGCCCTTATTTGGGATTTTATCACTTGGCGTTTTGGCCTACCCACGAGCTCCTCGCATGCCATCATTGGAGGATTTGCGGGAGCTGGCATTGCAAAAGCTGGATTGTCCGCCTTACGAATCGATAAAATTTTACTCATTGTGGAGTTTATTTTTCTCTCTCCTCTCATTGGCTTTGCCATAGGCCTGCTTCTCATGCTGTCTCTTTATTGGATATTTAGAAAGGTTCGTCCCAGTGTGATCGATAAAAACTTCAAAAGGGGACAGCTTGTCTCAGCAGCTCTCTATTCTATTGGTCATGGAGCCAATGATGCCCAAAAAACAATGGGCATTATTTTAGCTCTCCTCATTGCCGGAGGGGTTTTGTCGCCAGAAACAAAGCTCTCCCTTGGCCACTCTTCTACTCTATGGATTATCCTCTCCTGCCAACTTGCGATGAGTATTGGAACCCTCTTTGGAGGGTGGCGCATCGTTAAAACTGTGGGAATGAAAATTACAAAGATTAGGCCGATGGGGGGATTTTGCGCCGAAACAGCGGGCGCAGTCACGCTTTTTCTTGCGACATTTTTTGGAATTCCTGTCTCGACAACGCATACAATTACGGGGGCTATCATCGGGGTTGGAACGATGACTACCTCCTTTTCGGGGATAAAATGGGGGATTGCGACCCGCATCGTCTGGGCGTGGCTCTTAACCATACCGGGCGCTGGTTGCATGGGAGCCCTAATATTCTATCTAACCCAATACTTTGATTGAAAAAAATTACCGGGCACGCACGCGGGCACGGGCACGATTAGTACTTATTTAAACTCTGATTATGTTGCTTGGGAGTAGCCGGGTTTGCCGTTGTAGGTGTACAGATTCTCAGTTTTAACCACCTCTAGCCCTCCATCTGCAAACCGATGCATCAATGCAGCAATAGAGTGCAAGTTGATAGAACCATTCCTCAAAAATCTGCATCTCCACTGATCCACACAGTTGCTTTCCCGAAATCCTTTAGGCCAAAGAGTCACACCCCTATTGAAAATCGTCGTGAGGCTTAAGGAGGGGGTATTGAGCTGCTCGCATCTCGCGGCAAGTGTTTCTATCTTTTCATGGCTATAAACATAGAGATCAACTCCCATAAGCTCTCGCATTGAGGAAGTTAAATGTGTTCTCTCTTTGTGTTTGACCTCTTTGTACCCCTTTTGAGAGGCATAATCTACACTCTTTAAAACATTTGGCTCTTGGCCTAATCTTTTAATGACCTCATCTGCAAATTCTTTTGTCCCAACTTTTCTCTGACTCACACCCTCTGAATAGATATCATAGGTATGGATCCCCTCTTCAAGGGTTTTAAGCCATGCATTATGAATGCGGCTTGCAACATCAGGCTGGTGGATATGCACCAGCATATAGACTGCAGAGAGGAGCAGCGCAGAGGGGTTGGCGATATCCTGGCCAGCTCTTTTAGGTGCAGAGCCATGGATCGCCTCAAACATCGCTCCATTCACCCCAATATTAGCAGAACCAATAAGCCCTATGGATCCTGTAATCTGCCCCGCAATGTCTGAATTAATATCGCCGTAGAGGTTGGGCATGACAATCAGATCGAAATTCTCAGGGGAGTTGGCAAGTTTTGCCGACCCAATATCTACAATCCAGTGCTCATTTTCTATTGCGGGATACTCTTTACTGATCTCATCAAAGATCTGATGAAAAAGCCCATCTGTCAGCTTTAAGATATTATCCTTGGTAAAACAGGTCACTTTTTTCCGATTGAAGGTTTGAGCATATTCAAAGGCGTAGCGGATTATCCTCTCACTTCCTCCGCGGGAGTTAAGCTTTGTAGCTGTTGCAACATCGGGTGTTTGCCGGTATTCAATCCCAACATAAAGGTCCTCCTCGTTTTCTCTTACGATAACAACATCCATTTTTGGATGGTTGGTCTTTATAAAAGGAGCGTAAGAGACACAGGGACGCACATTTGCGTAGAGGCCAAGAGATGTTCTGATCGTCACATTTAAACTCACATAACCCCCTCCCTGCGGAGTCGTGATTGGAGCTTTTAAAAAAACTTTTGTGCGACGAAGCGAGTCCCAGCTCTTCTCCTCAATCCCAGTTAAGTGCCCTGCAAGGTAGGCCTTTTCCCCTATTTCAATCGTCTCGATCTCAAGTTCAGCCCCTGCTTCTTGAAGAATATGCAGAGTGGCCTTCATGATCTCAGGGCCAATCCCATCTCCATAGGCCACTGTAATTGGATGCTTCTTTCCCATTGCCTTCCCAAAATTTTTATAGTAGATTTAGAAACTAATCGATTTTTCTCATGACATCAAGGGTTTTTATCGATAAAATCTCTATTTTTAAACAATTCATCTTTTATGATTAAAAATCTTCTTCAAAAGCAAAAAGCATTAATAGATGCCTTTTATGAGGCATTAGATATTGAAAGTTGCAACGCTATTTTTGAGTCTATTTTACAAGCCCCGGGGAGTTGCTTTCTGACAGGAATAGGCAAAAGCGGTTTTGTCGCTCAAAAAATTGCCTCGACAATGCTCTCAACGGGCACTAAAGCCTTTTTTCTCCCTCCCATCGATGCTCTGCATGGAGATTTAGGTATGGTCTCCAAGGGAGATATTGTTCTATTTTTAAGTAAGAGCGGAGAGACAGATGAGCTTCTTCAACTTCTTCCGGCTCTTCGTAACAAAAAAGCTAAAATCATTGGACTCATCTCCAACCCCTCCTCCCGCCTTGCTAAGGGATGCGATGAAGTTCTCATTCTACCCTGCGATAAAGAACTCTGCCCATTTGATTTGGCTCCTACAATTTCCACAGAGATCCAGCTTCTTTTTGGGGATGTATTAGCCGTTGCCCTTATGGAAGCCAAGGGCATTAGCATCGATCAGTATGCAAGAAATCATCCTGCAGGGAGTCTCGGGCGCAAAATGACAATCAAAGTGCAAGATCTGATGCTAAGAGAGGAGGATACTCCTTTTTGCTCCTCAACAGCTGCGCTTGAAGAGGTGATTAAAGATTTTTCTAATAAACGGTGCGGCTGTCTCGTTGTCATCGATGAGAATAGGCAGTTAAAAGGGATTTTCACAGATGGAGATTTGCGCCGGGCATTGCAATCAAAAGGGGAGAATGTTCTTAAGGAACATATTGGAGGGTTGATGACAAAATCCCCTAAAGCCATCAAGAGTGACGCTCTTGCATGGGAGGCGATGAAGCTTATGGAAGCGGATCAACGCCATCCCATTATGGTGCTCCCCGTTTTAGGAGGGGAAAAAGAGGAGGTTGTCGGTATTATCAAGATGCATGACATTATTCAGGCAGGTCTTGCTTAATCTCTTCTATAAACTCTTGCAATTCTTTAAAACTCAAATGATTAAAGTAGGGTAGAAAGAGGTCGGAGTCTGGTACTTTGCCTTTCACATCACTTGCAAAGGTTGCAAAGAGCCGATGGGCATTCAAGATTGTGATGCAAGCTCCGGGGGGGCGCTTTAGTTGGATCCCAATCCCATATGTCTCTTTCGTCTCTACAAAGCTTAATGCAGCAATTCGCTCTATATTCAACCGAAAAAGAGGAGCTCCACTCTTAATAAAAGTTAAATCACTCTCATTGCAATAGATCTCATGGGGGGAAGTAGCAAGCTTGTTAAGCTTTTTGTAAGGGAGCATGCCGCTTGCAATCAGAGTAAAGCCGGCTAATACAATAGGAAGTCCCCATGTTTTAAGCAGAGCCAGGGGGAAAAAAAATCCCGCCAAAAACAGAAATAGGACCCCTAAAAAAGCAATAAAAGTACCTTTGAAAAGAACCTTTTTTAAGAGGTCTCTATTTAGGCTAGAGCGTAGCTTGAGCATCCCTTATCCTCTCTTTTCTAGAAACATAAGTGGCAAAAAAGGAGTTCCAGATCAGGTAGAAGAGCCAGAGGAAAAAGGAGGGGCGGTTGCGAAAGTAGGTGTTTGTAGAGATGATCTCCTCTCCTCTAATGAGCCTGCGTGTGCGTTCTAAATTAAAGGCAAAAATGCCAGTGCGGAGCTGCTCTTTAAAAATCTCTTTATTCTCTGAAGGGGATTCTTTGGCCCACTCGGTCACAAGATAATAGCTCCAGGCCCTTTCCAGCTCCACTTTTTTATTAAAAAATTTTTTGGAATCATGAGAAGAATATCCGTTTAAGACCTCCTCTTCGCTTGGATAGAGGGTTTTTTGGGGAGAGGGTTTTTCGGTAAAAGAGAGGGTAATCCCATAGATTAAAATGAGAAGGGGTAAAAGATAGGCGCTCTCTTTAGCCCCATTTAAACAAAAAATCAGGGCGAGAGAGATAGCAACTGAAAAAAAGAGCCATCCTAGACAGATCGTTGAGCACTCCTTGCTAAGAAGATGGGTTAGTGAGGAGAGGTAGTGTCTCTTTTGGGTTTCAATTTTTCTTGCCGCCTGGATGATTTCTTGGCTGGAGCTTTCCGGAAGCGCAGAAAATAGATCTTTTTCCTGGAAGACGCTCTCTATGAGATCGAGCTTTCCCTTAGTAGCAAAGATATCGTCTAAAAGGGGCTTTAGTAGCAAATAAGAGAGATAGGTGAATGCAAAGCATAGATGGATAATAACAACAAGTTTTGTTCGTCTTGAAAGAGTTGCATGAATCATCATAATACGATAATGAATAATGGCTCGCTTGTAAAGCAATAAGAATATTTCGAATGTTGCGCATCTGATAGGGATTATGAGATAATCGCTATTATGAGACAGCCGCGCTCCCGTCAAATCTTCGCCATCCCTCTTGCCCTCTTGATAATGGTTGGGATTATCTTCGCCTACAATAAGGCGACGGATGGATTTAGCGTGCGAGAGATCTCCTCTAATTTAAGCTTTGATCCAGAAAGAGAGATCTCTCTTCCGGAAGCCCCTCTTCAAGCAGAACTGAGTGAGCTCTTTTCTCAGCCCTTTCGTTATGTTGGAAAGGGGTGTCAATTCTATGCTTTTGAAAGCCGGGATCAGAAATATATTCTTAAATTTTTTAAACATAAACATCTTCGCCCCTTGGAGTGGGTTAACAGACTTCCCATTCCCTCCTACTTCCAAGAAACGCTCCATAACAAAATTGCCAAAAGGGAGGAGCGCATTTCCAAGCTTTTTTCAAGCTGCAAGCTGGCATATACTGAACTAAGTAGTGAGACGGGTGTGATATTTTTGCATCTAAATCGCACTCCTACGGTCAATTGCATAATCACAATCTACGATAAGCTTGGGGTTAAACACCGGGTTGATTTGAATAAAGTGGAGTTTATTCTGCAAAAAAAAGTGACTCCGGCAGAGGTGACTTTTGCAGAGCTTGGCTCTACGAGAGACAAAGAAGCTCTTCGGGAAAGGGTGAGGGAGCTTGCCACAGCAATTCTAGCAAGATGTGATAAGGGGATTCGAGACCAGGACTCCGCAATTGTTCAAAACTTGGGCTTTAACCAATTAGAAAATAAAGCAGTCTTTATTGATATTGGCCAATTTATTAAGGATGCGTCGATTAAAGAAGAGGAGGGGAAAGCCCTTGAGCTCAAGACCCGCCTCTCTAACCTACGCTTATGGATGGAGGAGCGCTATCCTGATCTTGTAGAGTATCTCGAGGATGAAATACCATCCAGAAATTAATATGATCTTTATACCTATTGCTTATAATATAGTATTAATCAAATACTAATTAATAGGTTGATAAGATGTCAGTCCATGAAACAAGAGATTCTTCTTTCTTTCCCTCCTCTTCTTCGAGAAGGGAAAGAAGCGGAAACTGCATTTCTCGTGCAGTCTCGGTAATTGGGGATAATCCCAAATCATCCGCAGGGATTTCTATCACAGCATTTGTAGTTGTTCTCTTGCTTGCGATAAGCGCTACGGGAGGATGTGGGGTAATTGGACATCTCACAGGAAGCTCTCTTTTGCAAGCTCTTACTAATACCCTCTCTTTAACCTCCTTCATCGCAATAACAGGTGGTAGCGGTGGCGCGGCTGTTTTTCTCTCATTTCTTTCTCTCATCGTCTTCCTCTGTAAAAGAGGCAGCACGCCTACTACAATCCTCCCCAAAAGTGGGAATAGTGAGGCCTTGGGCAAAGAAAAGGGGACTCTAGAGGTTGACAGAGAGGCAATCAAATCAAATATCATTCCTATTTTTGAGTGCGACCGGCCACCTATGCCTCCTAATGGATGTTATGCTATTTATCAAATCGGCCAACGATTTAGGCCAGTTTATCAAAATTATAGTGTTTTTTATTATGATAGCTATTACTCAAGCGCGGATTCTGCTATTGATTCCGTGCTTGACTCTCCTGTGAGTGGAAACCTCCAACAGTGGACTCCTGATCCGGATGCGTATGTCAGCTGGTTCAATGGCAAGTTCATCCAGCTAGAAGATCCATCAATGCTAGCGGCATCTAGCCAACCTCCAGATGGAGAATGGGCTATTTACCAATTTATGCAACCCAATTCAGATGGGAAATATTTAGTATATCATTCAGGACATGAGAGTTGTGGATATATGGATTTGAGATCCATTTACTGTTCAACCGCTCAGGAAGCTATTGCTCAATTATCTAGATTGAATGGTGGTAAAGAACCTTGGACTCCAAAGACGCTTCCAAAAAAGGAGGCGAATTCGGCGTATTCAAGATCTGATTTGGATGATGGTGATGAGTTCTGGGCTTCGTCTTCGCATTCAAAGACTCGGAAGTTTGAAGGAGTGAAGACAAAGGAAATTGCATCCAAGATCGTTGTTGTAAAGAGGGAGGATAACAAGCTGTTTGCTAAAGTACCTAAGGGACAATTTGCCATCTTTCAATTCAAAAAATATGAGGATAATAGCAAGGCATTCGCCTTAAAGTACAACCCTAAAAAGGGGCTTGAAAAACAGCCAGATTTTTTTAAGACCAAGGATGAAGCAGTAAAGGCCGCATTGGAGGAATATTCGGATTGTGTTCAGTGGATTCCCAAGGAACATCAACAATAGAACGCAGAAGTAAGGTAAAGGCAAAACCATCCAGAAATTAATATGATCTTTATATCTATAGCTTATAATGGTATTAATCAATACTAATTAGTAGGTTATTAGATGTCGGTCCAGGAAAATAGTGGTTCTTCTCATTTGCCACCCTCTTCTTCGAGAAGTGAAAGAAGCGGGAACTGCATTTCTCGTGCAATATTGGTAATTACGGATAATCCCAGGACATCCACAGGCATTTCTATCACAGCATTTGTAGTTGTTCTCTTACTTGCGATAAGCGCTACGGGAGGATGTGGGGTAATTGGACATCTCACAGGAAGCTCTCTTTTACAAGCTCTCACAAATACCCTCTCTTTAACCTCCTTCATTACCATTACGGGCGGTAGCGGTGGCGCGGCTGTTTTTCTCTCATTTCTTTCTCTCATCGTCTTCCTCTGTAAAAGAGACAGCATGCCTACTCGAATTCCCACCACTATAGATCGAAGTCTTGTCAACGTTTATAGACGCAACTTCATCATGCTAGAAAGTATGAATGCTCTAGAGATGTCTAACATACCACCAACAGGAGAATATGCTATTTATTCTTTCCGATTATTTGGCCCGCGTCAGCAGTTTTATGTATTTAGCTTGGATACACAGATTTCTTGTGCAACAGCTGAGGATGCTGTCCGCGAAGCATTAAAGGTATTTCCGGGTAAAAAACCTTGGACTCCAAAGAAGAGTGAGGCCTTGGGCGAGGAAAAGAAGACTCGAGAGAGTGACAGGGAGGCAATCAGATCAAAGATCATTCCTTTGTTTGGGGACGCGGAGCTACCTCTGCCTCCTGAAGGATATTATGTTATTTATCATACTGGCTATTTTTATGTAGTTTGTGCTTTAGCCGGAATAGAGCAGGATAAAACTTTCGATAACGAGGAGAATGCTATTGATTTCGCGCTTAATCTTGGTGATGGTGAAAATCTCCAGCAGTGGACTCCTGATCCGGATGAGTATGTCAGCTGGTTCGATGGCAAGTTCATCCAATTAGAAGACCAATCAATGGTGCATGAGACTAACCAACCTCCAGTAGGAGAATATGCTATTTACCATTTTGCGGAATTCGATCCTAGTGAGCAATATTTAGTATGTTCTGAGAAGAACTGGATTTTGTGTGCAACAGCTTGGGAAGCAGTCGCTCATTTAATTAAGTTGAATGGTGGTAAAGAACCTTGGACTCCAAAGCTCTCTTCAGGAGGGGAATTTGGTGCTCGCCGATCATTCTCATCGGATTCATACGAAGATGAATCGTCTGATTGGAATGTTTTTGATGAATCTTTGAGATGGGAGCTTGATCGTGAGAAGGCAATGCCCCAGAGTTTTGGATTAAAGATCATTGTTGCGGATAGGGAGGATAGAAAGCTATTTGCTGCAATACCTGAGGGACAATTTGCCATCTTTCGATTCAAAGAATATGAGCCTGGTAAGCAATTCGCCGTAAAGTATACCCCTAAAAGCGGGCTTAAAAGCAAGCCGAAGTTTTTTAGCACTAAGGATGAAGCAATAAATTGTGCCGCATTTGATGAGAATTTTGTGGGTTGTAAGCAGTGGACTTGCCAAGGAACAACCACAATAGAGGAAGCAAAGCCTCTTGATTAAGAATCCATTCTTCGTCAGCAGATGAAATCAAAGCTTATCCTTCTTGAAGGAGTGCAAAAAGACTATATGCCCCCCGAGCCCCCCCAAAGGATATTATGCGATTTATCAAATAGATAATGAAAATTTTACTGTAATTGATGAAAGAGGTGTTTCTTATTCTTGTGCTAGCGCTGATGCTGCTATAAATTTAATATTTGATGTGCAACTATTCTCGCGTCAACAATGGCGAAGAAATAAGAATAAAGACAAAATTTAATCAAATCTTAATAATTTTGCATTATTATTAATTTAAGATAAATTTTTCTATTGGGTTATTGTGGGTGTAAAAGATTGTTGCTGTTGTTTTTCAAAAAAGCATTCCTATACAGCAGTTTACGCTAAAAAAGGATCCTTGCTCGATCGCTCTGTCGGAGTGATCGGAAGACATGCGAAAACATCTCTAGGCATTAGTATCACTGCCTTTGTACTTTTGCTACTCGTTGCAATGAGCGGCGGTGCGGGAGTAGTTGGACACCTTACAGGTTTACAATACGTTTCTGGCGTTCTCTCTTTGAAAACTTTCAGTGCAATGACAGCCATTGGAGGAGGAGGAGCTCTCTTTCTTTTAATTGGTGGTTGTTTAGTTCCTCTCCTTCTTAAACGCGCCTCTTCAAAGAAAGAGGTCGTCAAGAGTGTTCCAGTAAAAAGAGAGGAGAAAAAAACATCCCCGAGCATAGGGCTCGTGGCGAAAGAGAGAATAGAGCCTATTTCTCTCATCAAATCAAAGGTTATCCGTTTAAAGAAGCTACCAAAGCAAGCGAAATGGAAGAGAGAGACTCAAAATATTCCTCGTTACTGCTATGCTATCTTCCAATTTACAGAATGTGGAAAGGGTAAGCCGTTTTTACTATTCTATCGAGGTAAAGGAGCAGAGATTGAAAAAAATTATTATGATACTCTCGCTGAGGCAATTGGGAAAGTACAAAAAACTTATAAGAATTACGACCAATGGACGAAAGGAATGGATAAAAAAGAGTTGATTAAATCAAAGATCATCACTATTGACTCCATGAGCGATTCCCGCTTTGAACAACCTCCTATCGATGAATATGCTATATATAAGGTGACAATCAATCTTATGGGGAAAGAAGAGTTCTTATTATATTACAATAGTTCTCGGCAGAGTGGTTGGGCTCGTTTTTCAAGCGCCGATTTAGCAGCTGAGGCGGCACTAGAGACTTACTACGATCTAGCTCAAATGGTCAAGAAGCAGTAAAGTTTTTTTTATTTCTTTTTAGGCTTGCGGCTCTTTTTTTTGGAGTCAGCTTCGGATTCGTCCAGCATCTCATCTTCATCTTCCTCATCATCATCATCTTCGCCAAATGAGACAGTTGCTATATTGCCCTCAATGCCGGCCAATTGATTGGAGAGTTTTCTAAGATTGGCAAACTTCTGTGCCAAAGCTTCCAATTGGCTCTCTTCTGACTTTTCAGGGGTGCCCCGAAGATGGGCGAGGAATGCCTCTTCAGTATCAAACTTGTCGGAAAAGGTAATGGATGTGGCGCTTGAAATTTCAGGAATATATAAAAAACGGCGCGCGGCAATAGGCACCTGCGTATAGATATCACCGCTTACAACAGCTTCAATTTCAATCTTTGCAACCTGTTTAGGAGGCCGGCCTCTTTTGGGCCGGGGATTAAGCGCCTCATTGGAGTAGTAGGTTTTAGCTTTGGCAAAAAGAGCCTGGCGTCCAGCAGCGATATCTTTTGGAACCTTCACTTCAAAAAGATGAGTTTTTAATTTTTCGATCATCGCCTTTGGAAGTTCAAGATCTTCTTCAAAGACAAATTGGAACTGGTAATTGCGGAGCCACTCGATAATGCGCACTCTTGAGCGTTCTTGATAATACTGTTGCCATTTTTCCAGCTCGCTCTCCTGGTCGTAGATGAACTCTAAAAAATTGTGCCGCGCATCTTTAGAGCCTATGACATCCAGTAGCTTTTCTTTTGTGTCGATATCATAAACCTTTTCATTGACAAATCCCTCCATGATTTTCTTTGTCTCATAGAAGGAGAGTTTAGGGATTAAGCAGTAGCGTTCTGCATTTTTTTTAATCTCCGACTCTAGCTTTTCAAGGTCTTCTGAGTTTTTGTCGAGATCAACAAAAATAATAAACCCCTCCAAACGATCGAGATAAAAGATGCGCTCGTCATTGGATTTTGCAAAAGCGTCCATTAAACGGTGGGCCCGCAAAATGAGTGGGTTTTGTGCTTTGGGCTGTTCTATCTTTTCTGGAGTATTTGCCATATAAGGTAAGCTGGGTATTAGGAATGCTTTATTCTAGTTTAAAAATTGATAATTCCCAAGGGGAATAATTCCCAAGGGAAATAATTCCCAAGGGAAATTCTCCTGAATGGAGATAGTCAGCCGATCCTATCAAACCCACTTGGGAAAAACGGTTATTTTCAAAAACAAATGTTACAATCAGCTTCTCTCCGCTAGTAACCTCTACATCAATTGGAGAGGGCAGAGAGTAGCGCAATGCAAAGCAGAGGGCTGCAGCTACGGCTCCACTTCCGCAAGCCGGGGTCTCATTCTCTACACCCTTTTCATAGGTACGGAGGGCTATGATTCCCTGATCCTTGAGGGTTGCAAAATTGACATTTACTCCCTCTGGCAAAAAATCGGGAGAGAAGCGAATTTTAGCGCCCATTGATGGGAGACTAACGCTTTTTACATCGTTCACTGACAAGAGGGCATGAGGAGTACCGGTATTGACAAAATCATAAGATATTCTTTCACCCTCACAAAAGAGTTCTTTTCCAAGAGCAATTTCGATCGGAGCGCCCATCTCGGCAAAGATCTTTTTGCCTTGATTTGCGCAGCGATGGATTTTTAAAAGAGGATCTTTGGGGGTTTCAATGGTGCACTCCTCTTTTTTTACACCCAGCTTCATGATGTGGGCCCCTACACAACGCAGGCCATTTCCGCACATGGAAGCTTCACTTCCATCGCAATTAAAGATCCGCATCCTGTAATCGGCGCATGTAGAGCTTTCAAGAAGGATGAGCCCATCGGCGCCAATTCCAACATGCCGATCGCAGAGAAGGGGAATAGAGTTTAAAGAGAGAGGATCGAAGGTAATGATGAACTCATTTCCCGCTCCCGAATACTTATGAAAAGCAATCTCTTCCATCAACGCACAATAAATTTTCTCAGGGCGTTGCCCTGATTTCTTAGCTTGTGATCCAAAAAATCCTAAAGCTAGTCTGTGGTGAAACTAATTAATAGAGTTCGGCGTAGGAGGTGACGATTTTATCTAAGAGCCCAAATTCTAAAGCTTCGGCAGCCCCCATCCATTTATCTCTATCTAACGCCTTTTCAATCACATCTCTTGGCTGTTTTGTGGCGTTGCAGTAGATTTCAATAAGGATTTCCTTGGTCTTAATGATCTCTTTGGCCTGGATGCTCAAATCTGTCGCTTGACCTTTCATAACTCCCGAAAGAGAGGGTTGGTGGATCATAATCCGTGCATTGGGAGTCGCAAAACGTCTTCCGGGTTTTGCGCAGAGGCTTAGAATAGAACCCATGGAGGCTGCAAGGCCAGTCACAAGAGTCGTGACAGGAGAGGTGATCATCATGATCTGGTCCCAAACGGCAAAACCACTATCGATAGCACCACCTGGGCTATTGATGACAAAGAGTATAGGCTTTCCAGGGTCGTTAAGCTCTAAATACCAGAGTTTTTGGATTGCTTCCCTAGCAGTCTGGTTATCAACGGCCTCCGCAAAAAAGATCCTTCTTGCATCAAGAATGGTCTTTTCAATTTTGTCTTGTAGGGTTTTCGTTGGTTCTTCTGTCTCTTCTGGCATAATATTCCTCTTCGATTCGATGGTTATTTTCGACTATACTAAGAATGTAAGGGAAATTCAAGTGCAGTTTAAGGAGCCAAAAGAATCTCGGGATAAAGTGGAAATTTGCGTAGCAGATCTCCCACCATTTCTTTTGTCTGATGGAGAATTTTTTCATCGACCTTTGCAAGCGCGCGGCTTTGGGTAGCCGTTTTTTTTGACATCTCAGGTTTCATCGTTTTTAAAATTGCAGCAATTGCTTTTCCAATCTGGACCATCTCCTCTTTTCCCATCCCTAATGTTGTGACAGCAGGAGTCCCAATACGTACTCCAGAGGTATACCAGGGGCCGTTAGGATCTTTTGGGATCATATTGCGATTGACAGTCAACCCCGCTTCGCGAAGCCCCGTCTCAGCTTGACGGCCTGTTAATCCAAGAGGAGTTAAATCGATGACGAGAAGATGATTATCTGTTCCACCCGTAAGAAGAGAGATTCCATTTTCAGCAAGTGTCTGGCAAAGAGTCTGGGCATTTTTTACGATCTTTTCTGCATAAGAGGCGAATTGGGGCTCTTGGGCCTCTTTGAAGGCAATGGCTTTTGCTGCAATCACATTGGGAAGGGGACCTCCTAGAACAAGAGGGCAACCTTTATTAATGGTCTCGGCATACTCATTTGTGCTGAGGATAAATCCCCCTCTTGGACCTCTTAAAGTTTTATGTGAAGTAGAGCTGATAATTTGTGCATAGGGAATAGGGCAGTACTCTCCTTTAAAGACATTCCCGGCGACGAGTCCCGAAAAATGGGCCATGTCGACCATTAAAACAGCCCCCACCTCATCAGCAATTTCCCGCATTTTTGCAAAATTGATTAGGCGGGGATAAGAGGAGTAGCCGGCTAAGAGGATAAGTGGCTTATGTTTTTTAGCCATCTCACGGATCGCTTCATAATTGAGAAGGCTGGTTTTAGGATCGACATGATAGTTTTCTGCATGCATCATTTTGGCTGAGAGATTATGGCGGTATCCATGCGTGAGGTGTCCGCCAGAATCTAGAGAGAGGCCCAAAATGGTTTGTGAGCAGAGCAAGTTTCTGATTTTCTCATATTCTTCGGGAGAGAGCTCGTCGATACTTTTCTTTCCTAATTTTTCGACTTCTTTGTTTTGAACGTTTTGAATGATTATAGACCAGAATGCAACGAGATTTGCATCAGCCCCAGAATGGGGCTGCACATAGGCATAATCAGAGTTGAAAAGGGATCTTGCAAGCTTTGCAGCTTCCTCTTCAATGGTATCGACATTTTCACAGCCCGCATAAAACCTGTGGTGAGGGTACCCTTCAGAGTATTTATCGGTGAGAAGGTTTCCCATCGCCAATTGAACGGCGATGGAGGAGAAGTTTTCAGAGGCGATGAGTTTTAAATAGGAGCGTTGATCCCTGAGCTCACGGATAATGCTCTCTCCAATCAGCGGAGAATTTTTTGAGAGAAAATCCAGGGAAGCCAGATAGGCGATGACCTCGCTTTTCTGTTCATTTTTTGGGACCTGGTTTAAGTAGTAGGATAAATTATCAGAACTCAAGCCGCGACTCCTCTTTAAAAAGCAGAAGGGTAGGGCTTTTGAATCAAAAAGTCAAATAAAGCGAAATATTTAGGCCTCAAATTAAGAATGAAGGTCGGGCGTGCCCGACCTTCTCTTCTTCTTCTGCGAGGTAAGCTATGTATAATAATTTTTATATAGATATCTTTCCCTTGCGTTTTTATCCAAAAGAGGGCTAACATTCCCCTACCAAAACAAAAGTAATCTATTGAAGGATTCTTCTATGACTGAGGCATTTCAAGAGGCTCTAAAAGCAATTTTAGATATTCAAGAGCTCGATATTAAAATGATTCGACTCATGCGAGTCAAGAAAGAACGTGAGAGAGAGCTCCTCAAGATTCAAGCCTTAAAAAGTGATATGGCAAAGCGCGTTGCAGAAAAGAGCGAGACGATTTTAGATACCAAAAAAGAGATTCGTCATGGAGAGACCCGTATTAAAGAAATCCATGAAAAGGTTGCCAAGCTTGAAGATCAGCAGAGCGCTGTAAAGAAGATGGATGAATTTAACGCCCTTACCCAAGAGATTACAACTGTCGGGCGTGAAAAAACTCAGATTGAGCTGAAGCTCTCAGATCTCGTAGATAAACTCGCTTCTGAAGAGGATCTACTTTTAAATCTTAAAGAATCTTTGCAAACGACAGAAGAGAGCTCACTCTCTCTTGAGAAAGAGATCGCTGTGAGCATACAAAATATCAATGCAGAGGGGAAAATGCTCCTTGAGCAGAGAAAAGAACTGATTCCTCAAACAATGGCCGAAATATTCTCTGTCTATGAAAAGCTTTTGAAAAATAAAAAAGACCGAGTGGTTGTACCTATTGAAAAGAGAACATGTAGCGGCTGCCACATCGTTTTAACAGCCCAGCACGAAAATTTAGTCAGAAAGGGGGACCGTCTTGTTTTTTGCGAGCACTGCTCTCGCATCCTCTACTGGCAAGAGATTGAAACTGCTGTAGAGGGAGAGGTTGCTGCACCTCGCCGTCGTCGTCGCCGTTCTGCATCTACTTCAGCAGCATAAAATTAGTCTATTCTTTGGGGGAGGAAGGCGGTCGCTGCCCAAAAAAGCTTCAAGAGTTTACTCTTAGCGCTTGATTGGGGAGAGGAAAGTCCGGACTTCGCAGGAGAGGATACCAGTGAAATGCTGGGGGCCGTAAGGCTACGGAAAGTACAACAGAAAACACACCGCTCTTGAGTTTTCTCAAGAGAAAGGCTGAAAATGAAGACTTTGTGAGTCTTCGAGCTTATGGAGACATAAGCTCCTGTAAACCCTATCTGAAGCAAGACAAAAGAAGGCCAAGATATTCTTCCCTTTTCTCCGGAGGGCGCGCCTTCTTGAAAGTCGCTTGAGGGCTTTGGCAACAAAGCCCCTAGAGGAATGATCGTCGCTTCCTTTATGGAAGAACAGAATCCGGCTTACTCCCTCCCCCTCCTTTAACAAGAATTTTAATAAAAAGTCTAATCGTGCCCGTGCCCGATTCTGCTTGCTTAAGTTACGGATTGGAAGAAGGAGGCTCTATAGGTAGGATCCTTTTCAAAGACTCCACGAAGCACATGCGTTTCAGTTTCGCTTCCACTATCTTCGACACCTCGTGCAATGACGCAGTAGTGTTTTGCGATAGTTGAGACAGCTACATCCTCAACTCCCAATACTTCTGCCAAAGAGAGTGCAATTTGAGCGGTCAGCCTCTCTTGCAACTGAGGCCTCTTTGCAAAATAACGGACAATTTGATGGATTGTTGATAGGCCTAAAACTTTTCCTTTGGGCAAATAGGCGACATGGGCCATTCCCACCATGGGGACAAGATGGTGTTCGCAAAAACTGATGAGAAATATCTTTTTTACAATGACTATCTCGGTAATCGATGGATCCTGGTTGATAAGAGTAATCGGAGGAAAGGAGTTAGGATTTAAGCCGGAAAAAATCTCATCGACATACATCGAAGCAACGCGGCTAGGTGTCTTTTCTAGAGAGGGATCGGTAAGATCAAGGCCTAAAACCTCTAAAATCTCCCGCACATTATGGGCAATTCTCTCTTTTTTCTCAGCATTTGAGAGGGGAGAAGGGGGGTGCTCCTTTTTCAAGTTGGCCTGGAACTTTTTAAATATTCTTCTAGAGGACCATCGAAAAGATGGATGCCATCCTTTTCAAAAGCAATGATCTTGGTGGCGACATGATCGATGAGGTCACGGTCATGGCAAGCAACAATCACAGTTCCCTTATACTCATTGAGCCCCCAGGCAAGTGCTGAGACAGCTTCGAGGTCAAGATGGTTATTGGGTTCATCGAATATGAGAAAGTTATGCTCTTGAAGCATCAGCCCGCCTATGATCAGTCTTGCTGTCTCTCCTCCGGAGAGGTTTTCTACCTTTTTATAGGCGTCATCTCCTCCAAAGAGCATCTTGCCAAGAACTCCTCTGATCTCCTGGTCATAAATTCCGACCTTTCTTTCCCGGAGCCAGTCAAAGAGAGTCTCATTCCCCCCCTTTGTTATCATTTCAGAATGATTTTGGGCAAAGTATCCCTTCAGCACCTGATGGCCCAATTCAACGCATCCCTTGTCCGGAGCAATAACTCCCGCAATCATTTTTAAGAGGGTGGTTTTGCCACGGCCATTATTTCCAATGACCCCAATTTTATCCCCGCGGGAGATCTCTAAAGAAAAATCTTTAATCACTTGGTTGTCATCATAGGCTTTGGAGAGATTTTCGAGGCGGCAGACAATTTTTCCAGCCTGTTTTTCCGAAGGGATAAAACGGACGTAGGGGCGTTGGATATTAGATTTTTTAAGCTCTTGGGGCTGCAATTTTTCCATCTCTTTTGCACGGGAACGCACCTGGCTTGCACGGGTACCGGCTCCAAAACGGGCTACAAATTCTTTAAGCTGGGCAATTTTCTTCTCTTTAGAGCGCGCTTCCTGATCTGATCGTTCCCGTACTGATGTCTTTGTGACAACCATCTCATCATAATTTCCAGGATACATGATGATTGTGTCGTAATCGATATCGGCAATTTCCGTTGCAACAGAATTAAGAAAATGGCGGTCGTGGCTAATAACAATGACAGTGCCCGCATATTGATAGAGAAAATGTTCAAGCCAGCCAATAGATTCAAGGTCGAGGTGGTTTGTAGGTTCATCGAGCAAGAGTGCTTGGGGATGTCCAAAAAGGGCCTGGACTAGCAGAGTACGGAACTGCATATCTGTTGGGACATGCCGCATTTTCTCATTATGAAACTCTTCAGAGATACCCATTCCTGAAAGAAGTTCTTCCGCTGCCGACTCAGCCATATACCCATCTTCTTCTGCGATAACTTCCTCAAGTTCGCCCAGTTTCATTCCTACCGCATCTGTCATCTCCTCGGCATAGAGAGCTTCCCTTTCTTGGAGAGTCTTCCAAAGCCTTTGATTGCCCATAATGACAGTTTCAATAAGTGTAAAATCCTGATAATCCGAGATGTTTTGTTTTAACACTCCGATTTTATCAGGTCTTGATATACTCCCCGTTATGGGTTCCACTTCTCCTGCAAGGATTTTTATAAGAGTGGATTTTCCTGAGCCATTAGGGCCCGTTAGGGCGTAGCGGTGGCCGGGGTTAAAGGCAACCTCGACATTTTCAAATAGAAGTTTGCTCCCGAAATACATTGAAATTTGACTAAGGACGATACTCATTTTTGCAACTAAGGGTATATAATCGATTATAAAAAGGGATTAAGAATATCAGAGAGAGAAAAAGAGCTCAAGGCTCTTGATTGAAGCCATGAGGATGGGCTTTGTCGTAAACATCTTTCTTTAATTTTGTAGAGACATGGGTATAAATCGTTGTAGTAGCAAGACAGCTATGGCCAAGTAGCGTCTGGATGGTTTTAAGATCCATTCCATTTTCAAGCCAGTGGGTAGCAATGGTATGACGAATTGTGTGCGGGGTGATCTTGCCTGCTAGGCCAGAAGATAGGAGGTATTTGTCAAATTTACGATCAACGGACCTTGTGGTGAGTCTAGTTCCAAGGCGGTTTAAAAAAATTGCGTTCGCGTCGGTCTCAGCCAGATGGCCGTCCATATCCTTATGCCTTTCTGAATGTTCAAGGTAGGCTAATATCCAGTCTGAGGCATTTTTTGTAATGGGAACGATCCTCTCTTTTTTACCTTTTCCACGTAGACGGACAAGAAGGCTTTTTGGATCAAAGTCGGAGCGGTTTAACTCAACAAGTTCGCTCACACGTAATCCTGAGCTATAAAAAAGCTCCATGATCGTTCTATCGCGAAAGCCGAGGTAGGTTCCTGTATCTGGCTCATCAAAGAGAGTCTGGACTTGGCTATAGTTTAAGGAGAGAGGAATTCTTTTGCCAAGCTTTGGACTTTCGATTTCTAAAAAGGGGTTTTTTGCAATCCATCCATTGCGCACACAGAAAGAGAAGAAGGAACGCAAAGAGGAGAGCCGCCTTACAACAGAGCGTTTTTGCACCCCTCGTTGTTTAAGAAAAGTAAGATAGAGGCGGAGTGTACTCTTCTGGATTAGGTCAAGGGGGATTTGATCATTTGCATCATCTTCTACATAAGCAGAGTCGTAAGAGATTTTGGCCGGCATTTTTTCGGGAGGGAGTTTTAAGATTTCCTGCTCGAGAAAGCTCTTTAAATCGTTGAGATCGATCGCATAGTTGCGGACTGTATGGAGCGAAAAGTTTTTGACAACTCTTATGTGTTCTAAGAATTTATAAGCTTTTGGAACCATCCCATCAATATACGCATATCGACCCACACCTTGTCAAGGAGGTTTATTGAGGTAATTTACGGGCCTTGATAGCAAGGAAGAGGGGAAATTCTTCGCGAGCGCGGTTTTCCATTTTGGCATTTTTGCCGGTGCTCATTTTATCAGAGGTCCACTCTTCGAGAAGTTGTATATATAAACCTGCCTCCTGCAACCACTTACTAAAAGCTGAGAGGGGATGATGGAAGCTCCAGGTCTGCTCCGATGCGCTTCCAGCTCCGGGATGTGTCTGGATGGGAATCTTAAGAGAAGTCATGTAACGATCCACTCTTCTATATTGCAATTTCTGCTTCTCATCTACTCCCCAATGGGTTTGTCTCGGGATGCGGAAGGAGGGATGGTTGAGAACAATCACAAGAGTTCCATTTTCGAGAATGTGCCTTGCCGCTTGGATAAGAGCCTCATTTGGCGCCTCAATATTTTGGAGAGCAAGAATTATGGAAGCATGGGTAAATTTCTTATCTTCTAGGACAAGATCTTTACAAATGTCACCGATGGAGAAGGAACAAGCGCTGCGTTTTGTCAATTGCATTGCTAATTTGATGAGAGAGGGAGAGAGGTCTATTCCATGGTATGCAACCTTCGGTGGAAGGGCACGGGCTAAGACACCCTGTCCGCATGCTAAATCAAGAAGGGAGGGAGAGGGCACTTTGGATAGGTCAAGAAGCCGTAAAACATTTGGAATGACAATCTGCTGATGGTAGTAGTGTCCCTCTTTGCCTACAAGGGTATCATACCATTTCTCGGAGTTTTCCCAAGATGTGTTCTGATTCAAAGCTAGCCTCCATTTTTAGAGAGTGGAATAGGGAAGACTTTAAGGTCTTCCGCAGCGTGGGCATTTGGAAAGATCATCCGAGCCTCCTCTTCAAAAAGGCGGCTGTTTAAGTAGCGTGCCGAAAAATGGGTCAGGATAAGCTGCTCGGCGCCTGCTTCTTTGGCTATCATGGCCGCATGACTGGCTGTGAGGTGTTGGTGTTTTTTGGCGAGCTCCTCATGCTCCTGGAGGTAGGTGCTTTCACAAAGCAGCACTTTGGCTCCTTTTGCAAGGTCGATTGCCTTTTGGCATAGACGGGTGTCGCTGATATAGACAAAGACATCTCCTTTGCGGATATGGCTTACATCATCTAGCAGGACTTCTCGTCCATTGATAGTGATATGTCCTTTAAGCTCGAGTTCTTTAACGAGGAGGCCTTGGACTCCAAATTCTTTGAGCTTCTCCTTATCAAATTTGCGTCTATCGGGTTCAGTGATTCTCCATCCTAAATTTTCTACCCCATGATCTAAATAAGCTGTTTCAATTAAAAATTTACCATCATTGCAGGCAATCCCCTCATCAGCTATGGGATGTTCAATCACATTGATCGTCTCATGGTAAATCGTACCGTAGCGAAGCCTATGAAAATATTTTTTGCCACTCTCCGGGAAATAGCACTCTACGGGATGAGGGATTTTATCTAGATTAAGCCGCATCAACATAGAGCCTACGCCTAAACAGTGGTCTCCATGGAAGTGGCTGACAAGGATGCGCGTGACACAAGTGGGGGCAATGCCAGCAAATATAAATTGGCGCTGGGTCCCCTCTCCGGGGTCGAAAAGAAGGCCCTCATCATTCCAGCGCAATAGATAGGCGCCATGATTGCGCTCTCGAGTGGGTTGCTGGCTGGAACAGCCCAGGATGGTAAGGTCGCGCACACTCATAAAACAAAACTATAAAATTGAAACTCGAAAGATGGTAACCCAAACGTACAAGAGAGTCAACCCTGCAAAGAAGTAACCACCATTAATCGGGCATGCACACGGGCACGATTAAATTTTTATCCAAATTCTTGTAGACAAAGGAGAACCGATTCCAGAGAGAAAAGGTTGAATATGAGAAAGTTATTTTCGTGCCCGCGCCCGTGCCCGTGTGCGTGCCCGATCCTTTTTATTTGGGTTGGAGAGAGAAAAACCGGAGACGCCCCAGAAGATACCCAATAATTCCTCCGGAGATATGGGCGGTATTGGCAATGGGGATAGTAGAGTTAAAGTTGCCGGAGATTTGAAGAAAAAAGAAGATAACCTGTAAAAGAAAAACTCCAAAAACAAAGATGGCGAGAAAGAGAAGTGTAAGCCGATGGAGAAGGTAGCCCTCCCAGGGAGCCGCCTGCTGCCTTGCAAAGATAAACCCTGCAAGGGCAACAACAACGCCTGAAAGGCCCATGAATAGGGGACCGCTCATCAGGTATTGGGCGGTATTAGAGACAATGGCTGAGAGAAGAATCAAAAGAAGATAGCGCCAAAAACCAATGCGGTATTCAATCTGGTTGGCTAGGAGCATGAACCAGAGTAGATTAAAAAAGATATGGATGAAGTCATAGTGTAAAAAAATCGGCGTGATAAGCCGCCAGAGCTGCCCTTGTGAAATCTTTTCAAATAGGGGGCCATGGTAGGAGAGGGGGGTATCTTTGTCTTTTATATGGCTGACAATCCGATCGTAGAATCCCGTCCATACAGGAGTATTTTGGATCTCTTTGATCAATTTTACAGCCTCAGGCGGGGGAGGCTCTTTTGCATCGATTGCCTTTTTGGGATAGACCTTTAGCAAATCATCTTGCAATTGCATGATAAGGGGATAATCGTAGAGAAGAAGGCGTTCGATCTTAGGCAAAACAGGGAGCTTTGGAACTCCGGGAATCTCCAAAGGCGCTGCCTCTTTTTGCATCATAGAGATGAAGAAGATTAAAATTGCTGCAATGATAATAACAATAGAGAGCTTCCCATAAGGAGAGGGGGAGAGAAAGCGTCTTTTTTGCGCAGTGGGGGTTGTTTCATCTACCGGGGGAATAATGTTCGCAGCGCGAAGGGCTGTCTCGTAATTGCTTTTAAATTTAGGATCATTAGGGTTACTCCGGTACTCTTCTAAGTAGCTTTCAGCCTTACCAACCTGATCCTCGTCAACAATCCAGATGCGATAACTCTCTGGGCCCTGGTCCTCACATTGATTTTCAATTCCCTTTGTTAAGAGGAAATAGGAGAAGGCAAAAGGGTTTAAAGTTTCTGTTTCTGCCTTGGTAAAAGTTGTTAGGAGACGCATTTTATCTTTTCGAGTATCTCCGTTGTGGATAAGCCATCGATTCTATCAACAAGGTGGAGGATGCCTCCTCCTTCAGCGACGGCTTGCGCTTCAATGCAATTCGATCCATACTCCCCTCCATTCACATGCACATCGGGTTTGATGATTTTTAAGAGATTGATTGGATCTGTCTCATCGAACCAGGTCACAAAATCTACAAAGCCTAAGGCTGCCATCATCTCTAACCTATAGGTGAGTGGGATGATCGGCCTTGTCGGACTCTTATAAAGCTTTATAGATGCATCGCTATTTAATGCAACAATCAAAACATCCGCCATTTCAGCGGCCTTGCTAAGAATGTACAAATGTCCTGCGTGAAGAAGGTCAAAAGAGCCATTAATTGTAGCGACTCTTTTTTTCTCAGCTCTCAGACATTCAATAAGATGCGGAATGTTGTTAGGAGCTACAATCTTTTCTTTGTAGGTGATCTTTTTCATAACTACACTTCTGGAAAGGCTAAGTGGAATATCTCATCAAAGTGTTCGACAAAGTGGACCTGGATTCCTTTTCTGACATAGGCAGGCAGCTCCTCATAGTCGCGTAAATTATCCTTGGGAAAGATTAGTGTTTTCAGTCCCGAACGCTTTGCGGCAATCAGCTTTTCGCGAATCCCGCCGACTCCCAAAACCCTGCCCGTTAAAGTGAGCTCTCCTGTCAACCCCAGATCTTCCATTACAGGAATATCTAAAAGGAGCGAGAGAAGAGAAGTGACCATAGTCACTCCGGCAGAAGGGCCATCTTTGGGGGTTGCACCCTCTGGAATATGGATGTGGATCTGCGATTTTTCAAAAAAGGTGTGGCCCGGAGCATACTTATAGATCGCGCTATGCAGGTAACTCCAGGCGATTTGAGAGGACTCTCTCATCACATCTCCGGCCTGGCCGGTGAGTTTCATATCTGTTCTATCATTCGGAACTTTAATGGCTTCAATATAGAGGGTAGCTCCTCCGTGAGAGGTCCAGGCAAGTCCTGTGGCCACCCCAATTGGCGTGCGCTCATAAAACCGATCAGTAGAAAAAAGAGGCTTTCCAATGTACTCAGAGAGATTTTTTCTGCCGATTTGAACTTCGTGGGCTTTTCTTTTTTTTCCAGATTCTGATCTTCTAACCACCTCTAAGGCCACTTTGCGCAAGATTTTCTTAATGTAGTTCTCTAATGACCTTACTCCCGCCTCTCTTGCATAACCATTAATGATCGTCTTAAGGGCCTCATCGGTAAAGACAATCTGCTTGGCTGTGAGCCCCATATTTTTGCGGTTTCTTGGAATAAGGTATTTTTTGGCGATCTGGAGTTTCTCTTCTAAAATATAGCCTGAAAGACGGAGCACCTCCATCCTATCTAAAAGAGGTTCGGGGATTGTGTCTGTCATATTTGCTGTGACAACAAATAGAATATTGGAAAGGTCGCAGCGGACATCGAGGTAATGGTCGAGAAAGTCTTTATTTTGTTCGGGGTCTAAAACCTCAAGAAGCGCCGATGCGGGATCTCCATGGAAGGAGCCGCCGATCTTATCAACCTCATCGATCATGATCACAGGATTCATCGTTTGAGATTGTTTAAGCGCTTGGACAAGCTTTCCGGGCATCGCACCGATGTATGTACGCCTGTGCCCTTTAATCTCCGCCTCATCACGCATCCCACCTACCGAGAAACGGTAAAATTTACGATTTAACGCGCGGGCAATGCTCTTACCGATACTTGTTTTTCCAACCCCCGGAGGACCGACAAGGCAGATGATACTTCCTCTTAAACCGCCTGTCAATTTTCCGACGCTGATAAGCTCTAAAATGCGCTGTTTGATCTCTTCCAAGCCATAGTGGTCTTTATGTAGACTCTTTTCAGCTTGAATAAGGTCATGTCTCTCCTTGCTAAACATCCCCCAAGGGATAATGGTGAGCCAATCCAGGTAGTTTCTAGAGACTGAATATTCGGCAGAGATAGGTTCTAAAACACCGAGTTTATCAAGCTCCTCCTGAATTGTCTCCATAATCGGAGGAGGGACCTTTCTTTTTTTTAAGCGGACTTCAAATTTTTCGATGTCGATAGATTTTTCTTCTTTTTCAATCCCAAGCTCTTTTTTGATGGTTTTTAGCTGTTCGCGTAAAAAATATTCTTTCTGGGATTTACTGATAGTCGCTTCGATTTTTTGATTGATGCTACTCTGTAAGCGGGAGAGATCGAGCTCTTTTTTGAGGAGGAAAAGGGCCTTATCGATTCTTTCTTGCACATCAAAGGCTTGAAGAACATCCTGAAGCTCTTCTCTGGAGGCAGTTGTCAGGGCTACGGCAAAATCGGCGAGTTTTCCAGGTTCTGTAAAATCGGAGTGACCTAAAAAAATCTGGAGCTCCTCTTTAAAGAGGGGATTGAGCTTAAGAAGTTCTTTAATGATTGTGATGATATTGATTGCATAAGCTTTAAGCTCATCGCTAACTCCACGGCCATCAGGGTGGTAAGCAACTCTTGCTTTAAGATATTTTCCCTTAATAGGTTCAATGATTTCTACTCGCTCTTCCATATTGAAGACGACCTGCGCTCCTCCCCCCTCGATAGGAACGATGCGGAGGATGCGGCCTAAAACTCCCACTTTGTGCAGTGCTTGAAAGCCGATCCGGTAGATATTGGCGTTTTCTTTTTTTGTGAGGACAAGAGTGACAAATTTATGCTCGGATTTGGCAACCGTTTTGAGTACTTCGTAATAGGGGCCGGGTTCAATGACAATAGGGGCTGCCATGCCTGGAAAGAAGGGGCGTCTATTCAAGGGGAGAACAAAAAGTTCTTCGGGACGGGAGGAATTTCTTCGTTGAGATTCTTCTTCAAGGGATTGGTCAAGGGACTGTTCTATCTCCTCTTCGAAATCGTCTTGAGAATGGTCAGATGAGTGGCTATTTTTATCCAAAGGTGCGGCCTCAAATACTAGAGTAAAATCCTAAGAGTGTGTTCATAAACTTTATCAACAATTGACAATAGTTTCAACCCTGCTCCTTACATTTTCAACTTTAAACATAATGGTCAATTAGCATATTCTTTAATTCCTTTCAAAAAAATAAGTAAATATGTAAGGCATAACATGATATATACCCTTATTATCGATACCAGCACTGAGAGGGGCCAAATAGTTGTAGCTTTGGGAAAGGAGGTCTGCTCCCATGTGGAGCTTCCTTTTGGGCTTGAGAGTTCAAAATTTTTAATGCACTCCATCAAAAATTGTTTTGAAAGTTTGAATATAACGGTTTTAGATTTAAAAGCAGTTGCCGTCTCTATTGGCCCTGGTTCATTTACAGGGATACGTGTGGGGGCAAGCTTTGCGATGGCGCTTTCTCATGCGAGAAAGATCCCTCTGATTAGCCTAGGGAGCCTTGAGAGTTTAATCAGTGAGAGCGATGGAGAGTTTGTAAGCCTGATCGATGCAAAAATTCAGAGTGGCTATCTTCTTTTACAAAAAAAAGAGGGCGAGAAAGTCACTCCCTTATCAGAGCCGAGAATGATCCCCTTGCAGGAGCTTGAACCCCTTCTTTGCAAAGCGCCCTTTGTAGTCACCCCCTCTCCTGGAAAACTTAAGGGCTGTCTTCCGAATTCAATCAATTGGGTTGAAAGAGGGCCTGATCCCAAACATGCCGCTAGTTTGGCGGAAGAGGCTTTCCTACGTAAATCTTTCTCCACTTCAGGGGAGTGTCAACTCAATTATATCAGCCATGTCAAAATAGGTTAATTACCACGGATTGGGACCGCACTTTTTAGCTTCTCTGGAATTGGTTTTGGGAGGCGTACAAAAAGCTTATTGTGCTCCACGGCCATTACAGGTTTCCGGCCCAGGCAGGCTGGAATAAGTAATGCTGTTTGGAACATTATTCCTATTTGTTCGAGAGTAAGTTTGTTTAAATCAAGCATACGGTGTTGTTTCTTTGATAAAAGAGCAAGCCTTGGACCGTCGAGTTTGTGGTATAAGTCTTCGTTGATTTCTTCAATCTGAATGATACGAATGCATTTTTTTGATTTTTTATACTGGACCTTATCATCATCAGTCCAAGTGATCGCTTTTAAATTGAGATAAAAGAGTCCATCTTTAATTGCCTCTGCCGTAAGGCGAGAAATGGATAGATCTTTTTTAAAGTATTCAAGGGGTATATATTTTAGGTATGTAGTGGGAATGTTAAGTAAACTTTCCTTGATTTTTTGAAACCCAATTATTTGAAAAAATTCCTCTATAAATTTTTTGTTTTCTAGAAACTTTCCGATAATTGCTAACTGATTTAGTAAATTCTCAAGATCTAGGCCCTTCAGAGTATCTACCTCAGCCCACTGCTCCTTGGATAAAAGGGCAAGACTCCATCCGTTGAAATTTTTGACAAGCGCATTGATGAATCTTGGAGGAATGATGTCAATGAGCGCCCGGGCATCTTCATATCTCTTTTTGTAATTCGTAGTTTGTCCATCGGTGAGATTAACAGAAAAGATCTCATTGAGAGTTTTGGCAGAGATGCTTGCCAGTTTTAACTCTGTTCCTCCTCCCCATGGGCAATTTTTTAATAAATTAGATAAGAGGAAAGAGGATAAGTCTGTAATGCGTTCATTGACAACTCGCAGCATGTGGAGGGATTTAAGCCGCGATGACCTGGTATAAGGGGTGCCTTCAATTGTAAAATCTATAAAGAGCATATCGATATGCGCTGCCGGGATAAGGTTGATATTAAAGTCATTATCCAAAACGATTGTATCATCGAGAAGCTGGAGATGTTTCGCCTCCATAAAAGGAAGTAGGGGATTTGCATCTTTTGTAACCAGGTTATTTAGACGGAATTTATCCCATAAAATATCAAAAGAGGAAAAGGTGTTTGCGATAAGCTTTTTTCGCTCTTCCTCTGCTTGTATTGCATTAAAGAGATAGAGGAGTTGGGGAAGGGTTAACAGGAAAAGAAGAGTTTTTGGGCAGTTTTCTTCTTTAGTCCAGAGCACAAGCTCTGCTTCTTTTAATGAAAAGAATTGACGGAGCGTGATTGTATCTGCAGCTTTCCCTTCCCCAGCTTCTTTGATATTTGTTAATTTTTTTCTAAGAAGAGCTCCTCTTTTGCAAAGGATTGCAAAAACAAACCTTAAATACTTGCTATCATTAAATGCGATATCCTCATCGAGTTTTTTTAATTCGCTGATAGGAGTATCTAGAAATGCTTCGTCATCGAGGGCAAAAATGTGCATTGCCTGACAAATCATGGGGAGGACTTGACGAGGAATGTCATCGGCGCAATCAGGGATTGGATAGTGAACATTGGAATCAGAAGCGAGTTTTGCAATGTCAAAGGTAGCGCTTTTTACATTCAATAGGCTACTATTTTTCTCGACGCATTCTAATAACTTTTTTAGGAAAGGAGCAAAGGCATTGCTCTCATTAAAGATGATAGGAGTAGCAACTTCAGGCTCTTTCCGCTCATCGGGCGTAGTAGTTGTACTATCCCAAGAGTGGACCCCGTCGTCATCGTCATCGGAATCTGAGTCGGGATCATCAACTAATAAAGTCGATGTATTGGTTGTGCTCGTGGAAGGGATCTTTTCGATTTGCTTATGGGTTTGCAAGCAGAGCCAGAGTATAATTGACGAGACCTCAATTAATATGGCCAAAGTAAAGGTTGTGAAGAGAAAAGCTGCCGGCACTGTTCCAATATCCGGAAGAAAGTAGAGTGGCAGGGTGCCAGTAGCATTTAAAAGTAGAAAGAAGGAGGCGATCCCAACAAGAATTGTAAGTGCGACTGTGGTTGTAAGGATTGTGGCGGAAGGAGATTTGCAAATAGGGATCTTCTGGATCCATGCGCAATAACCACTTTGTTCGCTAACATTCATTATTTGATTCTCCAAGAACACAAAGAGCGCTCTTATGCTACTTTAATTTTAATTAAAACCCAACATTGGCCAGGATTAAAAATAATATTATATATATTTGCATCGAAATTCGAAGGAGAATGTGAAAGCCACTTGAAATGAACATTCTGATCTGGTACTCTTTTACTATTTCATCTAGAAAATGGAGAGACCAATGTTTTTTTTGAGGTTAAGGGTATGCCACAAGTAAAGGTGCGATTGGGAGAATCGATAGATAAAGCTCTCAGAACGCTAAAGAAGAAAATCGACAAAGAAGGGATCATGAAGGCTGCTAAAGCCCACCGTTTTTACGATAAACCTTCGATAAAAAAGCGCGCTAAATCTAAAGCAGCAGCAAAATACCGCACCCGGTAGCACTGTTGAAATGTTTAATAATATTTATTTACCATGAATAATAAGATCATGGATTATTACGAAGTTCTTGGAGTCCAACGCGGTGCATCTGCTGATGAGGTTAAAAAAGCCTATCGGAAAAATGCCCTCAAGTACCATCCGGATAAAAATCCCGGAGATCCTGAAGCAGAAGCGCGCTTTAAAGAAGTTTCTGAAGCCTATGAGATTTTAAGCGACCCGCAAAAAAAGGAGCTCTACGATCGCTATGGCAAAGAGGGCGTGCGAAGTGCAGGCATGGGAGCAGGTCCTGCCGGCGCTGGATTTGCATCTATGGATGAGGCTCTGCGCACTTTTATGGGTGCTTTTGGCGGGGGCGGCGGAGGTGAATCGATCTTTGACACCCTTTTTGGCGGAATGGGAGGAGGAACCCGAACAGCGGGGCGCGAGGGAGCCAGTAAAAAGGCGACTGTCCGTATCTCCTTTACAGAGGCTGCCAATGGAGTCGAAAAAGAGCTTCTCATCACAAGATATAACGCTTGCACAACTTGCAATGGTAGCGGCGCTGCATCTCCATCGGGAATAAAGCAGTGTACCCGTTGCGGAGGAGCCGGTCAGATTTTTCAAAGCCGCGGCTTTTTTAGCATGGCCTCGCCCTGCCCCCAATGTCGTGGAGAGGGCAAAGAGATCACCGAACCTTGTAAAACCTGTAACGGCATTGGACGCACTAAAGAAAAGCAGCATGTAAAAGTCCATATTCCTGCCGGAGTTGATACCGGAATGCGTCTCAAGATGAGCGGTTATGGAGATGCTGGAGAAGGGGGTGGACCTCCCGGAGATCTCTACGTCTTTATCAATGTCGATGCCCATCCTATATTTGAACGCGAAGGAGATGACGTTCTTCTGGAAATGCCGATCGGCTTTGCTGAAGCGGCTTTAGGATGTAAAAAAGAGATTCCCACCCTTTCGGCCTCAGCTCGTATTACAATTCCAGAAGGGACTCAGTCGGGGAAAGTCCTCCGTGTTCGCGGAGAGGGATTCCCCAATGTCCATGGAAGAGGCAAGGGTGATCTTTTAATAACAGTTATGGTCGAAACTCCAACTCGCCTCACAGATAGACAAAGAGAGCTTTTGCAAGAATTTGGCACGCTCGAAAACGTCTCCAACCACCCAAAGAAAAAAACTTTCGTCGACAAGATTAAATCCTTTTTTAAAGATTTTTCATTTTAAGAGATTAAACAGATGGTCGACTCTTTGCAAAAAGCTTCTTTAAAGAAAGAGGCTCTTTTAGATATCTATAAAACGCTACTTATTTCTCGCTTTACTGATGAGAAGACAGCAAAGCTTGCAAAGCAGAATAAGGGGGGCACCTTCCAGCTCTCTTCCGCCGGCCATGAGCTCATTGGAGTTACTTTAGCAAAACTTCTTATACCCGGCAAAGATTGGTCATTTCCCTACTACCGCGACCAGCCTTTTGCTCTCGGATTAGGCTGTGATCTCACGGAGATTTTTGGCGCCTTTCTAGCAAGGGCAACCAAAAATCATTCGGGTGGACGGATGATGCCTAACCATTTCTCTCATAAAGAGCTCCGTATCGTCTGCCAATCCAGTGTTGTCGGTTCGCAATTTCTGCAGGCTGCGGGCAAAGGGTGGGCAATCAAACATCTTGGAAAGGATGAGGTTGTCTATGTCTCCTGCGGTGAGGGAGCGACATCTCAGGGAGATTTCCATGAAGCTCTCAATTTTTCTTCTATCCATGCTCTTCCTGTAATCTTTGTTGTTCAGAATAATGGGTGGGCAATTTCAGTGCCCATTGCAGAGCAGACAGCAGGAGGGTCAATTGGAGATGTCTGCAGAGGTTACAAGGGCCTCTCTGTTTTTGAGGTAGATGGAACGGACTATGAGGCTCTCTCCTCTGCAATGCAATCTGCGCTATCAAAAGCGCGTGGGGTCAAAACAAAGGGGCCGAGTGTGATTATTGCCTCTGTTCCCCGTTTGGGGGCTCATAGTGCTAGCGATGACCCCAAAAAGTATAAAACAGAAGAGATTGTTCAAGCTGATTTAGAACGGGACCCTATCCTGCGTTTTGCTAAATGGCTCGCTGATTCTGAAATTGCCGGGCAAGAGGAGATGAAAGAGATTGAAAACCAGGCAAGAGAAGAGGTTGAAGTTGCAGCTGCTCAAGCTGAGGCGATTCCATTTCCTGAAGCTGGCAGCAGCCGCAAAAATGTCTTTGCCCCCTATCGGCCTCTTGCTTCCTTGATCACTCCAGAAGAGAGGGGGGAGAAGATTGTCATGATGGATGCAATCAATCATGCCCTTGACGAGGAGATGGCTCTCGATCCACATGTTGTTGTTTTTGGGCAGGATGTAGCAAGGGGGAAGGGGGGAGTCTTTGGAATCACCCGCCGTTTGACAGAAAAATATGGCGCAATGCGCTGCTTTAACACCCCTCTTGCCGAATCAACGATTATTGGAATTGCTATTGGAATGGCCGTTGATGGGATCCATCGCCCTGTTGCAGAGATTCAATTCGCAGACTATCTTTGGACGGGAATCAATCAACTCTTTAATGAGGCATCAAGCATCTACTACCGCTCAAATGGAGAGTGGGAGGTGCCTCTTGTTATTAGAATGCCTTTTGGGGGATATATCCAAGGGGGGCCCTACCATTCACAGAGCATCGAGGGATTTTTATCTCACTGCCCCGGACTCAAAATTGTAATTCCAAGCAATGCCGCGGATGCCAAAGGACTCTTAAAGACGGCGATCCGCGATCCCAATCCGGTGATTTTTTTAGAGCATAAAGCTCTCTACAGACAGCAGAAATTTGCGGCAAGAGTCGAGCCCTCAAAAGAGAGGCTCATTCCCTTTGGAGAGGCCTCTATTGTTCGTCAGGGAAGCGACCTGACAGTTGTCGCTTGGGGTATGATGGTGCAATATGCTGATGAGGCGGCAGAGAAGCTTTTGCAGGAGGGAATCTCCATTGAAGTGATCGATCTGCGCACCCTTGTTCCCTTAGATATAGCCTCTATACTCGACTCTGTTAAAAAGACAGGAAAGCTCCTGATCGTGCACGAGGCTCCTCGCAATTGCGGCTTTGGCGCAGAAATTGCCGCGCGCATTTCGGAGGAAGCTTTTGAATATCTCGACGGACCCATTGCCCGGCTTTGCGGTTTTGACTCAGCAATACCTTATAGTAAAATTTTGGAAAGCGAAGTGCTGCCACAGCCGCAGGATTTGGAACGCGCTATCCGCAAACTTATTCAATATTAAAATGGAAACGCGCGGAAATTTTATCTATAAAAACCCCAACCGCATTTTTAAAGGATCTCGGTTTGATGTTCTTGAAATAGATGCAAAAGCAGGTGAAAAAAGCTTTAAGCGTCAAGTAGTTGACCATCCGGGAGCTGTTGTAATCCTTCCTATTCTTGACTCTTCGCATCTTCTTATGATTAAGAATGTGCGCCAAAGCGTCTGTCAAACTCTCTTAGAACTTCCGGCTGGAACTCTTGAGCCCCATGAAGATCCTCTCACTTGCGCAAAAAGAGAGCTTGAAGAGGAGACGGGCTACCGTGCCAATTCAACCCTTCCTCTCTTTCAATTTTATGCCTCCCCCGGTTTTTGCAATGAGATCCTCTATGTATTCCTAGCAAAAGAGCTCACCTTTCACAAACAATCTCTAGATGAAACCGAGGAGATTGAAGTGGAAAAAATCTCCCTCTCCAACGCCCTCAACCTCATCCGCACGGGGCAAATCAAAGACGCCAAAACCATTTGCACCCTCCTCTACTATTCCCAATTTAATTTGAAAAGTGACATTGGACCGGGCCAAAGTCCATAGTTGGGAGTACATTTTCCCCTCGAGTCTCTTTTGCAAAGATCTAAAAATAAAAAATTTACCAAAGAGCCCACAGACTCGACTTTAGGATTTTTATTTTAACCCATTAATTCAGAGTCGGGGTTGCCCGCGTGCGTGCCCCATCTCTATTTTTATTCTTTAGGGTAAAAAATCCTAAAGTCGAGGCAGAGAACACAGAGAAAGGGCTCTTTGTTTATAAAAGAAATCAGGGCAACGCCCTGAACAGGCCAATGGCCTGAAATATAATAGCCTGCGGCAACGCCCCAGGTAAGCTGAAAAAAAGAATTTTCAGGCTGTAAGCCTGAGTTATAGAAAATTGAGATAATGATATAAATCTATTTAAGGAAGGAATCTTAAGTTTATTTCAGGGGAGGTATCTATTTCGACTCTTCCACCAATGGGAAATGTAAATAGAGGCAGCGTATGGCCAAAGTCAGCTCCGGCAATCACAGGAATTGACTTTAGTGCTGTTTTAGAATGAATAATGGTTGTAAGGTCATCCATGGAAATATTTGAAGCTTTTTGGAAACGACCAATAACGATCCCTTTTACGCCGTGAAAATCTCTCTGGAGGATTAAAGAGTGTAAATGTCGATCGAAAATCTCCGCTGTCATTGGGTAATTATCTTCTAAAAATAAGATGCTGTTTTGAAGAGAGGGCATGAATTCTGTTCCTTGCAAAACAGTTAGGGAATCCACATTGCCGCCAATAATTATACCCGAGGCTCTGCCAGCTTGAATCACGTGTAGTCCAGGATTGGTTATAAAGAGGCGGTTTTCCTGGTTTAAGTACCATTCATCATCGCTCCAGAACTCAGAGGGAGAAACACTAAGAGTCTGATCGGAAAAAAGGCATTTTTGAAAGTAGTCTATCACATACTCAATTCCTCTTAAGCAACCAAAAGTGGAAAAATGAGGGCCGGAGAATGTAACCAGGCCCGTTTTTGCAAAAATTGCATTTTGCAAAGTTGTGATATCGGAATATCCGCAAAGAATTTTTGGGTTCTTTTGGATCAGTTGATAATCGATTCCATGCAAAAGATGAATAGAATTATATCCTCCAATCGTTGTGAGGATAGCTCTGACTTTTGGATTCGAAAATGCTTCATGGATATCTTCAATCCTTGAGCTTGCAGAAGAAGAAGAAAACGCATCGCATTCCTCACAGTGTTTTGAGAAGCTCACTTCAAGTCCTAGTGCTTGCAATCTCTTAAGTGCAATTGAGCGCACTGAAGGAGAGATAATGCTCATACTTCTTGCAGGAGATATCACCCGCACTTCATCTCCCAGCGCTAATTTTTTAGGTAAAATATATTTCTGCATTCTTCACTTTCTCAATGCACATCTGACTTAGATGTTAGACTATGTCATTTTTTAAGGAAAAGCCATTCTTATTACACAAGATAGGTTTAAGCTCGGGTGGGAGAGGGGTTCGGGGAGGGGGGCGTGGGCCCTCCCCGTAAAATCAGCTAACAAGGCCGTGGAAATGTGCTGTTTAAGTTATTTATAATCAGAAATTAATTACAGGATGAGCAGGAGCGGGCGATGTAACATTGGCACGGTTGGTAGCATTAGATGCATCTGGATTGTACGTCGTCGCCGCTACTTATCAATGTCCTGGTTGTGGATGGCATAATCGAAACAATATCTGTATTAATCGAAGATGTCCACTATACAATCAATAATTGAGGGTCAATATTCAGTTTATTTTTAGCATGAAATCCGATATCCTTTGAAAGTAATTTCCGATAACATCGATACATTTCAGGAGATTCTAGATAGACGCATCGACTCAGAACAGCTCTTGCAAGAACTTTGTTACTCTGAACGAGATGTTATTGAGATATTAAATGGCAATTCTGCTCTATTAGGTATTTTGTTAGGATATGGGAAAATAAATTCTACAAATTTTGAACGTAAGGTAAATATTTGCCATGAACTTAATGCAAAAATGACCCCCCCTTTTTCTGCAGCACAGGAGATAAAATCCTTACTCCCATTCAGCCGAATTCTGGTCGGCTTGTATGATAATGGAACTTTTTCCTATCCTTCAAAAGAGAGCTACCCTTCGTCTCAAGGCATTTCATTAGCAGATGAACTCAATGATATTCTCTCGAATGAGTCTTTTCAACTTTATGGGAGCGATTTTTTTCTTGATAAGATCATAGCTCCAATTTTTGCAGCTCGAAAAGAAAGTCCAGAAACAGAGAAGCTGCACAAGGACTATTTAGCTACAAAACACCAACTGAATCAAGCCTATCTGCAAGGGTCATTTTTAAAAGTTACCTTAAATCAATGGATGTGTCCTCAATGAGATACTATTTTTTCTTTCTCTTTCTTTCAAGTTTAGTAGGGATATGCAGGCTTGGAGCTACAGAAGATCTTGATGAAAAGCAAGAGCTTTCCTTTTATCGAGGGTATCTTTTTTGGCAGGAACATCTTCAAAGGCCTAAGATGCCCTACGACTTAGAACAAGTTATTGCCGGAATGCAAGCAGCTGAAAATGGTGACAAACTCATTTGCAATGAAGAAAAATTGCACGCACAAATACGGAAATTTCAAGAAAAGCTATTAGCAAAACAAACTGAAGAGAATTTAGCTGATGCTGAAACTTTTTTAGCAAAGATAGCAAAAGAGGATGTGACAGAACTTATTTCTAATAAACTTTACTACAAACGATTAAAAAATGGGGGTGGTAGGATGGTTAAGTCTAATAGTACACCCTTATTGACATATTCTGTGTGGAGTTATAACAGATGGGGAGAAGAAGAAATTATTTCAAGGGATTTACCTCTTCCTGTGATGCTTGAAAATACAATTCCCGGATTTGCGCAAGGAGTCTCAGGGATGATGGAAGGAGAGGTACGGCAGCTATTTATTCATCCGGAGCTGGCCTATGGAACTTACGGAAAATTTGATCCAAATCTCTTAGTGATTTTTAAAGTTGAGGTCATTTCTGCTGATGATAATGAGATCCATGAACGGAGCTAAGCCGCAATCGTAGGTCTTATGGCTGAGTTAGGCGAGCCATGTAAATCAGTTCTTTATCCAAACCCCTAAGAAAGAATCCCAATGCCCTTTAGGGCTGGGTTCTTCAAATCACTAATAAGGAGAAGATATGGGATCGATAGTGAATGTCTATCGTGAAGCATTGCCGGTGCTGCGAGGGGCTTTAAGCGAATTTAAAGGGGGAAAGGCATCTACCGCATTTGTGGATAACCCTGTGTTTAGGAATGAGGGATTAAATGTGCTCCATAAGATTTACTATCTAATGTGGATCATCAATGGACAGCCTCGTATTTATAATAATGGCAAGCATACTTTTCTCGATAATCATTCTTCTCTCTTAAAAAAAGCTAAGGCTGTTGAGCTATGTATTCGTCAGCTAGAGGCAGACGTTGTGATTGTTGGCGGAGGTCCTGTGGGTCTTTGGACGGCGATTTTAGCAAAAATCAGGAATGCTAAGCTTAACATATTTGTCATGGAAAAAAGGGTTGAATATAAGCGTCAACAGGAGTTGCATGTTGAAGAGAGTTCTTTCAAAAATATTCCTTATCATCCTGATCTACAGTATTTTGTTGATGAACTGAAAGGGCGGAAAATTGTTCCTATCCAAGAGATTGAATCCAAACTCTCTCAATTAGCGGCTAAATTAGATATCTGTGTTTTAACAGGATTAGAGGTTGCCACACCCCTATCATTACATGACGATTTTCCTAATGCTAAATTCTTTATAGGGGCAGATGGTTCAAGAAGCAGGATTAGGAAAGAGATCTTTAATGATAACTATGCCTTTAATGTTGAGGGTGAGTTAATTGCAAATGTGAAATATAGAACCAAACAAGCAGTAGAATGTGACCGTGGATCGATCTATGCCTTGACAACACGCTATCAAACCCACAAAGCGATCTCATTTCCTTTAGTGCGCGAGTATAGGAGCAGAAAAGATCCTCAAGTGACAACGCTCTGCTTTGCAATTGATAAACTCACCTATGAGGGAATGAAAGGGGCTGATATGCAACATCCCTTTAACTTCAAGAGTGACCAAATGTCTACTCGTCTTCTTTCAGATATTTATCTTTGGTTTGGAACAAGGCAGCATTATTTTAATGAAGAGCGGGATTTAAACTATCAAGAAAAAATCACCGTCTTTCCTTTACGAACTTACGCTAGTGAAAGTTTTATAAAAAATTGGAAGATAGAAGAGTGCCATAGAGGAAGCCATCGAGACACTGTCTGGTCCCTAGTGGGGGATGCGGGTTGCGGCCTCCCTTTTTTTCGCGGCTTTAACTTTGGCCTTACATGCGGAAACAAACTTTCTCTGGCCATTGCCTCTTCGACTTATACACAATTTCAAAAGTATGATGCCTTTTTGAAGCAGGAATCTCTATCTAAAAAAAAGGATTCCGATCACCAAAACCGTCTTATTGGTATTTATCGGAATTTGCTCCAGCTTGCCAATTCTTTTCCCATTCAGCTATTCCAATGGTCTTTGCAGGAAAAGGAACTGTTCAAAATGTTAGGAAAATATCCCGAATGGTCTCCTTTAGTGATTGCAGCAGAACATGGATATGGAGATCTAGTTGACAAGTTGCTTTGTGAAGGTGCTGATGTGAATGGCGCCTGCACAAATGCATACCATAGGAGTGCTCTTATGCAAGCCGCCCGTAATGGCCATGAGCAAATAGTTACATTGCTTTTAAGTAAAGGAGCTTTGATAAATGCACAAGATGGAGAGGGGTGGAGTGCGCTGATGCTAGCATCCTGGCAAGGACATGCACCTATTGTAAAAGCGCTAATTGCAAGGGGCGCAAATACTTCCCTTGTTAACAATAAAGGGCAGACTGCCCTGGCAATCGCCCATCAATACAAACAAACTGGCATTGCACAATTATTTGCCGGTCTACCAAAGATAACATTTAGTTATAAAATTAACCCCGATTCGTGTGAGAAAGAACCAGCATCAAGACTGAGCTTTAGACCCTACTTTATGCCCTCAATCAAGAAAGAACCCTGGGCTGATTACATAAAGGTTTAGACGAAGAAGGGGGAGAAGGCGCCGTAGGCCTTCTTTTTTTCCGTATATTCTCTTAGGATGATAGCGCCTAGGAAGAGGATGATAAGGTAGGGGATGACAAGCCAAAGAGGGAAAGAAGAGATCCAGAGCGTTTTATTTAAAGGGGTGGGAGGAAAGGCTGTAAGGGTAAGAAGGTAACTTGTGTAGGCGTTATTGATCGAATGCAGAAGATCCCAGGGAATGATAAGCGCAAGAAAAAGAAGAAAGAGACTAATGCTTACAAGAAAAGGGAAAAAGAGATTTATTAGCAGGGAGATGAGCGGGAAATTGTGAAAGTAGAAGAGTAAGAGGGGAGCGAGAGCAAGGGTGATCGAGAGGGTGAGTGAGAGAGATTTGCGCAAAATGGCAAGCAGGAGAAGCGCATGCTGCTCTAATAGGGAGAAAGCCAAGATAGTAGAGAGAGGTCTTTTAGGAAGGGCCATTTCTAGGAGCTTTTCAATAGGACTATAGAGAAGGAGAATGGCTCCCGTTGCAAGAAAGCTAAATTGAAATCCTATCTCAAGAATTGCAGTTGGATCTCTTATAATAATCACAATTGCTGCAATCCCCAAACTATTTAGGGGAGTGTACCTCTTTTTAAGAAAGCCACTAATCAGATAGGTGGCAATCATAATGTAAGATCTTTCAATCGATGCGCTTTTTCCAATAAAGAGCAAATATCCCGTTAGAAGAAATAAAAGAAGAAGAGCAAGTTTTTTCGGTTCCAGGAAGATTTTGAAAAGAAGATAGAAAAAAAATGCTAGAAGCGAGAAATGAAAACCCGAAATGGCTAAAAGATGTGTAAGCCCCAGCCTCGAAAATTCCTTCCGCATCACACTATCATCCAGATCTCCAGTGACAAGAGCTCCAAGAAATCGGCTTGCCTCCTTATTTGTAAACTTTTTTTCGAGGAAAGCTTGAAACCTTTTCTTTAGATGGAAGCGCAATTCTGGGCTTGCCCATTTTTTTTTCACTCTCTTCCACGCAGAATGGGTAGGTACCCTGAGTCTTGCTTTTCTATTTTTTTGAATAGTAATCGACCCTTCAACTTCGTAGAGAGCATTAGCCTCCGGCCTTCCGACTTTTTCTGAAATAGTGGTTACATAGGGAATGTGAGCCGCTATTTTTTTTCCATCTTTTGAAATGAACTCTTTTAAATTGCCTCGCAGCTCCCACACTTTCCGATCAAAAAGGTGAGTTTTTTCCCTCACTTCCGTGATCACAAGAGTGGCTCTTCCCTCGTCATTACTTTTAGGGTAAAGATGCCAATAAGAGAATAGAGAAGTGGAAAGAAAGAAGAGAATGATTAGTAGAAGCGCTCTTTTAGGATATAAGAATCCAATGGGGAAGATAAAAAGCGAGAAGTAGAGGAGGGAAAAAACAGAGCCAAGAAAAAAAAAGGCACTGAAGTAGAGCGTCATCCCTGCCATTAGCGCCGGATGCTTGAAGAAAAATTCTGCAAGGCAGAATAAAACAAATCGTTTCCTTATCATGTCGTTTATTCACCTGATTTTTGCACAATATAGTTGAAATTTGATGAGAAAGGAAGGCGGTGGTTTACCGAAAAAAAATCTTTCTGTATTCTTAAGGCCTTATTTACGTAAGCTGCGAGCATGGGTGATTTTTTTTCAGATCCCTTATCGGATTCCTTGGGACATCTCTCTCGAAAAGAGCATTTCCACAAAGTCATAGCCCTTCATGAGGAACCCGATCTCACCTGGGAATTTTTAAACTCGCAAGTACCTGCACTGCCCAGGGGCTGGTACGAGCTCAGCCGGCTGCCCGCTTCCTATCGCATTGAATTTACAAGAGATTATTGGCTTTCGAAAATACCCAATACTTTGCGCGATAATGAAAATCTAGAAAGGAGAATCATTTCCTTTTTCGATGAACTTGAAGAGCTTGGCATCTATGCTACTCAGACAAGCCCCGGCCTTCCTTTTGATGTTCATATGGTTTATGGCCTAAAAGATGCAGCAGCCTTTTTCAACGGCTCCCCTCCAGCTTCCTTAGATACAATTAATAATCTTGAAAAACAGTTTGGTACCATCTCTTTTCCGCGTGATTACTTAAATTTCTTGCAAATTCATGATGGCTTTTGCAAATACACCGATACCGGCCTTATTAAAACGCGTGATATGGTGAAAACTTATCTCAAATTTCAGCAATTGCTGGGTGATGAGGTCATTGTCGCAGCCCAAGGACAGATCATTAATCCTTCAAGTTTAATTCCCTTCTATGAATCCTATGGCCTGCATTGCTATCAATGCTTTTTTACCGATTGGTATGAGGGAGAGGAGATGGGGAATGTCTTTTTTTCCGAACAGGAAAAATTAATGAGTAATTTTTTAGATGCTAATCATTTACAAGAAAATATGGCGTTTCCAACCTTTCTTGATTGGCTGCTTTTCTACCTTGAAGATGGCGATATATGATTGATCCTCTTCTCAAAGTTGAAAGGAAAAAGAGCTATTAGGGATGTAATCTGCTTTCATGAACTATTCTGTTGAAGATCTCTACAAAAAATATAAGGGAACCCTTGGGTTGAAGCTTCTCGCAGGGAAAGAAAAAGGTTTGCTGCGTCAGATCACCTCAACAGAGGTTCATCAACCAGGACTCTGTCTTTCAGGATATTGGAAAGGATATGCGGAAAAAGCGATCTTAATTTTCGGCAAAAGCGAAATAGAGTATTTAAGGGAGCTCCCCCCCTCTTTGCTAAGAGAGAGGCTGGAGATGCTCCTCTCTTTTACTACTCCCGCATTATTTCTCACTCATTCTGGTGGTCACTTGAAAGAGCTTACTCAAATTTGCGAAGAAAAGCAGCTCCCCCTCTTTCAAACCTCCCTCGAGACAATGGATTTTCTTTTACGACTCACCTCACTATTGCGGGAAGATTTCACTCCTCTATTAAATTGTCATGCAACCCTATTAGATATCTTTGGAGTGGGAGTGCTTATCCAGGGAGACCCAACTATTGGAAAGAGCGAAGCAGCTTTAGGGCTCCTTGCAAAAGGACATCGATTAGTTTCTGATGATCTTGTGAAAGTTAAAAAGCAAGATGATGGAAATCTCATTGGTTTTGGCATTGAAGCCTCCCGTTTCCACATGGTCATTCGCGGAATTGGGATTATTAATGTTGCAAATCTCTATGGAGCCACAGCTGTTTTAGACAAGAAAAGTCTTGATATTGTCGTCAAGTTGGAAGTATGGGATGATAACTGCTTTTATGACCGAGCTGGCTTAGAAGAGGCTTCTTTAAATATTCTTGGGGTTATTCTTCCCTATCATATTCTTCCTGTAAAGCCCGGTCGGGATATTGTGCTTTTGCTTGAGACTCTTGCTCTAAACCACCGGCTTAAAACAATAGGATGCCACTCTGCAAAAGAATTTAACACTAAATTGCAAACGCTTATTTCTCGGGGTCAAGCCCCACATCTCTTTGTAGCAAAGAAGTCTATTTTAACGAGAGCCAGAACCAATGACAATTAAGGAAAATGAAAGAATCCACTTGGTGAAAAAGATTCGTGTGACTAATGCCTTAGGATTACATACCCGTCCGGCAACTCATATTGTTAAGCTTCTTCAAAATGTCAAAAGTGAAGTTTTTTTCACTTACAGGAAAGAAACAGTTACTGCAAAGAGTATTTTAAATATTTTGATGCTCGCAGTTCCAAAAAATGGGCAGATCACCATTACAATTGAGGGTGAAGATGCAAATGAAGTCTGCGAGGAACTGCTTGCGGCTTTCGAAAATCAGTTTGGGGAGTGAGTACTCATGGATTTGGATCTTACAGAGATTGAGTTAAAAGGATATCCCATTTGCACAGGGGTTGCGATTGGAAAACCTTTTCTCTTTATTGTAGCTGAGGAGTCAGTGCCAGAGTTTTCGATCGCTGTAGAACAGATTGAAGAGGAGGTAGCCCGTTGGTACCAGGCTTTGAAATGTTCACGTAAAGATGTCCTGACTCTTCAGCAGAAATTGCAGAGCGAGGGGGGAGGCGAGGGAGTCGCAATTCTTGGGACTCATCTGGAAATGCTCCACGATCCCGTAATGACAGTCCAGATGGAGGAGCAGATTCGGAGAAAGGGAAAAAATACGGAATATGTATTTAAGTCGGTAATCTCCGAATATGAGCAGAAATTCCAGAAGATCACCAACCAGTTCTTTCGCGAGCGGTTGAAAGATTTCCAAGACATTGCGCGCCGCATCTTTGGACATCTTCGCCCCCAAAAGCGACAATCCCTATCGGGGATCGACTCTAAACATATCATCTTTGCCCATGAACTCGCTCCTTCAGATACCGCAGAGGCGAAAACCGAATTTATTCAGGCCTTTGTCACCCGTAGCGGGGCTGAGACCTCTCATGTAGCCATTATGGCCCGATCGATGGGCATTCCTTTTGTTACCAATGTCGATTTTCCAAGTCTCAATCTTTTTCCTGTGCACGAAGTGATTGTTGATGGGGAGTCCGGCTCTGTCATAATCAATCCGTCTCACAAGACTCTTTCTGCCTATGCAGATAAGAATAAGAGACTTAGAACACACGTCACCGACCTTCAAAAGACCTACTCCCTCGATGCAGAAACAATCGACGGTTATAAAGCTCAGATCTCAGCAAATATCGAGATGTGCGGCGATGACCTCGATAAAATTTTGATATATGGGGGAGAGGGGATTGGCCTTTTTCGATCCGAATATATTTTTATGTCAAAAGAGACTTTTCCGCATGAGGAGGAGCAGCTTGATGTCTACCGCCGTCTTGTAGAAAAGGTAGGCCAGTACCCTTGCGTAATAAGAACATTTGATTTTGGCGGAGATAAATTCGGTAACTTTCATCCCCCCCAATATGAAAAAAATCCCTATCTCGGCTGCCGTGCCATCCGGTTAATGCTCAAGGATAAAAAGAACTTTAAGGTACAGCTCCGAGCCATTATGCGCGCGAGCGCTTTTGGTGAGGTGAGCATCCTCTTTCCAATGATTTCAGGCCTGGAGGAGCTGCGCGATGCTAAAAAGGTAGTTGAAGAGGCAAAAAAAGAGTTAAAAGAGGAGGGGATTCCCTTTTCACGTTCCATTCCCATTGGATGTATGATCGAAGTCCCATCAGCTGCCCTCACAGTCGACCTGCTTTTGAAAGAGTGTGACTTTATTTCTATTGGCACAAATGATCTTGTCCAATACGCATTAGCGGTTGATAGAGGAAATCCGAGTCTGAGTTATCTCTATCAACCCTCTCATCCAAGTATTTTGCGGATGATCAAAATGATCGTTGCAGAGACAAATAGAGTCAAAAAAACGTTAAGTGTTTGTGGGGAAATCGCCGGAGATCTACTCTATACAGCTCTTCTTTTGGGTCTCGGCGTGCATGAATTTTCCGTCTCCGTTCCAACAATTCCCTCTATTAAAGATATTATACGCAGAATCTCCTACGTAGAAGCTTGCGAACTTGCAGAAGAGGCCCTTAAACTCTCCACATCTGGCGAAGTCGAAACCCTTCTCCAAAACTTTCTCAAGCAAAACCTCGCCTATACAGACTCAACTTTATGATTTTTTGCATGAAAGTAAGAATAAAGAGTCGGGCACGCACGCGGGCATGGGCACGGGCACGAAAATAACTTTCTTGTATTCAACCTCTTCTCTCAGAAATCGGTTTCTTTTTTCCCTAAACTTACGGAAAGATTTGGATAAAAAATTTAATCGTGCCCGTGCCCGTGCCCGCGTGCGTGCCCGACTAGGGATTAAGGAGTTAAAAGTATAATTCCTAAAGTTGAGAGAGGATTAGATTTTGATTGCGATCTCTTCTTTTTGTTTGAGCATATACTCTTTGAATGGATCATATGCAAGAGGGTAAGAGATATAATACCCCTGCACTTCCCTGCATCCAATCTTCTTTAGCAGTTCGAATTCTTCTTTTGTTTCCACCCCTTCAGCAATGGTTGGAATGCCAAGCGCTTCGCACATCCCAATAATACCTGCAACGATGCTTGTATTTTTTGGATCCTTGTCAATGTTGCGAATGAAGGAGATATCTATTTTAAATCGATCAAACTTAAAGTGGCGCAAGTAGCTGAATGAGGAGTATCCAACTCCAAAGTCATCGATTGCAAATTGAATGTTGAGTTCTTTGAGAGCGCTGATTGTATCGATCGATTCTTTGATATTTTCGAGCAGTTGGCTCTCCACAATTTCAAATTGCAGATGCTTAGGATCCAGGTCATATTCTTTCAGGAGTTGTTTCACCAAGGTGATGAAATTTTTCTCTTTTAACTGGAGGGCTGAAATGTTAACTGAGAATAGAAAGTTGGGATATTGTTCGCCTTCCAATATCTTTGCAGTTTTAAATACCTCCCGAAGGGTCCACTCTCCAATTTTCAAAATCAGGTCGCTCTCCTCTGCGATAGGGATAAATTTTGATGGGGGAACAAGCCCCAGTTCTTTACAATTCCAACGAAGAAGGACTTCTACCTCAACCGTCTTTCTGCTATCTATATCTACAATAGGTTGAAAGTTAAGAAAAAGTTCGTTCTTGGAGAGGGATCTATGAAGATGATTTTCAATGAGATTCTTTTCCTGTGCCTGCTTGAGCATTGTCTCTGTGTAAAATTGGAAATTATCCATTCCATCTTTTTTTGCATAATTCATTGCCATACGGGCATTTTTGAATAGAGTAGGCGATTGATTGGCATCATCTGGAAAAATCGAAATTCCTATACTTGCCGTAACAAAAAATTTCTTATCATCGATAATCAGGGGATCTTTAATGATCGCAAGGAGTTTTTGGGCAAAGAGGGCCACGGCTTCCAGTGATCTTACATTGGCGAGAACCACAATGAATTCACCGGTGTCCCATCGCCCGACAATATCTTTTATCTGAATCCGGTCGGTTAGTCTGAGGGCGACTTGCTTTAAAATCCTGTCGCTTATGTCGGCTGAGGTGGTGTCATCGATAAATTTAAAGTTAACGCTGGTAAAAAAAATCGCAGTTTTATCGTTGAGCAAAAAACTTGTTACGAGCGTTTGGGCAAGATTGAATTCAATCAATTTTTTATTTGGAAGACCGGTTAAAATGTCATAATAGGCAAGATGAATGAGTTTTTCCTCTGTGTGTTTTCGGGAAGAGATATCTTGCACCTCATAGATAAAATAGGAGGGGTTGTTTTGGGCATCTCTTACCAAAGAGACACTTGCGAAGGCCCATAAGATCTCTTTATTTTTTGTTGTAAATCGCTTTTCTGTTTGATAGTGGGTGGTTTCTCCGGCAAGAAGTTGATTTAGATAAGTCATCTCCTTGATTAAGTCTTCTTTAAAAGTGAGTTCTTTGAAATTTTTCTTTGTAAATTCCTCTTTGGAAAAATTCATCATTTCGCAAAGGGCGTTATTTACCTGGAAAAAATCTCCTTCAAGGGTGACAAGGGAGACCCCAATAGCTCCATGCTCGAAAGAGCTTCTAAACCGCTCCTCACTCGTGATGAGTGCACTCTCCACGAGTTTCCGTTCGATATAGAGACTCATCTCTTTTGCAATGTCATTTAAAAAATCGAGCCAACCGGCACCAAGGCCATCGATTGAAGAATTAAAAAATTCCATAACGCCATAGGTTTGTCCCTTCAAATAAATAGGAAAGCCCAGAACGTCCTTGAGATCGGCATGGCGTGCAGCTTCTGTTTCGATAAAATTACCGGAATCTACCACGTTTTTTAAGACAGCCACTTCACGCTTATTTAAAATTTTTCCAACAATGCCAGCCTCTGCGTTGTATTGCATAGGGGAACAGGTACTTTCAAAATCCTCTAGAGATTTATTACCCCCCTGGTGCCAGGCAGCGAAGAAAGTGGCGACATTAGTAGTATGATTGACCTTCCAGAATATTCCTATTTGCCAGCCAAGGTGTTTGCAAAAGATCTCGATTATTTTTGGCGTTACCTCTTCCAATGAATTGTAGAGTTCGAATGCCCTGGACATTTCATGACGTATGTTGATGCGTAACTCAGACATCTTATTAAAGGTGATATCTCTGGCCGTCCCTCCTGCCTGGAAAAACTCTCCTTTTGTATCTTTTACCGCAAATACATCGCCACTTATCCATCGGATAGAGCTGTCCGGCAGCCGGATGCGAAACTCAATGTTCTCAGTTGGAGGGGCAAATTTGGCAGTAATCCCATAGTACTTCCCCACTCTTTCCCTATCTTCTGGCAGGACAGTTTTAAGCCATTCTGTGCGGGAATATTGGAGGCTCTCCAGAGAGATTCCCCATACCTTTTCAAAACTGGGGCTTGCATAAAGAACTTTATCATCTGCCAGAGATGCCCTCCAAAACACATCAGAACTACTTTCCACAAACTGCCTGAATAGCCCCTCATCGCCTTGGGGAGATGATTCATCTACTTTTACTTTCGGCTCACTCTTATTCGGTTCAAGGCTCATCTTTTTTTCCCTTCAAGCTTTAGCTTTTTCCCTACATTGAAATTTTTATTTGTATAAAACAAGAGATTTAAATTATCCTCTCAGGGCAACTTCTTCTTTCTGCTTGAGTATAAATGCTTTAAGCTGGTCATAGGCAAGAGGGTAGGAGATGAAATATCCCTGCACTTCCCTGCATCCGATCTTCTTTAGCAGTTCGTATTCTTCTTTTGTTTCCACCCCTTCTGCAATGGTTGGAATTCCAAGCGCTTCGCACATGCCAATAATGCCTGCAACAATGCTTATATTTTTTGGATCCTTGTCGATATTACGAATAAATGAGATGTCTATTTTAAATCGATCAAACTTAAAATGGCGTAAGTAGCTGAATGAGGAGTATCCGACACCAAAATCATCAATTGCAAATTGTATATGGAGTGCTTTTAAGGCAGAGATTGTATCCTTCGATTCTTTGATATTTTCGAGCAACTGGCTTTCGACAATTTCAAATTGCAAGCACTTATAGTCTAAACCATGCTCTTGCAAGATGCTGTTCAACAATGGAATAAAATTTTCCTCTTTTAATTGGATGGGTGAAATATTAATAGAGAAAAGAAAGTTGAGGAGATTTTCCTTTTCCAACATCTTTGCGGTTTTGCACACTTCTCTCAAAATCCATGTTCCAATTTTAAAAATCAGATCGCTCTCTTCTGCAATGGGGATAAATTTTGATGGAGGGATGAGTCCCAGCTCTTTGGAATTCCAGCGAAGAAGGGCTTCAACCTCTACTGTCTTACCGCTTTCCATACTCACAATAGGTTGATAGTGGAGAGAGAGTTCATTGTTGGCAATAGCTCTATGGAGATGGTTTTCGATGAGATTTTTTTCTTGTAATTGCTTGAACATCTCTCCGGTATAAAATTGGAAATTATCCACACCCCCCTTCATTGCAGAGTTCATTGCCATATGAGCATTTTTGAATAAAGTTGAAGTTTGATTCCCATCATCAGGAAAAACCGAGATTCCAATACTTGCTGTGATAAAAAGTTTTCTATCTTCAATAATAATGGGATCTTTGATAACACTAAGGAGTTTTTGAGCGTAGAGGATCGCAACTTCGCTGGATTTTATACTGGAAAGAACAACTATGAATTCACCCGAAGCCCCCCGTCCGACAATATCTTTAATCTGAATCCGGTCAGTCAGTCTCAATGCTATTTGCTTGACAACGAGATCACAGATTTCAGTGCCGAAAGTTTCATGGATACTTTTCAAGCGGTGTATGTTTATGAAAAAAACTACAGTTTTGCCTTTCTCTACAATACTTGTCAGGAGTGTTTGGTTAAGAGTCTCTTCCAATAATTTTTTATTTGGCAGTCCGGTCAAAATATCATAATACGCAAGGTGGATGAGTTTTTCATCAGCATGTTTTCTTACAGAGATGTCTTGCGCTTCATATACAAAATAAAGAGGGATATTGTCCGCATTTCTTACTAAAGAAGCGCTAGAATAAGTCCAAAGAAGCTCGTGATCTTTTGTAATAAATCGCTTTTCTAGTTGAAAGTGAGTCTTTTCACCAGCAAGGAGTTGCTGGAGATAGGTCATTTCTTTTACTAAATCTTCTTTAAAAGTTAAATCTTTTAAATTTTTCTGCAATAATTCTTCTTTTGAAAAATTCAACATTTCGCATAAGGAACTATTGACCTGGAAAAACTGCCCCTGAAGCGACACAAGAGAGATCCCAATCGTTGCATGTTCGAAGCTGCTTCTAAACTTCTCCTCGCTCAGAATCAGGGCTTTCTCTGCGATTTTCTTTTCGATGAAGAGACCAATCTGTGTAGCAATATCGTTAAAAAAATCGAGCCAAAGGGCATCAATACCATCGATGGAGGGATCGAAAAATTCCATAACACCATAGCTTTTCCCCTTAAGATAGATAGGAAATCCCAGGGCATCTTTGAGATCTGCTTGCCGGGCAGCTTCAGCCTGGAGAAAGTAGTCTGTTCCAACCACGTTTTTTACAAGAAGCGCCTCATGCCCGGTTAAAATTTTACCCACAAGACCAAAATATGAATTAAATTCCATAGGGTGGCAGCTTTTTGCAAAGCCCTCCAAAGACTTGTCTTCGCGGTACCATGAGGAAAAAAAAACGGGCGGTATTGATATTGGGATCCACGCTCCAGAATATCCCTATTTTCCAACCAAGCCATTCGCAAAAAATTTGTGATATTTTTGGGGCCAGCTCTTCTAGTTGATTATATTTTTCGAAGGCCAGGGCGATTTCATGACGTATATCTCTTCGCAATTCAGACATTTTACTACTCGTGATATCCCTGCTTATTCCGCCTATCCGGTAAGGATTACCCTGCTCATTATTCACAATAAATGCCTGATCATTTATCCAGCGGACAGAACTATCCGGTCTGCGGATGCGATACTCAATTTCGCCATTTGGAGCGACACAATGGGTATTAATTCCATAGTATTTTTCCGCTTTCTCTCTATCTTCTGGATATACGGTTGTAAGCCATTCTGCGCGGGAATAATGGAGGCTTGCCAAAGATATTCCCCAGATCTTTTCAAAATGGGGGCTTACATAAAGAACTTTGTCTTCTGTGAGCGACGACATCCAAAGTATATCGGAGCTATTTTCTCCAAACTGCCTAAATAACAACTCACTATTTTGCAAAGAGCTTCCAGCTGCCTCTTTATATTCAGGAGAGATCTTCTTCTCCTCACTACTCATATTCTTGCCCTGCCTATTTTTTTCTTAGATTGAAATTTTTCTTTGTATAAAACAAGAAGTTTTGCAGGAATTAAAAATATTTTTTAGATCTGAATTTTGAGCTATAGGAAACTTTGGAGT
>Ga0207088_1001_pt1 | contig 78028 bp, 48 predicted proteins | sample Alteio_BWMinHeat_52_FD_153564 | JGI IMG/M metagenome (GOLD analysis project Ga0207088, IMG submission 153564) | Enriched cells from forest soil in Barre Woods Harvard Forest LTER site, Petersham, Massachusetts, United States -... | ecosystem: Environmental > Terrestrial > Soil > Temperate forest >... | reverse complement strand
AAAGATCATTCCCCGATCCGTTTTGCACGCATTTGCAAAGAAGATGGTAAAGAAGTTCCCTATAGCGATATTGTGAAAGGATTTGAGTATGAAAAAGGGGAATTTGTTGTCATCGATGATGATGATTTTAAAGCAGCAAATGCAAAAAAGACTTCAACAATTGAAATTCAACATTTCACTGATATTAAAGAAATTGATCCTATCTATTTTGAAAAGCCCTACTTTTTAGAACCCGATAAGAAAGCAGGCAAGGCTTATCAGTTGCTTAATAACGCCTTGGATAAATCCAAAAAGGTCGCTATTGCAAACTTTGTCTTCCGCAATCGTGAACATCTAGGAGCGATTCTCCCCTCTCCCTTTGGCCTTCTTCTAATTCAAATGCGTTATTTCGCTGAAATCCGCAAGGCAGAGATCGATCTTCCAAAAGAAAAGAGCTCTCCTAAAGAATTGGAGATGGCGATCGCCCTCATTAATCAATTGAGCAGACACTTTGAACCCCAAGAGTATAAAGACACTTATGTTGATGAATTAATGCACATTATAGAACAAAAGTTGAAGGGCAAAAAATCACTATCTAAAGTAAAGAGAGCCACTTATATTCATGAAGCCCAGGATCTTATGACTCTTCTTAAAGCCAGCATAAGCAAAACTAAAGTTAAGAAATCTCCTCTAATACTTCCCTCTACCAAAAGAGGCGAGCGGAGAAAGCATCCCTCATGAGTTTAAAAAAATATATATCTAAAAGAAAGTTTAATACATCTCCCGAACCTCAGATTAAATCAAAGTCCAAAAAAAAGGAATCGCGCTTTGTCATACAAAAGCATGCGGCAAGCCATTTGCATTATGATTTTCGTATTGAAGTAGATGGAGTTTTAAAAAGTTGGGCTATACCAAAAGGCCCCTCTTTAGACCCCTCTGTCAAACGGCTTGCTATCATGGTTGAAGATCATCCCCTCGAATATCGCAACTTCGAAGGAATCATTCCTCAAGGTTATGGAGCTGGAAGCGTAATGATTTGGGATAAGGGCACTTATTCCGTAGATAGGGCCTCAGGTAAAGAAGCGGAAATATTCATGCGCGAGGGATTAGAAAAAGGAGCGATTCACTTCTCTTTAGAAGGGGAAAAATTACATGGAAACTTTTCTCTTGTGAAGCTAAAAAAAGATGGAAATGAGTGGTTATTAATAAAAAAGAAAGATAACTACATATCAACGGAAGATCCCGGTAAAAAAGACCGTTCTGTTGTTTCTGGAAGAACCCTTGATGAAATTACCAGTCATTCTCCTTCCATCCCTATTCTAAAGCCCATGTTAGCCACATTGGTTGACGAACCTTTTGATGATAAAAATTGGATCTTTGAAATTAAATTGGATGGCTTTCGAGCTCTTGCGGAGATAAAATCTAAACAGGCCAATATTTATTCCAGAAATTCTCAACGATTCAATCAGCGCTTTCCCAGTATTGCTCAAGATTTAGAAGAGCTCAAATGCGATGCAATTTTAGATGGCGAAATTGTGGCTTTAAACGAAAAGGGCCTTTCGCAATTTCAACTTCTCCAAAGACCTATTTCAGAAGAGAATATCTATTATTACGTCTTTGATATTTTATCCTTAAATGGAAAGGATTTACGCTCTCTTCCCCTCTTGAAGCGGAAATCAATTCTAAAAAATATTTTAAAAAAGAATTCTCATGTGAGATATCTCGATCATATAGAAGAAAAGGGGAAAGCCTTCTTCACAGCCTATGAAAAAGAAGGGGGTGAGGGCATTATCGGTAAAAAAAAAGAGAGCCTATACACCTCTGGAGAACGTTCACAAGAATGGATCAAGACAAAAACGGAGAATATTCAAGAGGTAGTGATTTGTGGTTTTACAGAACCTAAAAAAAGTCGGAAAAATTTTGGAGCTCTTATCGTTGGCGTTTATAAAAAAGGCCGGCTAGAATTTGCCGGCCACGTGGGGGGCGGATTTTCTGAGAAGGAGTTGAAAGAAGTAAAAGCTAAGCTAATCCCCCTACTTACTCAAAACTCTCCTTTTAAAATCCTGCCAATTTCTAATACGGCGGTCACATGGGTAAAACCCGAACTTCTATGTAATGTTAAATTTAGAGAATGGACAAAAGAGGGAATCATGAGACAACCTATCTTTTTAGGTATACGCACCGACAAATCACCCAAATCAGTTGTCAAAGAAAAGCCAAAGTCAGCAAAAAAAATTGAGAAGGGGTATATTTTATCCACCTACTTTCATCCGGAAAAATATCCTTTCGCAAATCATCTTGAAAAACTCTATTGGGATAAAGAGGGCATCACAAAAAGAGATTTATTAGGATATTATGAATCCATTGCCTCTTACATACTACCCTATCTCAAAGACCGCCCTGAATCTTTAAAAAGATCTCCCAACGGCATTACAAAGCCTAGCTTCTTTCAGAAAAACCTTCAAACATACCCTGAATGGATATCCACAGTCTCCATCGAGCAGCAGAATAGAATGATCAACTATCTTGTGATTCAAGATATTGAAAGCTTGCTATATGCTGTTAACCTTGGGTGCATTGAAATTCACCCCTGGCTTTCTCGCCATCAGAACATTGAAAATCCAGACTTTCTCATTATTGATCTTGATCCAGTGGATATCCCCTTCGAGGCTGTAGTAGAAACGGCTCTTGTTATCCATACCATTTTGGAAGACATCAAAGTGCCAAGCTTTTGTAAAACTTCAGGCGCTCGCGGTTTGCATATTGCCATTCCATTAAAGGCGAAGTATACCTATGAGGAAGCTAAGCACTTCGCTCAATTGATTGCTATCCTCGCAAATCGGAAATGCCAGAGTTTTACTTCTTTAGAGAGAAATCCAAAAAAACGACAGGGCAAAGTCTACATTGATTGTCTTCAAAATAATTTTGGTCAAACCCTTGCAGCACCCTATTCCGTTCGCGCAAAACCTGGTGCGAGTGTTTCCACTCCCCTAGAATGGAATGAACTCAAAGAGGGTCTCAATCCATTAGATTACAATATCTTCAATACACTCGACCGGCTAAAGAAAAAGGGAGATCTCTTTAAACCCATTCTCAAAAGCAGCACCAATATTCCAAAAGCTCTCATTCAAATCCAAAAACTAATCCAATTAAATTAATTACCACCCGAGAGACCACAGTCTCGACCTTAGGATTTTTTGAATCACAAGAACTTTTGGAGGTCAAAACTTGCAAAGAAATCAGAGCAACGCCCTGAGAAAACTTTCCTTTTGTTCAAAAATCCTAAAGTCGAGACTGTGGTGGGGACTTTTTTGAAGTCATCCAAAACATACAAATACCCAATGCAAGCAATAGGGTGTAAATAATCAAAGAGCTCATCCCATTAATAAAAAAGCTCCGGATGCAGGCTGTCAATAAGACTGAGCAACTGGCAAGCCCAAGTAGAGGAATCAATCGGTTTATAGAGACTGTTGGATATTTGCCTATTGCATAGAGCAATGCTACTAAACTGAAGGTGTATGCTATCACGCAGCCAAAAGCTCCAATTTGTTGCAGTGGAATTAATATACCTTGACTAACAGCTAGATAGATCAATGCCAGGGCTCCTTCGACAATAACACATGCGAAAGGAATCGCGTTGCTATTAAATTTGACAAAGAATTTAGAAAACCATAGGTGGTTGTTTTGAGCCAAAATATGCAAATTCCATGAGTTGCTAAAGATAATGCTATAAGCAGCGCCAAGCGTAGAAGAGGCGATAGCCAAATGTAATACCCCTTCACATTTGCCGGTAAAGGGTCTTTCACCAAGTAATCTATTCAGAAATGCAGGAAATATATCGCAGTGACTTGTGAACTCAGCCAATTTATCTCCAAGAGCTCCATAAAAAATGGCTTGATAGAGGGTCGCAATCAATATGACGACCCCAAACGAAATGAGGATTGCCAAAGGCGCATTTTTATGTGCATCTTTAATTTTACTGCTTATCGAGCAGGCAGCTTCAAAACCAATCACTGCATAGATGACAAGCGGTAAGCTGGAATAGACTCCTTCCCATCTAACATTCTCGTAGGAAAAATTATCTGCCTGCAAGAGAAAAAGCCCTGTGGCAATAACAAAAAAAATGGGGAATATCTTAAATCCCATAAAGATCTTCTGAATAGCGCTTCCGGCTTTTATATTTAATAAGTTGAGTAGGGTAAAAAAGCAGACAATAAGAAAATCGAATATAAAAGGAGAAAATAGCGTAAGAATTGGAAAAATATGCTGGATCAAGGTAACCGCAACATGGATCATGAGTATGCATGAGGCAAGTTTTGCAGTAAAATAGCTCCAGCCGCTTAAAAAACCCACGAATGGATTGATCTCTTTTTGGGCATACGTATAAAAACCACCGGCCGGGTGTAATTTCAAAAGGTAGGCAATAGAAAGGATGAGAGGTAACATCAGGATGCCTACAAGAATATACATGAAAGCACCCAGTAGACCGGCGCGCTCGGCAAGGGTCGATGTATTGATAAAGATGCCTGCGCCAAGCATAATATTGATGTTAATTATAATGGCAGCAGATAGGGGCAATTTATAATCTTCAGAAGGATGAGCGCTCATAAGATTACAATAGTTGCTAAGGGATTTTTTAGAAACCCCATCAAAAGAAAAGCGGTGACAACTTGTCACCGCTCTTTATGCACTTTAAATCCAATACGCAGGTTACTAAATGTGCTTACCAAGAAGAGTAAGTAATCTATTCAAGTCATCATCGTTCTGAATGCCTAGCTGCTTTTTTAATGACGCTTCACTTTCTCGTAACAAATGTCCCACAGCCATTATGTTGGTTATTCTGCCTGCGAAGAAATGCACTGTTCCTACCTGTGCTAATTTTTGCTTAAGAAGTGGGAATGCGGAGATAATTTCTGCATCATTGAGTATTGCTTGTCTTATTGTCTCCATTTGCTCCTCTCGAAGACCATTTAGATGTTGGAAGACACTTTTTATTGTAGTGAAACGAGATGGAGGAGGCTGTGGTTCACCCTTCTCCTCTGGTGCGTCCTTCTCGCGTACGTATGCAATAGAACTATCGATGCCTTTTCCCTTCTCAGATTCTACGGGGACAGCAGGGGGGACAACAGGTGTACCCTGTAAGAGAGCTCCTATTGTACTAGCAACAACTTCATTACGGTTACCGATAAATCCAGAAGGAGAGGATGTTGTTTTCTTATGAACTTTTTGAGGGTTTTTTACTGCTTTATCTAAAATCTTTTTAAAAAGGCCTCGAATTAGAGAGAACTGCTTCCAACTTAGCTGGCAAAAAAGCTCAATTCGGGCCTGACCCAGTTTATACATGCCCCTATTTAAAATAGGATCGCCGGGTCGAATAAAGCGTTTTCCCTGGTTGTCTTTCAATTGAGCAATCTTAGTCATTACTATTTGCATCTCTTTACTTGAAAGAAAAAGAAGCTCCCTAATGTCATCTATCAATTTAAGAGTATATCTATACTCGCTTGAGCCAGATTGACGAATTTCATGTCCGGCATCACCAAGAAGAGTAAACAACTGATTACGAATTACTTCAATATAGCTACGTTGTTGATAAACTGAAACATAGTTAAAGAAATCCAATGGAAGGTCGGGCCCATATAACTCTGCTACCATTTGAATCAAATAATGCAGCTCTTTATCTTGATACTCTTCATATCCTAACCAGATCTTATTAAGTGTCATAAGTCTTACGCAGTCATCATCAGTTGTTACAACTGCTGTTCCTCCCTTTTCGCTTGGAGGTGCCGAGAGATTTCCTGTAGAAAATGTGAATAAAGCCACTTCTACGTTAGGATTTCGAACACGTTCTAAGTAAAGTGCCGGTCTAACAGTTTCTTCTATATCCGTCCTCGTAACCAGGCAGATTCGCGTTTTTCCATTAACTTTAACGACCAGTTGATCAACAATGGGTCCCCCCTTATTCCCAGATTGCAAGATATTTGCAGCCCGGTTCGAGATACAGGTGTCACTAAATTTTCCTCTCCAATATTCATTCGCTAAATATTTATGAGAGCTGCGGTTTTCTCGAGTAAATAGCGTTCCAATGGATGCATATGTACCTCCTACAGATAGTGCAGTATTAGAACGCGTCTCCCGTTTAAACTCATTATAGTTCAAAGGATTTGTATGTTTCAACTTAGGTTCTTGGTCCAATGGCTTTGGCGTTAGGCCCACTTGTTCCCGTTCTATCTCCTTTTGAGCCAGTTGCTGCATCTGCTGTTCCATTTGCTGCTCGTTATTTTGAGTGCCTTGTGGAGTTCCTTCAATTACGTCAGGAAGATTTTTTCTGTGATATTCCTCTACTTTTCTATCTGTTTGGAGCTTGACAAGACTAAGTTCTATCTCCTTTTGAGAGTAGTGAAATGCCCTTCCCATCCTATAAATTTTATTAGCAGCTATTGCGGCCAATTTTTTATCCCATTTTAATCTATCGGAAGCTTCCGGCAATATAGAGAGGGATAGCTCTAACCTTTCAGCGAATTTTTGGTCAATCGCTTGAAGTTGTTGCTCGAAATCTTCAGCGGTTATATCGAGCTTCGCAATTTCAGCGACAGCTGTAAAAATGGCTTTAAAGAGAAGATATTGATTGGCAAATTTCACCTCTTTCTTATCGAGCTCCTCCAATTTATCTTTAAAAAGAGGATTCTTTGCATATCTAGGATTGGTCTTTTCTGCTACTAAGCAGCTCTCAGTGACTGCTCCAAAATGCACTCTAACTTCCCCTCTAATCTCTCTTACTTTCTGCGAATTCTTGGGATCTTGTCTATCATCTATTCCATGCATTAACAGGAAGGCATCTTCTATTTCTTGCATGCTATGCTTAGTAAAAAGAAGCCAATTCTGATGTCTATGGGCAAGATTGAAAAGGCCCTCTAAAAAGAGAGTATAAGAGTGACAATTTTTATTAAGATTTTCTATATGAACATCTTGTAGAAATTCTATTGGGTCTTTGCGTTCAAGCGGAGAGTACTCCATTTTCCAAGAACTTCTAGTCGAGATGTAATTACCTCGATGAGGTAGGAAGAGGATCGATTCAATTTCTTCGAGAACTTCCGTATCCCTATCACTATCAATCCCCAGATTTAAACCTGAAGACATTGTAATGACATCATCCGTTCTTACTTTGCGCGGCGTTTGGATAGCAATACAGGCAGCTTTTGTATTGTTATGCGCATCTTCCTGCGTCGTTTTGTGTAAGATGGCTCGATATAGACCTCCATGAGTTAGGGGAGCAGTATTGCCCAGGATTCCGTGAGCTCGCGCTTCCAGCTGCTCATCGCAGGCCCAACGGATTATTTGGCCCTCTCCGCCCTTCCTTAGCCTACCAGATGGCTGCAGTGGCTCTTTGGTTCCAATTCCCAACATTGCAATACCTTCCACTTCTTCTAAAGCAGATTCTGTAGGAAGCTCAAAATCCACTCCCCTGGTATCTGGTGGCTCATAAATCCCAAAGGCGTTTGTTCTGCTGACTTCACTTGTCCGATAATCAGTGGGCCTTGGAGAATCAGGATCCCAAATGAACTTAGCCCTCTCTTTATGACCATCTTTAGAATCAGCACGAAAGAGAAACTGCCTTTGCAAATTCTCTCTTTTTGCTATTTCTCGCAAGGATCTAACCTCGGCTTCAGGACCAGTATCAAAGTCTGTATTAATTATTGCATGGCACTTCCGATTTTTTACCTGTTCTATGATAAACTCTTCAGGATTTTGAAAGACTGTTACTTTTTCATCAAGATCCACCCTTAGTAGCACCTCTCCTGCAATGACATCAGGCTGAGATGTGAAACCATTTGCGAGATTAAGAACATAGGGGTTTCCTGTTCCAGAAGCTAAACGGGCATCCCTGCCGGCAACAAGATCCTGGCTATTTGATGTAGCCTGTTCTTGGAAGAAAATGAAATCTAACTCTTTAGTATCTTTTATCCCCATCACATAACGTAAATACTTTAAGCGATCAAGATAGGCCGGACTCTCGGTAGATATAGTTTTTTTAATCTCATTAATATAAGGAGGAATGGGCCCTCCCTCTTCAGAAATCTCTTTAATCTTCTGATGGGTGACATCCTGGATGATTTTAACTAAAATAGGAATTTGAAGTTTTGCATCCTGAGGGAATAACTCTGCAGCAAGAGCTTCTTCACTAAGGGTAGCCCATCTTTTAACCGTTTCAAGGGAGGCATTTCTAATAAGAACCTGAGTTTCTTCTTGCAAATATGCAAAGTATTTATGGTTTACCATTTCATCTTGAAAACCTTTCCAATCTAATGCTGCTGGAACCATTGCAAGAGCTTCCAGCGAGGGGTGAATCGCATCATGTACAAGATCTTTTTTCCAAAAAGCTCTAAATAGGTCCCCTCTCTTATCATTCGCATCACCCTTCCTACCATTGGCAGCTGCATGAGCACGCGTTTCAATATTCCCGCACCAGGTTATCCATTCAGGCTCTGCACTATATGAAAGCGTTTCAAAGTGGCGATTAAATTTTCTTTCGGCCACCGCTCCCATTTTTTTAAAGTGTTTATCTTTTGTTTTTGCTGCGACATAGAATAAAAGCTGATGAAGAATGAGTTCCGCTTCATTCCCGTATTGGTGGTTAGGTTTGGGATATCCATCTTTATAAGGAATAACGAGAGCCCCTTCCCCTGTTCCTGTAGTTTGCTGCAGTCCTCTTCCTAAGTTACCATGAGTTTTATAAGTAGACTTAAACGTCGCGGTAAAACATTTTTTAAAAGCAGCCATGTAGCATTTGCTCTTTTGCTCAGCATCCGAAAGGCGATCATCCCATTTTTCTGCCCCTGTAGGCAGGTCCGAACGAGTTCCAAGCAAATATTCAATCAACTCCTCTTTGTTGATCATATTCCACTCATCTTCTCTAAAACCTGCATGATCCCCATGCAACCAGAAATCCTCGACAATTTTTTTATCTGTAACAATGAGCGTTGCAAGATCTCTCATAGGAGCTTGAATATCCGGTAATGAACGGATTTTATCTCCAATCAAAAGAGGGCAAAGAATGGGATTATCTAGCATGAGACCGAGAATAAGGAAGGAGCAGTCAACATGGTAAGAATCTAAAGGACTTGCAGATTCCATAATTGCAAAGTTGTATTCCAAGGATGGGTCTTGAACGACATCTTCATCCCCTATCAAGACGATCTTGTCTCCCTTAAAGAAATTTTCAATCTGCTTGAGCAGTTCCACTTTAATGAAAATACGAGATCTCTCTTTGCGATCCCCTTGATTTCTAATGCAGAGATCCAATCTATTCTGTAACTCAATTCTCTTATCCCTTAAAAAACCTCTACGGGCAGGGGTAGTTATGATACCGCATTTCCTCGCGGGGATATGATAGAGGTTGTCTCGCAAATTCTCTAAATGACTAATGATCATTTTATCTCTATCATCTTCACTCAATAAGCTGTCGTTGAGTATGTTAAAATCTAGGCCGTAGTTGATATCAAAATTGAATTCAAATGCATTCTTAGGCATAAAGCTTTTAAACTGATCGAAAAGGGCGCTCGTTGTTCCGGAGACGGGGATCATGCCTAATGCAAGTAATATCTCGTGAGCTAAGGGAATAACGGTTGTAGATTTACCTAATCCCATACGTAACACGATAAAGTTCAGTGTCTTTTTAACAAGGTCTTCAATGGCTTTTGCGGCTTTCTTTCTAGTGATAGTGCCTTGATAATAGTCAGTAAGCAGGTATCTGCGCGAAAACTCTTGCTGTTCTATGTAATAATCGCCCGTGATGGGATCTTTCTTACAATAACGCAGCCTGTCAGAGCCCTCATTTAAGAAAGAGATCAACTTATAGCTATTGGTAATCCAGCTATTAGATGCGGCTGCAAGCATTCTCACAGGATCGACAGAAGGATCTTGACGTTGGATTTTTTTCTCCCACTCCTCCTGACGTTCGAGGGTGGCAAATAAGAGACGAGAACAAATTTCAAGAGCTCTTTTAAGAGTGACTTCCCCGCCTTTGCGCATTTCTACTAAGAGAGGAGTAAATTTGCCCTGAAGCAGATCTTCAAGGCTCTTCTCGCTACTTATAGCAGTTCCTTCCTGAACCAGTTTGGCAATATAGAGGCCATATTCTTGGTCTGTAAAATTAGAAGCCTCATCATATACCTCTTGGAGTCCTTCTCTTTCTTCATCCGAAAGCCCTCCAACTTCTTTTAATTGCTCCTTTGCTAGAGCAAAGAACTCTGCTTGTATTCTGGATATCTCATTTACCGAATAGAATAAATTTTCCGGATCTCGCAGACCTTTTAACCTTCTAATTTCTAATTTTAACTCAGCAAATTTTCGAGGACCACTCTCATTTTGACGTTCCTTTTTCAACTCATCGATGCGATGCTCATTCAAAAGAATAGCAAAACATCTCCCTAGATCAGACTTCTCACCAAATTGCAATCTGTCTTTGAGAGGAAGAAGCGCTTTAAAAAGCTCCTCTCCTCCTTTTTTGTTAAAATGGTGAGCAATGGTCGGATCTTCACGGTGATCTATAGCAAGTTGAGCAATGATCTCTTTGTATTCTTCAGCTTTTTCTTTTAAACCGCGTAAAAGCTCTGCATTATCATGGCTATCAGATTTTTCTTTTTCTACTTGCGCTGTCAAACCTTTGAGCTCTTCAAAGAGATCTTGTTGCACTTCCTGTGCTTTAATCAGCTGTTGTATCTCTGTTGAGCAGAGGAGGAATTTGGTAATAAGCTCTTCAAATTCTTGCTGTTTTTGAGGCATTCCTATTTTATTGAGCTCTCCATTCTTATACATCAATAAGATCAGATCAAGCAGCTCTTCTTCTGAGTACTTACTAAAGAGCCCAAGTTCACTTTGGAATTCGTTAGCAAATGCAAAAATACCTAGCTTCAGTTCTTTCGCTTCTTGAGCTAGATCAATTACACGCGCTGCAATGTTTTTCCCAAGCTGTATAATTTCATCAATCTTCAAGACGCGGCTACTCTTCTCCTTTAACTCTAAAATAGCCAATCTAAGCCCTTTTCTATGTCTTTGGAGCTCAGACTTGACCATAGGCGAGTCTTTATCGGTAGGTTGAAAGTGACTGAGGTGTTTATTAATTCGGTCGTTCCAATAATCAGTCTTATCGATTATATCAAAGTAGCTACTCCAATTATAAGCCCGAGCAACTGGTATGCCCGGAGAAATTCCTGGTTCGACACGAATAGGACCATAAGTAGAGCTTTTACTACCTGTTAAACGTCCTCCTTGAGGAAGTAATACTCTCTGCTTTGCTTTTAATGCCCTCTGTTTTTCTCTTCTTGCATTTTGAGAAATTTCCCAAGCATCCATCAAGAGCGGTTTACAATGGATGCGCATATTCTTTGCCAAATGCGAGGGATTTATATCAGCAACGATTTTCAATATACCCGAATCTATACCGGCAAGCGCTTTTAATATAGAAGCTAGAGGAATAAGTTTTTTCAATAGGATGGGATCTAAACTCCCTAGTGCTGGAATGAGGCGAGCTTCCTCCAGGTCCGTAGCTGGATTTAAAGCAGCAATACTGTCAAGAGTACCTTGATCTAATTCTCTAATCTCCGGAACCAGTTGGAGTATCTCAATACCTCTCGTAAAGGATGAGCAGTAGATGTCGAGAATCCTTTCACATCTATTTTCAAGGTTTGCTCCATCTTGCTCATCTAAAAATTCTCTGATAGCATTTTGCATATCTTTTACAAGAGAACCCAAATTAGAATATTGAGCAAGTCGTTCTAGTGGTGGTAGTTGGTGTTTTGGATCTGGCAGTTGCCCCTTACTGAAATATTCAAAGAGGTCTAAAGCAAAACCTAACCTGTGCGCCATGGCTGAAGCGAGTTGTAAGTGTGCTTCTCTATCAAAATGTTCAAAAGAAACAGGTCGTAAAGCTGCTTCATAAACTTTCGGCAAACCTATAAATAAAAATTTAAAAAGTTTTTCCCATGTTTCATTCTCCTTAAGGGCTATTCCCAAAACTTCAGCATTTAAAAATGCGCCCTTAAGGCCTCTCAGCCCCAGCTTTAGTGCTTCTCTATCCAATTTTTCTGGATCAAATCCCAAACGTTTTAATAAAGACTCTATTGAGAGTGCTTTGCGTACAGCAGTTGAAAGAAGCTCTTTTTTAGGAAGTTTTAACTGACGGGCACCTCTATCCTGAATGGTCGCTTCTCCTAGTGAGAAATGATGACACGTTTCGGGAGTAAAATCATCTATGGGTGTGAAGACTGCAACTCCATGCCTTGCCCGCTTTCCGCAAGCATCTACAACTGTATCAAAGAGCACTTTTGCATCCTTTTGATATTTAATGTACTTGCCTGTTCGAACTTCTATTCCCCGACCCAGAGAACGTTCCGGTTGTAAAATTGCTGCTTGACGGAATCCAGTTACAGTTACTGCAAATAGGTAGGCGGCGAGATGCGTCCCTCCCTGCACGCCCGTAGCTGCAACCCCACTTAAATCATTATTTTTGACTTCTTGCACGAGAGCTTTTACTGAACCATCTCTGCTGAATCCTTTGAGGCAGGCAAAAAGGTTTGATTGATAGCGGTGAATTCGCATTTCCATACTCATGAAGTCGGGCATCTGGGCTCGTATTCCATAGATTTTTTCTGTTGCGGCATCAAAGGAGTCTGGAATTTCACCATATTTTTTTTCATCATCAATAGGCATACGTATATAATGCCAAAAGCAGAGCAACATGCGACAGGCTATATCCACCTCTTCGGCATTGCCGGCCCAATCCGGAATTTTATTAAATAAAATTATGAGCTCTTCATAGTCGACTACCCCTTCACTAATCCATTGCCAAAAGGTCCAAAAATTAGAAATAAGAGTTTCTCCACGTAGTTCGCTTCCAAATTTTTTATTAAGTTCCTCAATAGTTGCTACAGGATGTGGATCTATGTGTGTGAAGGTCGCGATGATCAATTTTTCGATTTCGTGATCTTCTGGCGTTGTCAAACGAAGAGGTTCTGTCTTAGAATCTAATCTCAATTCTTTCAAAACACTCATCAAACATCCAGCAAGAGGAGGGCAGGCTTTTTCAAGAGCTATGATCTCCCCCTCTGAAAGCGCAAGATTTCTCTCTATTAAAGACTTTTTGTCATAAAGGCCATCGAGATAACTAAAATAGTGTGGAGAGATTAAAAGTCCAAATATGCGCAGGATCTCATTAGGGGGAGGAATGTCTGTAACAACGACATCTTCTACAACGGAAAAATCGATCTGTTGTAGAGCTGCTACAAATTTTAATGCAAAAAATGTTTGAGCTGTTGAAAAGGAATTATCATTCAATCCCTTTTTGGTCACGAATATGTCGGCCAAAGCGATCAAATAATTCCACATGACTCCACGAAGAGCTTGGATTTCTTCGGTTGTTTTTGAGCTACCGCATTTAACCATCTTCTCGAGATAGACCATGGCAAGTTCATGCTCGCCTCTTAGATAACAATTTAAACCAATGTATAAAAAGGCAGCATGCGAGCCATATTCCTGGTGCTTGCTATCGATTCCAAATTTAATAGGCTTGCAATCGAGATGCAAAGATCGAACTGCCTCTAAGTCCAGCAAGGTTGTAAGCTTTAAAAAATGAGGATTGCCCCCTCTCTTGCCAAGACTTGTTGCAATGTACGGCCATATCCAATATTCCCTTTCTCCTGTTACGCTATTGTGTAAAGGTAAAAGAAACTCTCGATAGCTCTCTCCAAAATGTTCCTCTAAATGTTTTGTTCCTTCAAGAACCCACTCCAAGTGAGTTTGTCCCTCAACAACCCATTTCTCCCCCTTTTTTAATAAAACAAGACGTTTATCTTTCTCTTCTTCCGCACGGGCTGTCTCGTCCAAGGGAAAATGGATTTCCGTGACATGTTTTTTATCAGATGAAAAAAACAATAATCCTTCATTGTCTCTAAAAGAGAGTAACCGAGGGGCTCCCTGATAGGAGGAGGAAAAAAGAGTGGAAATGGGATTATGAGCAAGTTCTGAACAGGCCCACCTCAGATTATCCTCCTCTCCAATTGAAGCTCCGATGACTTTATTTCCATCGAGATGGAGGCAAAGGGGGTCGTGAGTTAACTGCTGCCTATCTCGGGCAACATAAGCTTTCGTTGGATTAGGAATTGCGATCCCCTTCTCTTCGGTTAAAATCCATGCGCCATATGCATTAATAGTATTTTCGATTGCCTTATTGTGGAAATTGAGTATTTTAGCTATACCACTTTCATCGACCTTTGGACGATAATAGAGATAGCAACACTCCCCTACCCTCTGGTATATCTGATAACTTTTAGGTTTTGAATCATCTGAGCGGATTTCAAATGAAATACTTGCATCCTCATCCTTCCATTTGTACGTAGTGGTCGGCTTTCCCTCTCTTGGTCTCTCAACATCGACCATTTTGCCATCCATATCATCTAATTTACTTTTCACCTTTTCTGCTTCAATGATAGGATCTATATCTTTTACCAATGTGCCCATCAAATTTTTAAAAAGGTCATCCTTAATAATACTTTCAGGAAGCGCCATTCGCAGCTTGTAAATAGGATTTATGGGAATGCCCACTGCTGTAATAAGATCAACGCTCGTTTCTCCATCAGACGCAACCCAATGGTATGGTGATACTCGTTCCCATGTAATTTTTGAATCAACCAATCCTGTTAGGTCATTAAAGAATTTATTCTTATTAGCAACCTTTTTTTGGCCCTCCTTTAACAATAACGATTCTAGTTGGGGAATAAGCGATTCATGCATCTTTTGAAAAATTTCATCTCTTATAGCAGGATGGCCACCACGAGATGGAGAACGTGCAAAAAGTGCGTAAGCCTTTAATATATTCAACCAAAGGTCCATGCTTCTTCTTGTTGCAGGCTTATGACAATGAAACGATAGAAAATAGGTTGCAAAAAGTTTTTGTCTTGGATGATTCTCGTAAGTATGAAATTTTGTGCTTAGAAGCGACTCATGCGTTCCCTCTTCTCCAGGATTCCAATCAAATCCGGGAAGCACAGAGGCGACAGCCATCCCCTCGTCTTTGTTCGCCTTCGTGGCATATTCTTGATCGCGAGCTATTAATTTAATCCTTCCACAAATTTCAAGCAAGAAAAGGGCTATTTCGACTTCTTTGTCGCCGCCATTCTTACAATCTTGGATCATCTTATTAATAGTGGGAGTCCAGGTGATATAAAAATCGGGAGATTCACTAAGATGCTGTGAGAGAAGCCCGGGCTTAAAGAGTGTATTATAACAGTTATGACATTGCACCTCTCTGTCACTACCTCCCAAGCTCTTATGGTAGTGCAATAGGTATTCAAAACAAGCAACCACATTCCAGCTCGAAAGAAGAGTATTAGAATTGCCGGTAGCGCTTGATGAATAGGGATCTCCGCTTGTGCGGCCCACTTGCAAGTAACTAAGAAAATCCATAATCTGGTCTGCTGTCGAAGGAAAGGGCGTATTATTTCGACGAATATTCTTTATTACCTCTACTTCTGTTGTTCGTTCAGGAGTTCTTTTTGTGCCTTCTATATTTTGTTCACACACAAATGCTTCTGTATGAGCAACAGTCACTCCCAGCCCCAGCTCTCTTTCTCGGATTCCGGTTGTGATAATAAAGAAATCTCGCTCGAGAGGAATGACGGGCAAACCACGCCTTCTATCTTTTGTAGGATCGACAATCCAAAGACCTTGCAGGGTATAAGGGAATGGGAGGCAATACTCAAAATCAATGCGCTTCATCTGTTTGAGCTTTAGACGTAAAGTTGTTCTATGCATTGCATTGAAATCGATGAAACCTTTTGCTTTTACGACCGCACATTCTTTGCCCTGGTTAGACTCATTGACTAAATCTTTCCAGGCTCTAAAACGTGTAAGCATTGCAACTTCAAAAGGAACTACTCCTTGTCCCTCCTCTTTTTTGTTGAAGCCCCCATAAAAAAGCGCTTGCGCTGTCTTTTTGCTCGGCTTTGATCCATTAAATCCCTCTGCAAAATCTTGAAGATATTTTGTACTGATCGCTAAAGGACTCTTATCGTCGTAAATTCCTCTAACAGAAAGACGGAAAAGAAGCCCTTGGATGTGACGAAGTTGGGTAATCCGTCCATTAGTCTCTCCATTTATAGCATAACCGAGATCAACTGCAGAGAGAGCACCCCAATTATTATGCAATTCGGTCAAGGCAGTGCGAATGGAGGCTACATTGATTGCATCCAGGGTTTGTAAATCACTTGGATGGATGCCCTGAAATTGATTCAGCGCATTAATAAAATTGGTTAACTCACGATTGATTTGAACGACTACTTGACCGAAATCAGTTTGATTTAAAGGAAGAGGCAACGCTTGAGTCAATATACGTTCATCAGCTGTATCTAATCGCAATGCATTTAGTTCTCTATCTTCTACTTTTATAATCAAGTTGCAAATGTCATTAACACTTCTTAAAAGCTCTCTGCGATGAGGTAAAGCAACAACATTTTTTCGCTTTGTCTCCATAAGTGTGTGGTAGCGAACTGCTGCCTGGGTAGCCCTCTCCTTTTTTTGCAAACGGGGATTAGCTTGAGTTAAAAGGGAGTGATCTTTCGCTCCAACTGTTATCTCATCAGCAAATGGATCATTTTGCTTTACTCCTTTTTTAGGAAAATTGCCAAAAGATAGACCAAGACCAAAATAACGGGCATAGTATGCAAGCGGAGAACTGTGAGCAATAGGAGCCTTGGAGGGATTTTTAGAGATCGTTTTTACTACCTCTCCTTTAAATGTCGTCTCTAACGAATCAAAATAAAAAGGGAGTTCACGTTCAAAAGTGACATTGACAAGTCGATTGATTTCCGGATCGCGGACTTCGACTGTCGCTAATTCCCTTCGTGTTACTTGGTTGCGTATAGGTTGTCTTTCTTTTATCCAATCCTCTACCTCAGTCTCGTAGCGAAGATCGATAGATGCAGCAATCCACAAGATCTCATCCTCTGTGTAAGATGGTCCTGCTGAATGGCATAGTCTATAATTTTGTATGAGGAGCGCTTCAGCCGGAGCTCTTGCATTAGGCTGCTCGCTGCGTGAATCAAGGTGGTATAGAGCTATTACATTATCAGGAGTAATGTTCTCCTTAGGTCCAAGCCTGGCCCAATTCTCCGGTTGTCGTAAATAAACTTCAGCATTTGTAATACAGACGTCTTGTTGCTGCTCCCATAGAATTGGGGGTTTCAAGGGCTTTGGTCTGAAAGCTGTTTGAATAGCTTTCGGTTGTTTAGCTCTGGTACCAAATATAGCACCATAAGCTTTTTCGTGGAGTAACTCATCTTTTGCATCACGTATATCGCCATTACAAATAGCTAATTGAAAGATTTTAATATCATCTGGAAGTGTGAGATAATAGAGGGTAAGAGCAATGTCTTTAGAATCTCTTGGAAGAGCATTCGCAGGGAAGAAAATTTGGTAAGCTTCGGCGAAAATAAGACTATCTCTATTGTGAGCGGTGTGAGGAAATTCAATCTTTGCCATAACAAAGAGAAGTTTCTCTTCTTCACATCTGAATTGAGTGGTGGAGTATTTGAGATCACAGCATTCAACGAGTATCATCTCTTCTGCTGTAAGAGTGGAGAGCGCGTTCTTCTCTTTGTAGGAGTTGATTAAAGCAGCTTCATATCTTTGCCTTGTTTCTTTTTCATCTTCATCTTGCTTCCCTTGAATTTGAGTAGAGGTAGAGTAAGACAGTATTTTAACAGCATCACCAACTAACTTATCTTTGCGAATAACGCAAGCGTTCTCAGTAAATATGACCTCGATTCTTGACTTTACTCTTTCTGAGCCAAAACAAGAACCCCGGACACATTCCACAGCCATTTGACAAGCATGATTGTGCTGCGCTTCAAGCCGCACAGCCTGAGAACTGCCCTGTGCGCGTACATCTCGATTATATTTTGACGAAATGAGGAGAGCTTCTCTAATTATATCTTTAGCTTTTGTTTGAATCACTTCTGTACATCTGCCATGAACCAGCTGGAATCTTAAGATATCATTCTCATCGGTCAAACATGTAGGGTCTCCGGCGTGTATTGCTTTATATTGCAGGATAAGTTCTCTTTTATAAAACCTTATAGCAAATTGGCTTGCTATCTTTATCTCATCAACAAAGAAGATGCTAACGAGATCATCATCATCAATTGGATGGGCAGTTAATTTTCTAATACCCGTGCAAACTTCTTTCCTTTTTCGCTCATGATCAGTACTCCACCCTTTGTACCTTCTTGTCCAGGCTTCTACTTTATCCAAAGATCCTACGTAAAGTTTTTGACGCTTCTCTTGGTAGTCCTCATTCTCAATAGCCCAACCCTTCTCAAGTTCTTTTTCTCTTTTTTTTGTAACATTTTTTTTAAGCTCTTCAAGTCGCCTCTCTCTCATAGAATCTAATTCTTTAGTAGTCTCAACATCTAAGGGATTGTCTGAATCCAAAAATAAAAAAGTGTTATAAAAGAGTCTTTCTGCCAATTTCATCCTTTTTTCAAAGAAAAAAGCAGATAGAAACAAAAGATGGTTTTGCTCAACCATTTCAGCATGATTTATTGGAAAGAGCTGACTTAATATAGCGCTTTCACAAAATTTAGTATTGATTTTATCAATAACTTTATACCAACTATCACACTCTTCTTCTGTTAGCAAAGAGTCCCAAACGGGCTGGATCGTTCCATCTGTTCTGCAAAGAGGCGGCAAAGCTTTTAAAATTGCAAAAGCTAGTACCTTGGCGGCTTTGGGCTGAGGAGTATCTGCTTGCAGCAAACCCTCAAGAACCTCGTCTAAATCTGTTAGAAGCTGATGGGCCTTTCTTCTTTCAATCGCTTGAACAACTATAGAGGCAAGCTCCATAGCATACCCCTCTTTGGGAGGCAATTTTAAGAGGATCTCTCTACGCATTCCCTCAGGAATTTGTTTAAATATTACTTCCGTTGTTTCTTGAGTACTGTCTTGAAGTATCTCTTCAAGCCCCTTCCTAATTATTTCCCCAGACTCACCTTCAGGTATTTCTTCAAGCATTCCCTCTGGTAGTTTTTTTAGTATTTTTATAATTAATAGTTCAGGTAGTTCCGCAAGCTTTTCAATAAGTAGTGGTTTTAGTAATACTGTAGTATGTATGTCGCAACAATAGTTAAATTGGACTATGATCTCGATGAGGAGAGCTTGCTCGGGGTAGTCAACTTGTAAAGCTACCAGAGCCTCCCTAACATCACTAAAGTAATTTTTTGAAAGAGCGCTTTCAAGCGCTGCTAAAAACGCCTTATCATTGTCAGTAAACTTGGGAAATTCTTCAGTTAAAAATTTGGAGGCAACGTTGCGTGCAAAGCTTCTATTCATCTCTTTGAGGAAAACTACTTGAAATTGATGAAGAGCTTTGGGAGTAGGACATGCGCCTACAGCTTGATTATACTTTTGAATAAATTCATGCAGAACCGGAGCAAACCCTTGAGAAATTATTGCTGGTGGAGTATTGCCAGTGAGGTATATCTGAGAAACATTATAGGCTGTTTCATCAAGGACTGCTCTATCAACTACAGCTCTGAGATGAGTGTCAAAGAGCTCTTGCGCTTCTGCCTGATCCTGTTGCTCTTCTGTAGTTGGTAGTTCACTCTCCTCAGCTACTGCATTGATCGTAGAAAAACAATTGTCGAGCTCAGCAACTTTATTAAAGTCATCATGGCTCACGCGCGAAGGGTCGACATCATCCAAATTTACAGATTGATTATTGCCTGGATCAATAGCCTCCTCAATTTTTGAATCGAGTGTAGCAGTAAAAATCAGGGGCTGCTGCTCTAGCTTCTTCTTTTGCTCATCCTCGCGAACCAGAGTGAGTTTGAGATCGGGAAGTTTTTTCTTAATAGCGTCTGCAAAAGGTTTTACAACCTGCGAAGCTGCCGTTTTGCCTACTTCTTTTCCTAAAAAGTGTTTCAGCTCATCAAGGTATTTCCCAAGATTTACGTAGATTGCTTCAAGCTCACGAGAAGAGAAAGTAGAAGATTTTTCTTCTAAGAGAGCTACTAGATGATTCATATAGGCCTCTAAAAAAGTAGCTTTAGAAGCTAAAAAATCTAAGGGCCTTTCTTTATCTAAATTTTTTATAACAGTGTAAAGGAGCTTTATCGGGTCACGGCTAACTTTGGTGTAAGGCCCCCGCTTATAATAACATTCCTCTTTAATATCCGCTCCAACAGGGGGTAATTTATATCCAGCGGGTACATAGGGAGGAGCATCTTGTCTTGCATAGGTAAGCAGAAGACGGGAAATAAAATCATTCCTCTCATGAGGCCCCTTCTGTTCTTCGGGACAAAGGAAATATTCGATGATCTTATAGGGAGTCTGTTGGAATTTATTTTCATCGATTAGGCCATCATCATCAGCTGATTTGAATAGATGATATATATCAATGCCGGTTTGGTCATCGACAGGGCACTTCGGATCGTTACAAGAGGAAATAGCTACTAACTGTGTGATAAATCGGTGGATCGGAGTAACGTGCTGATTGATTTTTTCCCCCCAATTCCCATAAAAGATGTTTGAAGGTAGTTTTTCAAAAAACTCCTTTATTTTACCTTGATCCATCTTTCCATCAAGAAGAGAGGGAATTGTATATTCTGTTACCGCAGGGGTACTTTTAGACAAGGTAGGAGAAGAGAAAGTGACATGCTTGATAACTCCCGATTCCCTTTCGAAAATTAGGAAATGAGAAACAGAGTTATTACCATCGCCAAAAGCAAAGGGGACTATTAAACGATTGATCTCTCCTTTTTTAAGACATTCGAATTTTTCCTCTATCTTGATAATAGCCTTGAGACGCTCTTTGCGGTTATTTGCGTTACGGGCTGTTTCGATTAACGTTCCGATTGAATGCGCATCCTCTAAGATTTGAGCAACTCTTTTGCATGGTGTTGTCGTAGGAGTGAGCTTATCTCTTCCAGCAGAGGGGGGGCCCGATTTTTGGGGAGCGGAAAGGTCAGCAAAAAGCGAAATAAAATATTCCTTAAATGATCTTCCATTTAATTCAAACCACTCTCTATAAGTTAGATCGGAAGATGAAAGCGCAAAGCCTCCCTTTTGAGGTATCTCTTCATCCCCATCATCTAAGATGTGGGAACCTTTTGCAGCCACAGCATCTACATTTTCAAAAAGGCTTTGCAAAAAACGAAGCTGGGAGAGAAGTTCTTTATGGTTTGCCGAGCCAAGATTTTGAACAAACTCATGCGGTTCCTGACCTTTAGGGAAAATTTGGTGCGAAAGAATTTTGTAAAGTTGTGTAACCGGAGAAAAAATAAGTGAAAAAGCCGCTGAAAGCGTATCGAAAATAACGGTGTAGATTGTGGGCTCTTCTTTATTAAGAGTTTTTAGCGAAAACTCATGCACGGCAAATGCTTGATCAAAAGTAGGATGCATTGTCAATTTTGGAGCCGGTAGATCTCCTTCGTTTAACCCTTCCTCTTTGTTTTCGTAAACATACCGCTGGGTATTTTCATCGAAACCCCAGATGGTAATGTTTTCTCTATTGCCGAATGTTTTTCCCTTTGCATGATAACGGCGTGTTTCGGCATCCCAAATTGAATAGAGACAGTCTTTAATTTTTTTAGTAGTATCCAGGCCACTGGGATGCTCCAGGGTAAAAATAACGCTTCTGTTATCTCCCATTCGATACTTGAGCTCATAGACCTTACTGTTCTCATTGCTAGCTGAGGATGTGCCACTCATAATAATGCCTTGTCTTAACTATATTTTATTTGAATATGAGCTTATTATAATTGAAAATTATTAATGTAATATTAAGAAAAAGCGCCATAGTTTATTTAAATTTTTTTCTATCAGTTGAGTTCAATTGAAAGCGGGGTAAATCTCCCCTTGGTAGCGCTCAAGGATAAATTGTCTCATTTTATTGGAAGTGAGCTCTCGTTTTAGTAAAAGAAGCCTTCTTTCATTTCCGGACCCTTTTCTAATAGCAACAATGTTTGCATAAGGGGAGTTTTCCGCACTCTCTAAAGCGAGGGCATCTTTTAAAGGGAAAAGAGAGACTGATAAGGCAAAGTTTGCGGGAATCACTCCAATGTCGACATCCTCAAGGGTTCTAGCTAGAAAGGATGCATCAAGCTCTTTAAACCGCAATCTAAGGGGGTTACTGAGAATATCAAGAGGGGTAGCATTAAATCCTGCTGAGGGCCTTAGTTCAATCAAACCCTCTTTCTGCAGAAGTAAGAGAGCTCTAGCCTCATTTGTTGGATCATTGGGAATTGCAACCAGGGCTTTTTCTTTTAGATCTTTAAGATCTTTAATGCATTTCGAATAAATCCCCAATGGTTCAAGATGAACTCTTTCTAATACTTCGATATCGAAACCGAACTGTTTTTTTTGTTCTTCTAAAAAGGGGGTATGTTGGAAAAAGTTGGCATCGACCTCCCCCTCGGATAAGAGCCGATTTGGAATATTATAGTCATCAACAATGATAATCTTGAGAACGACCCCATTTTTAGAAAGTTCCTCTTTTGCCACTTCAAGCATCTCAGCATGAGGAACGCTTGTGGCAGCAATTTTTAAAGGCTTTGAACGCTCTTGACAACCTATAAGGAGAGAAGCGATTAAAATAGATAAGACAACTACTTTTATTTTCATCTTTTTCCTCTTTTTTTCTCTATGGATCGCACAAGGGCATTACCCATATATTCGATCCCCTCCACTAGAAGGACAATCAAGATTAGTGTGATGATCATTAAAAAACCATTAAACCTTTGGTACCCATATTGGATAGCAATTTTTCCAAGTCCTCCGCCTCCGACAAGCCCTGCAAGAGCGCTGTAGCCTACCAGAGTGACTAAGGCAAGAGTTACACCAGAAACAATGGTTGGGAGGCTTTCAGGAAATAGGACCTTTGAGATGATAAATGCTTTGGTTGCACCCATTGTGGTAGCAGCTTCGACCATCTCCCCACCTACTTCCTTAAGAGCCCCCTCAATGACTCTCGCCATAAAAGGGGCGGCGGCAATTGTGAGCGGAACTATTGATGCAGTTGTACCCAGGCTTGTGCCAACAATCCATCTTGTGAATGGGATGATTGCAACAATTAAAATTGCAAAGGGGATGGATCTACCAATATTGACAATTGTCCCCATTCCCCTATAGATCCAGGGAGAGGGGTATAAGCCTGACTTATCGCTCGCGTAGAGCAGCACACCCAAAGGAACTCCTATTAAAAAAGCAAAAAATCCTGAAACAAAGACCATATAGAGTGTATTTAAAAACTCAATAGGCACAAGACGGAGCGTTAAGGTTAAATTCTCTTGAAAAGTCATTCTTTTAACTCGCGGGGGGTTAATCGTTCATAGGTGATCTTCTCTTTTTGTAAAAAATCATGGGCTTTGGCTTTTTCCGCCTCATCTCCCACAAATTCTACAACAAGATGGCCAACAACCTCATTTTGAAGGGCATCTATAGAACCTGCCAGAATATTGACTTCGATATTTGCATGACGAAGCAGGCGAGAGATCAGAGGTTTTTTGGCCTTTTCCCCTCTAAAAGAAAGACGCAGGAGCTCTTGATTGGGATTTCCGAAGATATGATCGGGGAGGTCATGGGTCAAATGGTGTAAAAAACGGCGTGTGGTTGGGTGTTTGGGAGCGGCGAAAAGATCGGAGACTCTCCCCTCCTCCACTATTTTTCCCTCTTCAAGAACAGCGACTTTTGTGCATATTTCTCTAATCACCTCCATTTGATGAGTAATGATCACTATGGTGAGATTGAGCTTTCCTTTGAGTTCTTTTAATAGATCCAAAAGAGATTTTACATTAGCAGGATCAAGTGCCGAGGTTGCTTCATCGCAGAAGAGGACTTTGGGATCATTGGCTATTGCCCTTGCAATAGCAACCCTCTGTTTTTCTCCGCCACTTAAGGTTGCTGGATAGAAGTTCTCCTTACCGCTGAGACCTACAAGAGAGAGGAGATGGGGGACTTTTTTTTTCCGGACCTCATCAGGGACTTTTGCAATTTCAAGAGGAAAGCTCACATTGCCAAAGGCAGTTCGGGAAGAGAGCAGATTGAAATGTTGAAAGACCATTCCCATCGACTGCTTCTTTTTTCTCAGCTCTTTGGAGCCTTGCAAGGAGAGATCCTCTCCATCAAAAAACACTCTACCGGAGGTGGGAGCATCTAAACCGCATAAACAGCGTAAAAGAGTCGATTTCCCAGCGCCGCTTCGGCCTATAATTCCAAAGATATCCCCTGGAAAAATCTCAAGATCAATGCTTTGGAGAGCATCTTTTTCGGGAGTAAAACACTTGGAGACTTTTTCAAGCTCTATCAGAGCATTTTTATTCATCTTATACCATTTACTACTACTTTCTTAATTTGGTATTAATATGATAAACTAGACAAAATTATTTGTAAAAAAAATCCACAGATGTGCAAAGTAAATCCAAAGAACGGGGGATTAATATGGTCGTTTCAGAGGCACAAAGCACATTAGATGAGATTCAAAACTTGCTGGGGAACGAAGCAGATTCCCTACTTTCTTATAGTTGCAAAGTCCCCAAAGAGAGGCTTCATATCCCCGATAGTAATTGGGTCGACCGTATCTTTAACTGTTCCGACAGAAGTAATCGGGTTTTACGATCATTGCAAGCCCTCTTTGACCATGGCCGCCTTAAAAAGACAGGTTATCTCTCAATTCTTCCTGTAGACCAGGGAATTGAACACTCTGCTGGGGCCTCTTTTGCACCTAATCCCGATTACTTTGACCCAGAAAATTTGGTTCAGTTGGCAATCGAGGGAGGCTGTAATGGGATTGCCTCCACTCTCGGAGTTTTGGGGACAGTTTCGAGACGATACGCTCATAAGATTCCCTTTATTTTGAAGTTAAATCACAATGAGCTCCTCTCCTATCCAAATAAATATGATCAAATTTTCTTCGCCACTGTTAAGCAAGCCTACGATATGGGATGCGTAGCAGTTGGAGCTACCATCTATTTTGGATCTCCTGAAAGCGATAGACAGATCACAGAAGTAAGTCAGGCCTTTGCCCATGCTCACGACCTAGGGATGGCAACGATCCTTTGGTGCTACCTACGCAATCCTGCCTTTGATGTTGCTACGGGTGACTACCACACTTCGGCTGACTTAACGGGTCAGGCAGATCACATTGGAGCAACAATTGGCGCCGATATTGTCAAACAGAAGCTTCCTACATTAAATGGCGGATATAAAGCTGTGAAATTTGGAAAGTATTCGGAGAAAATGTACACCGATCTCTGCACCGACCACCCTATTGACCTCTGCCGTTACCAGGTAATTAATAGCTACATGGGCAGAATTGGTTTGATTAACTCAGGCGGCGCTTCGGGCAAAAATGACTTTGCCGAGGCTGCAAAAACTGCGATCATTAATAAACGAGCGGGCGGCATTGGTCTTATCACCGGCCGCAAGGCCTTTCAACGGCCCATGAAAGATGGCATTAAGATGCTTCATCTTGTCCAAGATATCTACCTTTGCAAACAGATCACCCTTGGCTAACCCATAAGAATAAAGATCGGGCACGCACACGGGCAAACCCGACTCTTTATTCCTTACACAAGAGACTCGTGCTTTAGGAGAAGGGCTTCGAGGCAGGTGGAGAGTTTTAGAGAGCGTTCGAGGGATATTCTAGCATCTTTGACTTTTTGCTCCATGTGAAAGAGATCAGGAAGAGGGTTTGAAGCTAAATACTGTTCGTAGTGGGAGCAAAAATCCTTGTGAATTAAGTGGTTTGAACCGCAAAGAAGGGCAAGGAGATCCCGCGCCCACTCAAGGATAGTTGCAAAAAGAAGCATTCCCTCCTCATGCATTTCAATTGTAACCTCGCCCTTTTCTTTTTCTTGGCAGATCTTCTCGATCTCTTTGCGCAAATAGAGGTAATCCTCTCTTTGAGGAGAGCAGAGAAGTTGGAGAAGAAGCTGCTCCGAAAGAGAGCGCTCTTTATGCACTCCTTGGAAAAAATAGGTCTGACAGCGCGAGCGGATGGTAGGGAGCAGGTTATTTGGGTGCCCGCTTAATAGTAGAAGCAGAGTATTTGGGGTAGGCTCCTCCAGAGTTTTTAAAAGAGCATTGCTGCTCGGTGGAAGCATCCGTTCCGCATCATAGATAATAAAGACCTTCCATTTACCGGCGTAGGGAAAAAAAGCTACCTCATTAATAAGAGAGCGGATGTGAGAAATAGGATGCAATCCACTCTTTTTTTCTGGATGGTAGCGATGGAGATCAGCTCTCCATTTGTCATCGCATCCAAGGAGGGTCTGTGTAAAGGCATCTGCCATTGCAATGCGTGCATCTCCAGTAAAAAGAAGAGCATGGGGAATTGTTTCGCTCTCAATCATTCTCTCTAAAACAGGCGGCAAGCTCATGAGAGAGAGGTGGGCTTTAACATTAAGTGGGGTTCCAGAGCCTTGAGAGAAGCTGCGCACACCTCTTCGGGAGTTGCAGAGCCATCAATAATAATAATACGTTCCGGGTATTTATCTGCTAAATGCAAATAAGCTGTACGCACCTCTATATGGAACTGGAGCTCTTCTTGCTCTAAACGATCCAAATTCTTTCTTTCCTTTGACAGACGTTGAAGCCCTATGATGGGGTCAAGATCTAATAAAAGGGTCAGATCAGGCACCAGATGGTTGCAAGCCAGATCGCAAATCTGCTCGGCAACATGGACTCCAACGTGTTTTCTACATCCCTGGTAGGCGATTGTTGAATCGTTGAATCTCTCGCAGATAAGTAGTTTACGATCTCTTAGGGCCGGTAAAATCACCTCATCGATATGCTGCACACGCGCAGCTAAAAAAAGAAGCAGCTCAGCTCTCTCTCCAACGGGCCGGTTTGGATCTGGCTTAAGGACCACGTCGCGAAGATGCTCTGAAAGAGGGGTTCCTCCAGGTTCTCTTGTCTTGAGAACTGGATACCCCTTTTTTGCAAGCTCTTTTGATAGAAGCGCGGAGAGTGTAGATTTTCCACAACCATCTCCCCCCTCTAGTGTGATAAACAGTCCCTCATAGGGCTTGTGGCGCAGCTGCATCTTTCTCTCCTCCGCTTTCCAGTTCTTTCTCTTCAATCCCCTCAATTTTTTGGATGGCAAGGAGGAGATCATCTTCTTTAAGATTTACAAGTTTAACACCCTGGGTGGCACGTCCCATGACACGGAGATCTTCCATGCTGATACGGATCGCTTGTCCTTGGGAGGTCATCATCACAAGGCCATCTTTATCCTTAATTGACATGGCGCCAATCACATTTCCATTGCGTGAAGAGGTGATAATCGAACGGACTCCCTTGCCCCCACGGTTTGTTTGTCGAAAATCAGAGACAGAGGACCTTTTTCCAAAGCCTTTTTCACAGACGACAAGAATCGTCTCCTCCTCCTCCTCTTTTCCGCTAACAACCGCACATCCTACAACATAATCATCCGCTTCTTTTAAAGTCACTCCCTTTACCCCGCGTGCTGTCCGGCCCATCGAACGGACAAGAGATGCATTGAAACGGACTGCCATCCCATGATGAGTAAAGAGCATCGCCTGCTCATTCGGCTTTACAAGCAGGGCTGCAATCATCTCATCCCCCTCATCGATCTCTAAAGCGCGAATCCCCTTTTTACGCGGGTTACTAAATGCAGAGAGAAGAGTCTTTTTCACTACCCCTTTACGGGTAGCCATCAAAATTGCATCCGTCTCATTAAAGTCTTTAGTACGCAAAATGGTTGCAATCTTCTCTTCTGGTTGGATCTCTTCCAATAAATTGACAAGAGGGCGTCCCTTTGAGCGTCGCTCCCCTTCCGGAAGCTGCCATACTTTGAGCCAATAACAGCGCCCCTGATCAGTGAAGACAAGAAGATGGTCATGCGTTGTCGCAACATAAAGCCCTTTAAGAGCATCATGCTCCCGCTTGATATCGAATCCCGTCACTCCCTGTCCCCCACGTCTCTGCTCGCGGAAAAGGTCGATCGGCATCCGTTTTACATAGTCATCTTCAGAGATGGTGATGATAACAGGCTCATTGGCAATTAGATCTTCTACCTGAAACTCCCCTTCGGCCTGGACTATTTGCGTAAGTCTCGGAGATTTGTGGTTTTTTTGGATCTCTAAAAGCTCATCACGGATAATTTCACGGACTAGAATCTCAGATCCAAGAATCGCCTTTAACTGCTGAATCTTTTCAAGAAGAGCCTGGTACTCCTCGTTGATCTTATCCTGCTCTAAAGCTGTTAACTGGTAGAGACGGAGATCTAAAACAGCGTTTGCCTGCCTTTCGGAGAGATCAAAGCGTTCACAAAGAGTGTTTCTTGCCATGTCTTTATTAGGGCTGCGGCGGACAATTGCCACGACCTCATCGAGATAAGCCACAGCCTTTAGATACCCCTCTAAAATATGGGCTCTTGCCTCCGCTTTATTGAGCTCAAAACGTGTTCTTCTACGAATCACATCGATACGATGGTGGATCCAGGCTGTAATGATTTGCCGGATATTCATCGTCCGAGGAAGGTTTTTATCTAAAGCGAGCACATTGCAGCCAAAAGTCACCTGCAGATCAGTGAACTTATAGAGCTGGTTGATCACGACATCGGGAAGTTCAGCCCTTTTAAGCTCTAAAACAATGCGCATCCCATCTTTATCCGATTCATCTCTCACATCTGAAAGGCCTGTGATAGCCTTGTTATTGACAAGGTCGGCAATCTGCTCAACAAGTCTTGCTTTATTGGCATTATAAGGGAGCTCATCAATGACGATCCGTTCGCGTCCGGGCGTTGTGGGATTCTCTTCAATATGGAGTTTACCTCGCAAAAGGAGCTTTCCTCGCCCGGTATGAAAAGCCTCTCTAATGCCAGAGACGCCGCAGATAACGCCCCCTGTTGGAAAATCGGGGCCCGGCATCACCTTCAAAATCTCATCGATTGTCACATCTTTATTTTCCAAAACAAGCAGAGTAGAGGCAATCAATTCATTAAGGTTATGAGGGGGAATATTTGTTGCCATCCCCACTGCAATACCCGAAGAGCCATTGCATAGAAGATTTGGAAATTTTGCCGGAAAAACTGTCGGTTCGACTTTTGTCTCATCATAGTTTGAGACCATATCCACCGTCTCTTTATCGAGATCCTCCATTAGAAACATCGAACTTATTGTGAGGCGCGCTTCAGTATAACGCATAGCAGCTGGAGGGTCGCCGTCGATTGAGCCAAAGTTACCCTGCCCATCTACCAGGCGGTAACGCATGAGCCAATCTTGAGCCATCCTGGCAAGTGTTGGATAAATTACAGATTCTCCATGGGGATGATAATCTCCAGAAGTATCCCCGCAGATCTTTGCACACTTTCTATGTTTTGCTCCCGGTGTCAAATTAAGCTGCCTCATCGCATAGAGGATTCTTCTCTGAGAGGGCTTAAGCCCATCACGGACATCGGGAAGAGCGCGAGAGATAATCACTGACATCGAATAGCGGAGATAACTCTCTTTCATCTCTTCTTCGAGATTCTTTGGAATCACTGTCTCATTTTCTCGAAAATCGGTCATAACTAATTAACTCTTAAATATCTAAATTCTTTACGGAAAGGGCATGAGATTCGATAAATGCCCGCCTTGGAGGTACATCCTCTCCCATCAGCATGGTAAACATGTGGTCTGCTGCAATCACATCGGGAAGAGTCACTTGAATGAGCGTTCTTCCATTAGGATTCATCGTTGTATCCCAGAGTTGATCGGCATTCATCTCTCCAAGACCCTTATAACGCTGAATTTCAACTCCCTTACGTCCATGTAGACGCAAAAAGTCCATAACTTCTTTTAAGGTATAGAGCTCATGGGATGCGCCATTCTCTTCAATGCAGTCAAAGAGCTTTCCATTGCTAGTGAGATACCTTTCAAGGGGGAGATCAAAATAGGAGAGCTTTTCCTGAAGTTTATCATAGGACTCCTGCTTGTAGAGTTCGACAAAGGGGAGAGATTTATGGCGGAATTGGCGCATCGCATCAGTGATCTCCGCTTCGGGTATAGATTCTAGCTTGCTCAAATGCGCCTCTTTTTGCTCTCTTTCGAACTCCTGGGCTATTTCTGAAAATTCATCTTGAGAGTAGACAAAATGAGAGCGGTTCTCTAATGGCATTGTGACAAGATAGTGGGGAAAGAGCCCTGCAGGATTTTTTGATTCAAGAAACTCTCTAAAAGGAATAGCTTTGCGTTCAATAGAAGAACAGAAGGACTCAATATCCAAAATGAGACCGATGAGAAGTTTTACATCTTCCGGTTCAAGCTTTTTTTCCCACTTTGCATAAAATATCCCAATATCTGATGAACCGAGCTCAAGAAGATAATCATCCATTTCCCGCTCAGTCGGGATATAGCGGCTCTTTTTTTTGCGAGTGACTTTAAAAAGAGGTGGTTGAGCGATATAGATAAAATTATTCTCAATCAGCGCATGCATATGTCTATAGAAGAAGGTGAGAAGAAGCGTACGGATGTGCGAACCGTCGACATCAGCATCCGTCATAATGATAATGCGCTGGTAACGGAGCTTGTCGATGTTAAAATTATCATGCCCAATGCCGCAGCCAAGAGCTGCAATGAGCATGCCGACCTCTTGATTTTGGAAGACCTTCTGCAAACGGGCTTTTTCGACGTTAAGAATTTTCCCACGAATAGGTAAGATCGCTTGAAAACGGCGATCCCTTCCCATCTTTGCAGATCCGCCCGCTGAATCCCCCTCAACAATATAAATCTCACACTTTGCAGGGTCACGCTCTTGACAATCGATAAGTTTTCCAGGAAGGCGAGCGCTATCGAGAGCTGTCTTACGTAAGGTCAGCTCCCTTGCTTTCTTGGCAGCTTCTCTCGCTTGCGCTGCAATAAAGACCTTGTCGACAATGCCTTTGGAAATCTGAGGATTTTCTTCAAGAAAGATGGTTAGCTCTTCGCCGACAATCTGCTGCACAACAGACCCCACATCGCTATTGCCAAGTCGCTGCTTGGTCTGCCCCTCAAACTGAGGGTTGGGCACTTTAACAGAGATCACAGCTGTCAGGCCTTCGCGCATATCCTCTCCTGTAATGGAGATCTTGTCGCTCTTCAAGAGATTGTGATTTTTGATGTAGGTATTGAGGACACGAGTCAGGGCTGTAGAAAATCCTGTGAGATGTGTTCCTCCCTGGCGGGTCGGAATATTATTGGCATAGGAGTAGATCGTCTCTGCATATCCATCATTCCACTGCATAGCGACTTCAAACTCTATAGATCCATCATCGCCCTCTTTATTCCCTTTAAAGTAGACAGGAGTTGGAAAGAGGTTTTCCCGATTTTCATTGAGGTAGGAGACAAAAGAGATAATTCCCCCCTCGTAGCAGAAGTGAGAATCCTGACGGTCAGCATCGCGTTCATCGCGAAAAAGGATATCAATCCCACGATTTAAAAAAGCCAGCTCGCGCAAGCGTTTAGAGAGAATATCATAATCAAACTCGACGCTGGCAAAAATTGTATCATCCGGCCAGAAACGGATCTTAGTGCCCCGGGCATCACTCTCTCCGACAATAGAGAGCGGTTTTACTGGAGCGCCTTTCCCAAACTCCATCTCATAGATCTTTCCATCTTTAAAAACTTGAACGAGAAATTTTTTGGAAAGAGCATTTACACAAGATACTCCCACGCCGTGGAGTCCTCCGGAGACCTTGTATGTCTCTTTGTCAAACTTGCCACCGGCATGTAGAATGGTCAAGACAACTTCTAAAGCGGAGACGGGACGCCCCTTTTTAGCCGATTCAGCCTCGTGCCAACCAATGGGAATTCCACGCCCATCATCTTCAATGGTAATGGATTTGTCTTTATGAACGATCACCTCGATATGCGAGCAGTAGCCGGCCATCGCCTCATCAATACTATTGTCCACAACTTCGTAGACAAGATGATGCAGTCCAGAGGACCCGGTATCCCCAATATACATACCGGGACGCTCACGCACGGCTTGGAGCCCTTCCAAAATCGTAATGGAATTTGCATCATACCCTTTGAGGGATTCCCCTTTAGGGTCTCTTTTGCTATTGTTGGTTTCTGCTTCCATAAATTTTGTATGACCTGTTTTTTCTTATCCAAGACGAAAATGGATGGTTTTGATCTGCGTCCCGGGAAATTTATCTCTTAAATTTTGGATTAATCTCGGCTTATCGTTTTGCGAAAGAAGAGTGTAAAGCGTTGAATTTTTTACCTTCACAACCAAAATCCCCTCAGCAAAAGAAAGAGCCTCAGTCATTGAAGATAGTTTTGGTCCTACAACATCGGGCCAAGCTTTTATAATGAAATCAGGGCGCTCTTGATGAGCTTTTCCAATCCTTTTTAGAATTTTTGGAAGAAGGTTGCGAATATGATGCGTTGTGCGCTTAGGCCCATTTGCCCCATTATAAGACATTATGTTTAAAATCTCCCATGCACCCCGTAAAGAATTAGCTATTTCAATGTCAGTGTAAAGGAGCCATCATAGCCTGATTTTAGGTTCATTTCAATGATAATCTTGACTGGGTGAAAGCCATTTAAAATAATCAACCGCAGAGACCAGAGACTCGACTTTAGGATTTTTTGAATCATGAATCTAAAGAATAACAGGATAGGCAGGATGGGCAGGATAAATTTACAATGTTACTCCCAACTCTTTGTGTTAGAAAATATTATTCTTATCCTGCTTATCCTGCCTATCTTGTTATTAAATTTTTTTAACAAGTTGTCCTTTCGTTAAATGTAATTCATTTTCTCTGTGGTCTCTGCGGTCTCTGTGGTTAGTTTAGGCGACGAGGGATTTCCAATTTTTTGTACGGAAACGGATGAAATAGACTCCTGCATTCACAATAGTCCCAATAGAGAGAATAAAATAAAATTTATCAGCAGAACAATTGCCTAACTGCAATGCAATCATTAGAGTGAAATGGCTTAATGGCCAAGAAGAAAAGAGATTGTATAACATGGTAAAAAGTGTATCTCCCAAAGAGAAGAGAAGGGCAAATGCAATTTGATTGACGCCATAAACGACAACAAAGACCCACAACCCATGCATTGCTTGCACAATCAGATCAACCTGGTCAGGATTTAAAGAATGCAGGAAAAAGATAGATAGAAGAAGGCGAGGACAGATAAAACAAGGAATAAAAATAATCGCCGCAGAACAGATTAAAAAAAAGAAGGAAGAGCGGGTAAGCCTTGCAATCATCTGAAAGTCTCTTTTTCCAATAATAAAGGAAGCAATAGTTGTTATACCCTTAGACATCCCATCGTGAATAAAAGAAAAAAGACAATTCAAAGTGGTTGTAACTGACAATACCAGCAGAAAATCCCCTCCCTTTAGAGTCATTAAACGATAATTGGCTAGCCAGGCGCTCATGATGATCAGTTTAGTTAAAGAGCGAGGAAGGCCAATTTTGAAACTCTGCCACCAGACTTGTTTCCTGATTTGAAAGGCTCCTGTCCCATAGATTTCTCGATTTTTTTTAGAGAGGAAGGGAATGAAGAGCATCACACAAAAAGCACCTTGCGCTATGCATGTCGCAAGAGCTGCTCCTAAAATTCCCAGGTGAGGAGTCCACCCCGGAATTCCAAAAATCAAAAGAGGGTCTAAAATGATGTTAAGTAAATTAACCGCAATTGTTGCCCATAAAATCCGCAGAACTTTGCCTCGCCCCAAATAAAATGAGGAGAGGGCAGCCCCTAAAGGAAAAAGAAAATTCCAAGCCATCAAGCAGCGAAAGTAAATTCCTCCCTGCTCTTCAATTAAAGTCCCTCTAAAAAAAATATATTCAGCGAGAGAACTTAAAGGGAGCGTGATCCCCATGCTAAATAGGGATAGCCAGACCATCTGCCAAACATAGGAGCCCACACGTTGCAGCTGCCCGGCCCCTATACATTGGCCAACAAATACCTGAGCCATTCCCGTCCAATACATTAGACACATTTGAAAAGCCAGGGATAAAAATGAAGCATTAACGCATGCCTCCAGACTAGCCAGAGAATCATGCGTCAAAAAAAGGCGGTCACAAAAGCTCATCAAGCTACCGGAAAAGAGCATCAAGATGGCCGGCAATGATAACCACCAAAGCTCTTGCAAACTTGCTAGTGGGTAGTTGGAAATAGAAGCAGCACTAGGCTCTTTCTGCAAGCAGAACATTTTATCAGTTCTATTTTAGCTTATCTTCCTTTAATAAGGGGAGAGCACTCTCCTTTCTCACAATGAAGGCTTAATGGAATCAACTCATGCAAAACATTTGATTTATAATCATTTCCATTGAACGCCCACCAGATACTACGTCTATTTTCAATTTTTGCGTGTTGAACGGTGTTAACGTTATTCACTCCGGAAAGAAAAATATCTCCGATTTCATCGATGCGAAATAAATAGGTTCCATTTTTTTGGCCCTGTAATAGTTCTTCCGCTTCCGCTGACTCCATTAGACCATACCAGCTCTGACCTAATATTTTTTCCAAGGTCCTTTCAACAGGATTTCTTGAAACGAAACAGTCAGCGTTTTGCATTGAATCATCAACTATTTGATTAGATTGAGTAGACATTATTATTCTCCATTTTTGGTTTGTTTTATCTTCTTCAGATTAATTTTTTTGAAATCAACAAAATCATTGATAATATTGACATTCAAAAAATTTTTCTTAATCGCCTGATCTCGTTCGTAGATCAGAGGAATCAAAGGCACTTCTTTAATCAGAATAGCTTCTGCGCGTGCCAGGTAGCGATTCCGTTTCACGGAATCTGTTTCATAAGAGGCTGCATCCACTATTTCGCGAAACTCTTTATCTTCCCATTTGGGGAAGTTCAATTCATCTCCATCTTGTTTAAAAACATCTAGAGTATAAAGAGGGTCATCAATAGAGGGATACCAGCCAATACAGGCCATTTCATAATCCCCATCAGTGATTTTTTGAAAAAGAGTTGACCATTCGCAATCTTGCCCGTGGACATCAATACCTAAGACCTTTTTCCATTGATGAGCGAGGATGGTCGCGATTTTTTGACGTCTCTCAGCTTCTGGATAGATCAATCGTAATGTTGGAAATGTTCCCAAAGTAAGCTTTAGCTCTTTTAGAGCCTCCTCAAAGAGTTGTTTTGCAAGCTCAGGCTCACCCTTTGTATTACCATAAAAGGGATATTGAGCATGGTTGGAAGGAAGTGGAGAAAATGCTGGAACACCGTCGCATAGCATTTCAACAATTTCTTGCCTATCAATCGCTAAAGAGAGTGCTTGTCTGAGTTTTACGCAATTGAAAGGAAATTTTCTTACGGAAAAAGAGCACCAATAGACACGATTCACTAAAAAAACCGTTTCTGTCTTTTCACTTTTTGCTAACTCAAAAAGAGAATCCCAAGGTCGTAAAGGACGTCCTAACCAATCAAGTTCGTCGTTCTTAAACATTTCCAAGGAAATGCGGGCATTTGTTGTAGAAAATATGACCTGGTTCAGATGAATATTTCGCTCATCCCAATAGAGAGGATTTTTTTCTAAAAGGTAACTCTCTCCTTTCGGATTTTTTTTAATAAAAAAGGGACCATTGCAGACAAAAGCCTCTCCCTCAGAAGCGGTCCAATGGGGATTTGCTTTATCTATAGAAGCATTAACAGGAGAGAAGATAGGTAGTGCTGTCAATTCTAAAAAATAGGGAATGGGATGTGATAAATCAACCTGTAGAGTTAAGTCATCCAAAGCATAAACACCTATCTTGTCAAGAGAAATGCTCCCGTTTTTTGCTGCACGCGCATTTTTTATAGGATATAAAAAATATGCAAAGGGTGTTTTAAACTCTGGGGAGAGAATTTTTTTCCAGGCATACTCAAAATCTTGAGCTTGAACAGGCATTCCATTGGACCAGAGACAGTTTCGCAAATGAAACACATAACTCTTTAAATCAGGAGAAATATCGACCTTTCGAGCAATTGCAAGCTCCGCCTTATTACCCGGTACTAAACGCATTAACCCCTCAAAAAGCATGCTCAGAATGACTTTCGAAATATGGTCTCCAGCCATCCGAGGGTCGAGAGAGATGGGATTACTGCCTAAATTAAGACGGAGAACTTGAAATTCCTCCCTCTCTTTCTTCCACTGATTGATCGCCTCTTTCAAACTTTCAATCCAGAGAGAGAAAACAGTGGGTTCATCAGATTCTAAAATAAATCCCCAACCAATCGTCTCTTGAAAATGAAAGATGCTTGTCGTCAATTGCCTTGCGGAGAGAGGGAGAGCGTTAGTTTTCTGAAGAATATACTTTTTTAAAGCAGGGTTTTCGGCACGTATGCATACGAAAAGATGCCTCTCGGTTGCGTGATGATTAAAGACATAGGAGTCCTTTTTTTTGAGATTCTCTTCCAATGAGGTGAGGATGAGGGAAAAGAGGGTTCTAAGTTTTGTAAGAGGAAGAGTAGCTTGCCTTTCAATGGGTGTTATAGAGTAGAAAAAGTTTTCAAGTAGACTGCTTTTTTCTTTAACAAGATCAGGAAATTGCTCTTGCAGCTGAAAAAAGAGCTCCTGCTGTTTGAGGATCAAACCCCCGTCATAATCTCGCATCTCCCCAAAAATCTCATGCAAAAATTCCACAACTTTTTGCCTGCCCTTATAGACATTCACTGCAAAATCTCTTCTAAGAATATCCATTGTCTTAGGAAGCTGAACATGAAAAATTGCTGCCTCTTTGGGCTCCTCCTCTTCCAAATATCCAACAATCTCTCTCCGCTCAAGAGAGACCTTTAAATGGGAATTGAGCTGCTGCAAGCGCTCCTCGATCTTAATCGAATGCCCCTTTGCCAAGTAAACAAGAAGAAGAGTAAAGATCAGTGCTGTATCTGTTTGTTTTTCAAAAAAGAGCATCATCTGAGGCAGGGAAGAGATCTGATTCAACTCCTGGCTAAGAGTGATAATGCTTTTCATGACTTTCTCTTCATTGCGTATAGTGAAAAGAGCAGGCATCAATTTTTGGACACTCTCTTTAAGCTCTTGTAGAAGCCTTTTTTTAAGCAGCGTTCTTTCCTGCAGCGAAAAAGGCTCGCCGCTTTTTTTATCTACTTCAACATAAAGGATAAGCACTCTCTCATCATGCGGATTACGGTATAAATAGCGAGAGCTCTTGACGGGAAGAACATCAGGCATCCATTTTTGGATGGCCACAAGGACATGCTCTTCATCAAAGGACTCATATTTATCAAAAAGAGAGAGGGTAATGAAAATTCCAAGCACAGGCTTTTTTTCAAAAAAAGAGTGAAGCTGTGTGGGTAGGAGACGGAGGCAGAGGTGGCGCCTTTCTGAGTTTGTTAGAAGCGCTCGCAGTATTGTTTTTTGCATCCAGAATTTTGAGATCACTAACCGACAAACGTGTTTTGCCAAGCGTTGCTCTAGGTAGATAGGCGAGCAGATTGCCAAAAAGCGCGCCAATTCAACAAATAAACCAACATCAAAATAGTGAGGAAACCGTTTAACCCAACGTTTCAGATTTTTCTGAATAAGAAAAATTGTCTGCCAGGAAAACTGAAGCTGCTGATGAGTAGTGTATAACGAATTAAGAAGCATCGATTTTGCAGCTTTAGAAGATCTGCATCCCAAAGAGATGGTTTCTGCAAAAGCCGGAAGGCGCTTCTGCATCATTTCAACGGATTTGTGTTCTTTAAGAGCGACAACACTCTCTATCAGCAAGAAAGATTGAGGAGAATAAATTTTAAGGTAAAAATGCAAACAGCGGAATGAATAGAGAGAGATTTCTTGTCCCGGAATAAGCTGGTTTTTCACCATTTCTACAAAAAACTCCTCCTGTTTAAAATCCTGAGAAGAAAAACAGAGCATAAAAATGGAGAAGCGATTGAAGAGTGTGGTCGGATGCTTCCAGGTAACAAAAGGCATGCTTGATCTAATCCAGCTCGAAAATAGCTCCAGCGAAGCTAGGTTTTCTTTAGAAATGATGCTCCTTAAGAGATTGGCTATCTCCTTTACTTCTCTCTCCTGCTCAGCGGAGGCCGTGTGAAAAAAAAATTGCGGAGAGATGTATTTTTCCAAAGCAAAGGGAAAATCAGGGCCCTCAGAGGTTTTTGGGCTCGGATAGAGAAGTATGTTCCTAGAATTTTCGTACATCATCTTAAGGACGATAATTAAAATTTTGTTAAATTAGGGATTCTAAATTTTAATACAAATTTTATTCAATAAAATATTCATAAAGACTAAAAACTATATTCTAGTCTATGCATACTTCTCGTGGAAATTTTTCCAAACTTGCCATTAGCTGCTTGTGAGCATACATTTAGGGATTTTGCTTTTTTTTGGCTTTGGGCGGATCAGGCGTTGGGTGCTGGGCATGATTCCCTCCAAGGCCAAGGATTGCAATGGCGAGAAATAGAACAGAGCCGGTAAAAAAAGTCCCGGTATAGAAATATCTAGTGAATGCAGAGACCGGAAAAGTCTGCGAAATAAAAAGAAGCCCCACAACGGCAGCAACAACTGCGGCAATTAACATTACAAGTCCAAAGACGCGACACTTATACTGCCTTCCAATCAATTTGGCTGCGATAATGGGATCCGGGTCGGGAGGGGGAGTTGGCTGACGTTTATAAATCAGAGTCTCCCATGTTTGTTTAAGACAATTCATCCTGCACCTTGTATAGCCTTTTCAGCTGAATCGACCATAGCTGCTTGTTCAGTTTGTGAGCACACTCTCAATTGCAAAGCGCAATTTTAATGCACTCTCATGAGCTATAATTCTATCTAAAATTCCCATACAGAATAGGCCATTATGAGTTACAAAGCAAGTTGCAACCTGGCTCCCATCTGTTATAGTCCGCTCAATTGCACTCAAAACTTCCGTGCGAAAATAGGGTTCTTTAGAAAGAAGTACCATATAAGAAAACTCTCTATCTTCCAAAGTACGCATCTCTATCGCCTCCCTCTCTTTCCCCTCAAAATGCGCTGCTTCAAGGAGCATAAAAAAAAGTTTTTTAAGCGGCACAGGTTTAAGGACGCTCCGCATCACAGCGGGGCCCAGCGAATAAAAGAAATTTTCTAACAAAAAAGCATGCTCCTGCCCTTTTTTTCCAACGAGCTTGCGAAGATTTGCAAAGAGCTCATTCTCTTTAGAAATTGTTCCCCCATTAAAGTCTCTAAACTCGCCAACAATGCGAGCAAGCTCCTCAGCGACCTCGCTGCGTGCTTTATATAGGTCGACGGAATGGTCATGCCTTAAATAGTGATCCTTTTTAGCTTGCAGCCTGAATACATTCGCCTCTTTACGATATTTTTTGCGAAGAAGTCCCACAACTTTAATACGATCGGGAATGAAATGTAAAAATGTAGGCCTTGTCTCAAAAAGGTCCTGGATGGGTATAGAAGCAGGTTTCACAATGCGCACAACAATCACTAAAAATTCCAGATGGCTTTCGGTCTGTTTTTCAAAGGAGATCATGGCTTGAGGCAGATCTCTCATATATGTAAGCTGGTTTGATAAAGCCAGGATTCCTCGAAAAACCTCCTCTTCATTTTGGGGCATAAAAATAAGGTTATAACTCTTTTCTATGCACTCGCCAATAGCATGGGGCAGCTCCTCTTTTAAACCGCTTGTCTCATCGATGGTAAAGGGAGATTCATCCTCTTTCTCTACCTCCAAATAAGCCAAACAGGTCGGATTGTGGCGTGATGCATTCTTAAAGAAGGAACCCTTAATTACCCTTGTATTAGGAATATAGCTTTTTATAGCTTTCAAGATATGCCGTTGGGTGAAGATCTCATTTTCTCTTAAAAAGCTGAGTCCTATCACAACCCCCAAAACGCGTCTCTTTACATTGTGTTGCAAAAGGGTCACTCGAATAAGCTTGACACTCACAAAGCGCCTCTCGGGAAAAGCCTCTGAAGAGTGCATAAGGGCTTTTCTAAAGAGATAAAAAAAACAGATGAGGCGGCTCATATGTTTATAGGATCTAGGATGTTTAAACTCCTCTTTGCAGAAGACTAAAAGATGTTGCATTTCTGAGAAGAGATCATAGTCAAAATCCTGGGGGCGATGCTTGACAAGCATTGCAATATTTTCCTGAATCATCCCCGTTTTTTCATCGGAAGAGAGTCCTTTAATCTCTAATATTCGGTTAGCCTGGTAGGCAGATTGCATTCCAAGACGGATTTCTGTCTCTAAAATAGGAAGGTTTTTCTCTACCAGTTCTAGCTCTTTTAAGGTTTCGATATTCACAACAACTTGCCCAGCCAGATATTGCGTGTTGCAAAGATCTGGAATATAAAAATTGATGGCAAACTGCAAGAAAGCATCGATTCCTGTACCTGGAATAAGCCAACGGCAGATCATCTCCTGAAAGAAGCGAAAGGCATTCTGACGAAATGGGCAGCAGAGAAAAAAAGAGAGATAAAAGGGAGGTTTTTTTAAAGGGGTCCATTCGATAAGGGGTAAAAGCTGATGCCACCTTTCAACCGCTTGGGCTCTAAGATGAGGATTTTTATCGAGCTCCTTTGGAAAAAAACCAGGCGGTAAGATTGTATTTAACGATTTTTTTAAAGCTAACAGATAGAGACTCTCCTCCTCTGCTACAGGACTAGTTATTTTGAGATGCAATGGCCCCCTCACTTTCATATCCGGGTTTTTTGGGTTTAGGGCTCTCTTCGCTAATGCATGTCCCCAAAGAATCTTGAAACTCTTCACAAAAAGAGCGAACAACAAGGGGCATCTGGTTTTTCTTAGCTAAGAGAATGGCTCTTGGAGCCAGAACTCTTCCCCCCGTTTTTTCTACTATCGCAAGGGCCTCTTCAAAATTCAATTTATGAAAGTGCTCTTGACAAAGGGATTTTTGAGGATCCTCCTCAAAAATGCCTGGGACATCTTTGTAAAATTCCACTCTCTTTGCGTTTAATGCAGAAGCTACTGCCACGGCCGTTGTATCAGAGCCACCTCTTCCGAGAGTAGTGATCTCTTTTGTGCTGCTCACTCCCTGGAAACCTGCTACAATGACAATTTTCCCCTCCTGTAATGGCGGCAAAAGACGATCGGGACGTACATCGATAATGCGGGCATCGGTATGGTCGTTCGTTGTGATAATGCCCGACTGGCTTCCGGTAAAGCTTACAGCTTCACATCCCTTTGTATGCAGAGCCATAGCAAGAAGAGCGATGCTGATCCGCTCCCCTACGCTCACAAGCATATCATATTCTCGTTTGGGAGGCTCATCGCAGATGGAATAGGCAAGCTTGATGAGCTGATCTGTGAGATTCCCCATGGCGCTAATAACAACTACTACTCTGCCAAATTCTTTTTTTCTTTTTAAAATAAGATCGGCAATCAGCGGGAACCGTTCAGTCTTCTCAACTGCCTTTCCACCGAATTTCATGACAATGGTTTTCATATTCTGCTCTTTTCTGTAAAATGTTATAGTCGATCCTTAAAGAATTTATATAGAAAAAATGAGTAATGGCTGGATTTTTTCACTTCAAACGGCTCTTATTGGAGGGTGTCTGCTCTTTGCCTTGAGGCTTGGTAAAGAAGCTCTCTCTGCTTTTTTAGCCCTGCTTGTCGTCCTGATGAATCTATTTGTCACCAAACAGATCGACCTTTTTACACTATCCGTGACAGCGAGCGACTCAATAACTGTCGGCTATCTTTTAGGCCTTAATCTATTTCAAGAGAGCTTCGGAAGAAGTGAAACAAAAAAGTGCATTTTTCTCTCTTTTTTTATCGCTTCTGTTTTCTGCCTCTTATCCTTTGTCCACCTCATCTATACCCCTAATGCATTTGATTATACCCATGAATCTTTTAAGGTGCTTCTTCTTCCAGGTTTTAGGATCTTTTCAGCCTCTCTCTTCACCTTTTTCATAGTCCAGTTTTTTGATTTGCGCCTCTTTGCCTTTTTTCGAAGAAAAACAGAGGGGAAATACCTCCCTTTAAGAATCGCCCTTTCTCTTATCTTGTCAGAGCTCATAGACACTGCGCTTTTCACAACTTTAGGACTCTTGGGAAGCGTCCATTCCCCTTTGCAAGTTGCCCTTCTTAGCTTTCTTATTAAACTGGGCTCTATTCTTCTCTTTATTCCTTTTTCTATGATCGCCAAAAAGATGATTCGCCATGCCATTCCAGTTTAAAATTTTGCATTCTTCAAAAAAATCCCGCGCCCGTGTTGGGAAAATTATTACCCCCCATGGCGACATCGACACTCCCGGCTTTGTGGCTGTTGGAACCAATGGAACGATTAAGGGTATCGATAATGCCACTCTAGATGCTATGGGAGTGCAATTGATGTTTTGCAATACCTACCATCTTCTCTTGCAACCCGGCACGAAAGTTGTCAAAGAGGCAGGAGGCTTGCATGCGTTTATTAATAGGAAAAAACCGATTATTACTGATTCGGGCGGATTCCAGGTCTTTTCTCTAGCTTATGGGGGTGTCCATGACGAGCTGAAGAGCCGTGGGAAGAAAAAAACCGATGGAATGGTACTCAAGATCACAGAAGACGGGGTCCATTTCCGCTCTTATCGGGATGGCTCTAAATTTCTTCTCACCCCCGAGTCCTCTATTCTGGCTCAGAAAGAACTGGGTGCAGATATCATCATTCCTTTTGATGAACTGCCGCCTTATCATATAGATAAAGATGAACTTGCAAAATCGCTCGCTCGCACACACCGTTGGGAGATCCGTTCTCTTGCAACACATTTGGAAAATCCGCAAAACCAGGCAATATATGCGGTCATTCATGGAGGTGTCGACGAGGATTTGCGTAAAGAGAGCTGCCAGACCCTGACAAAATACCCCTTTGATGGCTTTGCTATTGGAGGAAGTGTTGGAAAAAATAAAAGAGAACTAGAAGAACTCATCCGCTTTACAACTCCCCTGCTTCCTGAAGATAAACCTGTCCATCTTCTTGGCATTGGTGATCTCCCCTCTCTGGCCGCAACAATTCCTTCAGGCATCGATACTTTTGATAGCTCTTATCCAACCAAAGCTGCAAGACATGGGCTGCTTTTAACAAAAGAAGGAGGGATAAAAATCAAACAGGGTTTCTTTAAATCTCACTTTGCCCCCATCGAAGCTGACTGCTCCTGCTTCACCTGCTTGCAATATAGCTGCGCCTATCTACACCATCTTTTAAAGGCAAATGAGCTGACCTTCTATACACTTGCAACTATCCATAACCTTCACTTCATGGTCAAAATGATGCAGGAGACCCGCAAGCTTATCTTCGAAGACCAAATATAGTTTTTTTAAATTTATTCGCAAAAAAAGATCATACTACTTACAAAATAGCCAGAAGCTATGCTGACGTTGCCAAACATATCGATGATCGTGAACAAGAGATAAAACTTCTTACAACCACCGCTATTCTTTAGCTTGCCTTAATCGTCTATTAATATTTTTATTGATAATATTGTCTAAGGAGAGATAAACTGTTTGAAACAAACAAAAAATCAAAGGAGAGTTTAATATGGCTGTTACAGCACTGGTAAATTTGTTTAGTTGTTGTTATAGAAGATCATCTTCAGATGACAGAAGTGCCCACGCTTCAGCAGTAGCCCAAATGGTTGATGAAGAAGAAAGCCCAGTCGTCCAGACTGCCATTGCATCTGCTTTTCAGACATTTGGTCTTTCTATCTGGAATAACAAGGGCAAAATTATTCTGACAGCAGTTGCGGCAACTCTACTTGTTTTAGCTATTATTGGGGGTGCTGCATGGATTGGAGGAACAAACATTGCTACAGGAAAACTTACTTTCCTAAAAACATTTAATGCCCTTTTAACAAAAGACTTTACCTGGCTGCCCCAAACAATGGTTGCAGTTGGATTAGGTGCACCTCTAGCAATGGGCGCCCTTGGAGGAGTTATTAAGCTTGGCCTTTATATCTGTGCCAAACTATGTCCAACTCACCTTTACAGCACTTCAAACCTTCACGAAACGGATATTAAGAAACCAGACAATCGCCTTTTGGGAATGAGGAACACACCCGAGATGGAACAAGCCTTCATAAGAGAAATGTACTATGCAGATATACTATATGTTTACTCTAACTCTAAAGCATTAGTACTATTTTACCCCCAATTCACGGAAAGCGATAATTCATATTTTTTCGCTGCAGATGAATTCGCTTCCTGTGAGACGCTTTTATCCAAAATTAAAAAATTAGAGGTGGATAATCGACTTATGTATTCTATAGCCACAAGTTATTCTGCTGTTGAGAAGGGTATCAATGATCATCAGGCATCTTAAGCCGCACGAAACGAAGAGTCATTATAAGTCATAGGAATTTGGAGTGCCGTGACTTGTCACCGCACTCCAAAGATCCGATCTTTCCATCACGCTAGTCTTTATCCACCCAGTATAATATAAAATTATTTAAAAATTTTGCATTTTTTAATTATTAATTAATAATTTTAATTTATAATAGAAAGCAAACAGATAAATAATTAAGAGAAATTGACATGATTAAAAACGAGAGAATACCGCTACATCATCTACATATGGTCAGTGGAGAATCCCTGGAGAAGAAAGATGTAGTTGTGCAGGTAGTGGAGGAGATACCGACGGAAGCAAAGACTAATATAACTGCCTGCGAAACATTTGTAGGATTTCTTTGGAATAACAAAGGCAAAATTATTCTTGTAGCAATTATCGCAACATTTCTTGTCCTAGCTATTGTCGGAGGTATAGGATGGGCAGGATGCCTTGCGAGAAAAAAGCTAGCTTTTCTAAAGGCATTTAACGCCCTTTTAACAAAAGACTTTACCTGGTTGCCCCAAACAATGGTTGGAGCTGGATTAGGTACACTTGCAGCAATAGCTGTTCTTAAGCTTATCCACTATCTCTGCGAAGAGATAGATATACCCGACAATTACAAAGGATTGGACGATAAGTGGAAAGATGAGAATGGTAATTTTATTGCATATCAACAAGCTCTAGAAGATATGTATCAAGCTAATAAACTTTATGTTTACCGCGAGCGTTCAAAATTTGTCATAATTAAAGCTACCAAGGATGAATCTCAAGATCTCTATGGCTTTGAAAAACATGAAGTTTTTAGATTTGTTGGCCTTAGGCCCATGATTTCACTCCTAGAATGCCGTGATAATTGTGATTACAAAATAGTTGCAACTCCTATTTCTATTGAAGTGGAGGATATACCGACGGAAGAAAAGACTGTTGAAACAGTTTGTAAGACATTTAGAGGGTTTCTCTGGAATAACAAGGGCAAAATTACTCTGACTGCAATTATTGCAACATTTCTTGTCCTGGCTATTGTAGGAGGTCTTGGATGGGGAGGCAGCCTTGCTACAGGAAAACTTACTTTTCTAAAGTCATTCAATACCCTCTTAACAAAAGACTTTACCTGGTTACCTCAAACAATGGTTGCGGCTGGAGGCATACCTTCAGCAATGATCGCTCTTGGATTAGTGATTAAGCTGGGTTTTATGTTATATAAAAAGCCCCAAAACGACTCAGAAAGCCCCATTAAAATCAAAGAGCCCTATACACCCCCTCGTATAGAAATATTAACAGCAGAGACTATTACACCGGAAGCTGTCGCCAAAGAAGATGGATACACTACAAAATTGTTCACACAACAAAAAACATTAAAAGCGGCATATGAAAAATCTATTATATATATTTATAAAGAAGCCACAGCTGAAGACGGTAATAAATTTATAGCAAAAAAAGCTCTATTTAATGCGGATGCAAAAGCATATCAGCTCGATGAGCCTCATGAGAGTAATGACCTTCAGGAACTAATCAAAAACTACAATTTAAAAGACTTTAAAATAGTTACAAATTATGAATCTTTTATGTCTGCTTCAGAATTACAACCCACAATAGATCTAGATGAATTCATGAAAATCATGCATTAGAATCGAGGCTTCTCGTAAGAACAATCTATGATTCACTGAGTCTGATAAATTTTTTTATAGGGCAAAATTTTTTAAATATTGCCTTTCTTAATTAGGAGTTAATAATTTTAGTTTATAATTATCGGTAAATGAAAACAAACAAAAAAAATTTTTAAGGAGAATTTAAATATGTCTTTTGAAAGTATAGCATTTCCTTGGGCGGGGTTTATAGCCCTTTTTGCTGGAAAAACTTCAGCCAAAGAGGATCCGCCCAAAGAAGTCCCAGAGGATTCGGGTAAAAAAGTGGTTGAAACGGCTACTAATAGTAGCAGCCGGGCATTTCCTTCTAACCATAAAGCAGCGATTTTTACAGCAATTGTTACAACGTTAGTTATACTAGCTCTTTTAGCTACTGCTGCCACAGGGGGTGCAGGATGGCTTGGAGGCACAGCCTTTGCGAAAGCAAATCTTAGCTTCCTACATTTGGACAAACTTAATGCCTTTTTAACTCAATTTAATAGTTGGCTCCCTGAAGCACTGGCCGGAGGCGGAATCGCTGGTTTTTTTGGTGTCTTAGGAACAGGTGGCGTAACACTAGCCGTAAGAGCCTTAATCCGCGATCCAAACATAGACACAGATGTTTCAAAAAGAACAGATGCTCCAAAGACTCTTTCTCCCGCAGTCCAAGCGTTAGTTAAACCTGTTGGTGAACTACTGCTCACTGATTATCCGGATTATTTTGACACTGATCGCAAACAAGCAATCGAAGGAGTGTCAAATGCAATACCACCAAAGATTGTAGAATATATGTATGAGAACAAACTAACCTATTTCCACCCTCTACAAGATGGGTTCCTAGTATTTACTCCTCTTTGGCAGCAGTTTGATAAAAGTTCACCCCGTAAATATTACCTGGAGGCAAACCCCAAGCCTTTGAGATTTGAAGACGCAAAACAAACAATTCCTTCGACGCATTCTGTAATTAAATGTTATACTCTTAACAAATTTCTTGAAGTGGTGCAGGAGCAGCAAAATGGAGAAGGAAAACAAGAAGAATAGTCTTTTTTTTAAAAGTTTTAAGAAGCAATAAATCAGGGTATCACCCTGAAATATAACTGCCTGAGGCAGCAACGCCCCAGGAATTTCAGAAGAGTTTTCAGGCTTACAGTCTGAAAACTCTTTTTTTTTAATTTTCCTAGATAGTTGCTCTTGCCAAATTGGGTCTGATAAAGTTAAATATAGTATAAGATTTTTCAAAATGTTGCACTTCTTAATTATATATAAATAATTTTAATTTAAAATAAGGATAAGAAATAAAATTATTAGGAGAATTAATATGTCAAATCGGTCAAATCCACCAAGTAACGGGTATAATATTTACAGCACTCTACAAAAAACACCTGATAGCCAGGAGTATGATGCAGTTCATGTTTCGGAGGGTACTGATGAAGTAGATGTTAACGCAGTTGCTAATGCTAGCGCCCGGGCGTTTGCTTCCAACCACACAGCCCCCATTATTACAGCAATTGTAGCAACGCTTGTTGTACTAGCTCTTCTAGCTACTGCTGCCACAGGAGGTGCAGGATGGCTTGGAGGCACAGCCTTTGCGAAAGCAAATCTCACCTTCCTACACCTGGATAAGCTTAATACTTTTTTAACTCAATTCAATAGTTGGCTCCCCGAAGCAATGGCCGGAGGCGGGATCGCTGGTTATTTGGGTTTCTTAGCAGTAGGTACCCTAACGCTAGGAATAAGAGCTATAACCCGAGGTCCAAACACAGATTCTCCAAAAAGAATAAATATCCCAAAGGTTCTTGCTCCTGAAATCCAAAAGTTAGTTAAACCTATTGCTCAACTTGAGGCGATGGATTTTAAAGCCTCTTATAGTCAGGATTCAATCGCAAATGTGGCGGTCCAAGTATCTGCAGAGACTGCAAAATATATGCATGAGAACGATCTAATTTACATCGATAATATACCGGATGGGTTCGTATTATTTACTCCTGAAAAGGTTTCGTCTGATAAAGATTCACCTCTTGCATATCACCTGGCGCGCAATGAGAAGACTTTGACTTTTGAAGGCGCAAAACAAATAATTTCTTCGGCATATCATGTAATTATATCTTGGGAAAATTTGCAAGCACTTGACACAGTGGTTCAGCAGTTTCCACAAGGCGGAGAAGGAAAAGAAAAATAGCCTCATTCTTAAAAGATTTAAGAAGCAATACAATCAGGGCAATGCTGTGGCCAAATTGGGTCTGATAAAGTTATATATAATATAAGATTTTTTAAAAATGTTGTGCTTCTTAATTATGTATAAATAATTTTAAGTTATAATAGTGAGCAAACAGAGACAAGCTGTTAATAATAAACAAAATAATTAGGAGAACTAAGATGTCTTTACCAGAAGTAGACAGATTCATACTAGACGTAGAAATAGAAGAAGTAGAAATAGATGGCAGTCAGATTAAATCACATATTAGTGATGAGGTGACTAAAGAGGTAAAAGATAAGGTTTCGAATGCTGATGAAGAAGTTGTTAAGGCTGCTACTAAGACTAGTCTCCAGGCATTTGTTTCCAACCACAAAGGCCCCATTATTGCAGCAATTGTAGCAACACTTGTTGCACTAGCTCTTTTAGCTACTGCTGCCACAGGAGGTGCAGGATGGCTTGGAGGCACAGCCTTTGCAAAAGCAAATCTCAGCTTCCTACATCTAGACAAACTTAATACCCTTTTAACTCAATCCTATAGTTGGCTGCCCGTAGCAATGACCGCTGCTGGGATTACTGGTTATACGGTTGTCTTAGGAGGAGGCGTTGGCACGATATTAATTAGCAAGATTTGGAAAACAATTAAAGAAAGATCTTTTATACCTAGTAATGCTGATCAAACAAAGAAAGTAAAGGATTTGTTCGGTAATCAGAATTTTCTGATGCATTTGTATAATCAGTATATGATATACGTTCATACCGAAGCAGATGATAAAGGGCAAAGAAGTTTTACAGTATATTCACCTGCCAGTACAAGAGACATTAGTAGTGGAATAGATGTATTTCATATAGAAATAACAAAAGCAGCTAATATTAACGAATTAGAGAGAGAGATTGCCAGAATTCAATGTGAGTTCCTGGAATATGATGGAAAGCTTAGAGTAATTAAAAACTTTGCTGAGCTAGAAGCATTAGCAAAAAGTCAAGGAGTTGGAGAAGAAAAGAAAGAAGATTAATCCATTCTTAGAAGACTTAAGAAGCGTGGTGGAGAGATTCATCACGCTTTTTTAATGCTTTTTTGCTTCGGCTCTTTTCCAATGATGGCAAGAAACATAGTGGAGCCCAAGTTCTTTGCAAAGAGGCAGCTCTCTAATGTCAGAGATATCTCTCCACTGCATAGGGCGAATAGCGACCTGATCTGTCTGAGAGAGAACAAAATTAAAGTAGATCTCATACTCCGAAGCCCCCATCTGAGAGAGCTCTTCTCTATTCACACAGGAACAAAAAGCTCTCCAAAACTCCTGATGATGAAAAGATTCCACTTGCTTAAAGAGGTCTTCCAACACAGCTCTTTGAAAAAGCATATGGTGAGAAATTCCCGAGTACATTTTATAAAGGCGCTTAATCTTATTGTTAGTCAGTTTGGCGGCATGCACAAAATAAGGTGGGTGATATTCAAAGCCTGGGTTATATAACCCTCCCTGAGAAGAGTTTAAAAACGCAACGGGATTTAAAAATATTGTATCCGAATCGAGCATCAGCGCATTAGATGAGAGATTTGGAATTACGAAAGGAGCATAAAATTTAAGAAGCTGCTGATAGTACCAACCCAATCGAGAGTTAGGTAATGAGAGGTACTTTTCGGCATTTTCATCTTCGCCATTAAACAGGCTGAGGGCCACCTCATATTTGCTAAAAGGATAACGCCTCTCATCAAACCAAGCAGCATTCTCTGTAAGTCTTTCAGATGAAACAACTATGACCTCTCGAATTTGGGGACAGTTGTTTCTAATCCCTGCAATACATAGCTCTAAAGTCTCAAGGTCTTTATCAATACAGGGAATGACAACGTCGACAGGATCATCAGGAAAGATGTAGGTCTTTAGGCTGTTATGGCGCATGTCTAAAAAAAAGGACCCCTGGGAAGTAGTAATTTACGCCACATGAAGATGTTTTTTTAACTTAAATATTGGAAGAAAAGTAGCATACCAAAAGGAAAAATGGCAACCTCTTCCTTTTAAAAAATGCACTTATCCCAAGGACCATAATGCTCTCTGATCTTCCCTCTGAAAATAGAGAGAATAATCACAATAGTAGCGATGATTGCACTATGCCAATAGATAAGAGGTCCAGGATTACCGGGTATTATAAGAGGCGCCACTCCAAACCACAAAGCAATAATCATATTAATAAAACGGAAAGGCCGAATCACCTCAGCCCAGGAAATAACCGAAAAGACAACGATCAGCGCTCCGCAAACATCTGTATTATCTGCAAGAATGCCGGTATAGCCAAGCTTGTGGTTTGAAAAAAGCAGCCAGATCCCAATTAAGGTTGTAGCAAGGAGATTCCAGGGCACCGTCACCCCCCAAACCATGGCTTTAAAATTTTTCCAGATCGAACAGCGGAAACCCGGATCTCGTGTATCGACCCCCCTTTCGGAATAAGCGGATCCCTTCAAAAAGATCCCCCAGAACCCCTTCCCCTCTTTTCTCACTCGATTCAAATATTGGCAGACAGCCACAACTTCATCGACCGTGAGCGCGAGCATCACTAACATGCAGACAGCTATCAGCAGGCAAAGTCCACACCATGCCCCCACAGCTATGGGTTGAAGCATCACGAGAAGAATGCTCACAAAACCTAAAGGCACAACAAGTATTCCAAAGATCACAACAATCCATGGCATGGTATGCCAGCGCCGCGCGCTCCCTTTCGCTCCCATAAGAGCTTCAAGCGAATAAGCCATCGCCCCCAGCCCTGCATCAGGCACTGGAAATTGCTGAGAGATCATCGATGTAATCACCTTCTCTGTTCCCATGCCAAAAAAAGGATCCCAAACATAGTTGATATAATGGAGCTGAAAAGAGGCCAGATAGCGGGCAATAAACCACCCCACCATTGCAAAGAAGATGACAGGAATCCGCTGGTTCCAAGAAGAGGGATTATAGGTCCATCCCAGTGGAATCTCGGGCCCTAAATCCAAGCTGTGCGGCCTTATGGGTGCTAAGATCCCTACAGAGATTGCCAAAACACCTATGATTGTATCATTGAGATAGATAACAGGCTCCTTTGCCCAGAAGAGCAAGGGGGCAAATTGAAGCCAAATCCCAACAACTACTCCCCCCCAGATCCACCAGCGAAATCTGTAGGACATAGAGAGAAAGCCAAAGAAGATCAGGAGGGCGCCCGAAATCCAGTCGCTATAAGTCGATGGCTGGTGCATATATCCAAAGGTCTCAGGACTAACAAGAAGCCAAATCCCCAAAACCACAGTGACCAAGCGAGTCCAAATCAGCTTTTCATGGTGCGTTCTGGTCTCTTTTTCCCGCATTTCCTGACTTAAAATCGTGCTCATAGTTTACCTTTAACGTTTCCTTTTCTCTTTACAAAGCTTGAAAGAGGGATGTTATGCCTTTTATACCAGGCCACTGGATCGGCCCTCATATTTTGGATGATCGTTGGCAGAATATTGCGCAGCTGCCGCTTCGGAGCCCATCCTATCACTTGCCGAGACTTATTCATTGAGACCTCATAGTTATCATCGGCAAGATCAACCATCCAGGGCTTGATAAAGGGTGCAGGTCCAGGAGCTAGCCCTTGAGCCCATGCGCCAAATTTTGCAAACCATTTGGGAATGCGGACCATAGGCCACTCTTTTCCATAAAGAAGCTGGGCGATCTGCTGCTGCAGATCATAATAAGAGATCGAATCTTCCTCACAGCAGAGAAAAATCTCCTCTTTGGGAAGCTCTTTTCTTTTTTGGATAAGAACCTGAACCATCTCGCAGAAATCATTAAAATGAGTATAAGGCACCCCATGGTTCACATCCCCCGGGAAAACCTTGCTTGCAAATTGCTTTTCGTAAATGCGCACGATATGCTGCGAAATGGGAATGCAGTTGCACCCCTCATCATAGCAGCCAGCAATACGGATAATAACAATTGGAACATCTCCATGCTGCTCGCGGATCAGTTTTTCAGTTCTCACTTTTGAGGCGGGGTAGTGCCACTTGCCTTCGATCGGAGAGTCTTCCGTAATCACCTGCCCTCTTGTAGTAGGATTATGGACAAGTAGGGTGCTTGTAAAGATAAACTGCTCTACCTCAAACCCCTTAGAGTATCTCAAAATACGCTCTGTCCCCTTCACGGTGATCTTCTCATAAAGTTCTAGATTTTTGCCTGTAAAGCTATAAAATGCTGCTAGATGCACAATAGAGGTGATCCTATTACCATAAGCATACTTGATTCGACTAAAAGCCTTTTCGACGCTCTCATCCGATGAGAGGTCAACATAGACAAATTCCATAGAGGGAACAATCGGAGAAATAGCGAGAAAGTCTAGTCCAACACACTGATAATTATTAGAAATCGTTTCAATTAAACGAGTTCCGATTCTTCCGGAACTCCCTGTAATCACAACAACTTGTTTTTCTTGCGCCATAGATGCCTCAAACAAATATATTTTTATATATTTAAGATAACATTGTTGGAAAAAAAAATATATAAAAATTTATTGACAAACAGTGTAAAAACAAAGGATCATTAGACTTCTTTCGAAGTTCGTTTTGATTGGGAAAATTGATGATTTTTGAGCAGACTTATTGGCAAATTTTGAGAGCATATACAAACATATGGTCGAAAAATTTGACGATAAATATGTCAAAAATGGCAATTTTAACGACCAAATGGAATTTCGAAAGAAGTCTATTATAAAAAAAGATTATTATTAGTTATGAGAGGCTTTGCAATAACAGTCGGGCTTGTCCTAATTCTTATCGGCATTTTGGGTTGCATTCCTCAAGTGACTCCCAATCACCTTTTATTTAATGCCGTTAAAATTAATTGGGCAGTGAACTTCCTTTATCTTCTTTCGGGATTGATAGGGGTGGTTGTGGGGCTCTTCACTTATTTAGGGACGCGTCTCTATTTTGAGATATTAGGCATTGTCTACGCTATTTGGGCAATCCTTGGCTTTGTCTACCAGCAGCTCCCCATTTTTGGCATTATCGCCAATAACATGGGTACAACATGGTTAAATGTCGTCATTGCTGTCACTGCTCTTATATTAGGATTTGGGTCAACATACAAAACAGTAAAGTAGGTAGGTCGCAAGATGAGCGAAATAAAAGATTCAGGAAAGCAAGAAGCTGATTTTAAAAAAGATGAACTTGCTATTAATACAATTCGCACTCTGGCCATGGATGCAGTCCAGGCGGCCAATTCAGGACATCCAGGCACTCCGATGGCTCTTGCCCCTGTTGCCTACTGCTTATGGAACCGGTTTTTACGTTTTGACCCCCTTGACCCCATTTGGCCCAATAGAGACCGCTTTGTTCTATCTAATGGGCATGCTTCGATGCTTCTCTACTCTCTTTTACACCTTACAGGAACGCGCGCTGTCAATGAAAAATATGAACGCCTTGGTTCATTATCTGTCACTCTGGAGGATATTAAAAACTTTCGGCAGCTCGATAGCAAATGTCCCGGACACCCCGAATACCGCTGGACATCGGGAATTGAAACGACAACGGGACCTTTAGGTCAGGGAGTTTCTAATAGTGTTGGAATGGCTATAGCCAGCCAGTGGATGGCAAAGCATTTTAACCGCGAAGGGTTTGAGATGTTTAATTACAATGTCTACGCTATTTGCGGCGACGGGGATATGATGGAGGGGGTCAGCAGCGAAGCGGCTTCGCTTGCGGGCCACTTAAAACTCTCCAACCTCTGCTGGATCTACGACAATAACCATATCACCATTGAAGGGTCCACAGAGCTTGCCTTTACAGAAGATATTGCTACCCGTTTTATGGGGTATGGATGGAATGTGATCCGCGTAACCGACGCAAATGATCTCCATATGCTAGAGAGGGCTTATAATACTTTTCTAAAAACCAAAGATCGCCCAACTTTCATCATTGTTGATAGCCATATTGCCTGGGGTTCTCCTCATAAGCAAGACACTGCGGGGGCTCATGGGGAGCCTCTTGGAGAAGAGGAAATCCGGTTAACAAAACGGAATTATGGATGGGACGAAAACGCAAAATTCTATGTACCGGAAGAGACCTACAAGATCTTTAAAAATGGGATTGGCGATCGGGGCCACTGGCTTAGACAGGAGTGGTTCGACCATTTCAATCAATATAAACAACAATATCCTCAGCTTGGTAATGAGCTCTATCAGATGCAGCATAGGCAGCTCATAGAGGGGTGGGATAGCGAAATTAAGGAATTTCCAGCTAATACTAAAGGGATGGCCACACGCGTCTCCTCGGGGAAAGTCCTTAATGAGGTTGCTAAAAAACTCCCCTGGCTCATTGGCGGAGCTGCAGATCTCTCCCCCTCCACCAAAACGCATCTTACCTATGAGGGGGCAGGAGATTTCGAGGCTGATAATTACGGAGGAGCGAATTTTCACTTTGGGATACGCGAACATGCTATGGGAGCTATTTTAAATGGCTTGTCACTCTCAAAGATCCGCGCCTTTGGTGCCGGATTTTTAATCTTTAGCGACTATATGCGCCCAACTTTTAGACTAGGAGCTCTTATGGAGCTGCCAATTATTTATATTTTCACCCATGATTCCATCGGCCTTGGAGAAGATGGCCCGACCCACCAACCGGTTGAGCAGCTCCCCTCCCTCCGCGCCATACCCGGACTAACGGTGATCCGTCCCGGAGATGCAAATGAGGTTGTTGAGGCCTGGAGATATTTGATGCCCCTCCACCATGAACCTGTAGCGCTAATTCTCTCAAGGCAAGACGTCCCCACAATTGACCGGGAAAAATACGCATCTGCGAAAGGATTGCATAAGGGAGCTTATGTTCTAGCTGAAGCTAAAAATGGGAATGCAGAGCTTATTTTGATTGGAACAGGAAGTGAAGTCCATCTCTGCTTGCAGGCCTATGAAAAGTTGAATGAGGAGGGAATCAGGTGCCGAGTTGTGAGCATGCCCTCCTGGGAGATCTTTGAAAAACAGGATGAAAGCTATAGAAATAGTATACTCCCTCCCGATATCACTGCCAGAATCTCTGTCGAACAGGCATCTACCTTTGGGTGGGAGCGCTATATTGGCTTGGAGGGACGCGCGATTGGGATGACAACCTTTGGAGCTTCGGCCCCTCTGGAAAAGCTTCTTCAAAAATTTGGTTTTACGGTTGAAAATATTATTCAACATGCAAAAGAACTTCTGCAATTAGTTATATAACTCTTTAATTATAAATGTTTTTTATGTATAATTGACCCTCCTCGGGGGGTCTATATGAAAAAAATGATTACACTTTTTATTCTTATCTCAGCTTTTTTAGCCATCCCTAAAATGGTGCATAGCCAGATGCGAAAAACCCCCAAAGGTAACTTTGCGCATGTACCGGCCTCTTTAAACCAACCCGTACAGATTCTTTTACGCTGCCCCCCTGTCAGAGAGCTCCTTGCAAAGATTGAAAAGGAGGGACCTATTGGACTCTCTTTTTCTCCGTTAGGAGAGAATGCAGCGAATGCCATGTGGCGGGATGATATCCGCCAGATCATCATCAACTCCTCAAAAAGACGGGGAATTCCCCAATTCATCCGTTCTATACTCTTTGAAATGCATAATGCCGCCTCTAGATCCCACCTGTATCAAGTGGATCTAAAGGCTAGAAAAGCAGAAATAACAAAAGAGGATTACGTCCGTGCTATTGAAAAACTGGAACATCAGAATGCCCTCCAAACAAAAGAACTTATCAACTGGGGTATTAAGGAGGGATATTTTCCCCCTGAATCGGCATGGAATATTCTAACAGACTTTGAAGATCACTATAAGGTGCAGCAGCTCTCTGGTCACTCTCAGTTTATTGCAACAGTCTATGACTCATTAAATTCACGGGGGAAGGCTCAAACTTTCCGCGGGACTATTGCAATGGCTCATCTCTCTTCCCAGGACAAAGAGGAGATGCTACACCTTCTCTCCATCAAAGATAAACTTGAGTATGGGTCAATTCTTGACAAACAAAAGGCTAAAAGCCTCCTCGAAGTTGCCTATGCAAAGAACAACACACAAGAACTCGCTCTTCTAAACAAGATCTTCGGCCCCTCCAACAAACCCTTTGCCTAGTATTAATTATTAGTTTCCGTTCAAAAAATTTAATAACAGGATAGGCAGGATAGATTTATAATTTTTCTTTGTGGCTTTGTGTTTAATGGGTTAATGGCTTTGGTTGACTCTATTGGTGGGGAATGAGATATTTTTGAGCATGAATAAAAAAGTTGTGGGCGTTTTAGGAGGTTCGGCAATCTCCTTCATCGACCATCTCGTTCCGCTATGCCAGATTTTAGATATCCCTCTTCTATGCACAGACCCCTGGGTTTTTGAACTCATAGAACTCTACTACCCACCCATGAGCCTCTCTCTTGTTAGTCCGCAGGATTACTGCCTCGATTCTTTTTTAAAAGATGTGGACGCCTTAGTTTTTGTCTTCCATTACAAGAAATGCGAGGGAGGGTATTTGATTGGAGATTACATTCTTCATTCCAGTGCCAAATCGATCTATGCGCTCCATGGAAATTCCGATAAAAAAAGAAATATCTTCTGGGTAGAGAGATCAGCCAATGAGGATATCGTACTCTTCTATGGCGATTTCATGATTGACTTTCATAAAGAAAAAGGGGTTTATGACCGGATCCCCCATCCTGTAATTTGTGGAAACTACCGCTTAGAGTACTACAAAGAAAATCAATCCTTCTTTCAAAAAAAAATTGCTCCCCTCCTCTTTCCTAAGAATGGGAAGAAGACAATCCTTTACGCTCCCACTTGGACATCACCCGATATTAAATCGGAGTGGCGCACTGACTACTCCTCTTTTTTTGAAGCCTCGCATTTTGTTCTAGATAAAATCCCTGAAGACTTACAGATCTATGTTAAAACTCACCCCTATCACCTTCAGCTTTATCCCGAAGAGTCTGCCCGCATACGTGAAAAATATTCCGGATGCCAACACATTCGATTTATCGATGATCTTCCTCTTATCTATCCTCTATTAGAAGAGGTCGATATTTATTTAGGCGACTACTCCTCTATTGGATATGATTTTTTAACCTACAATCGCCCCCTCTTCTTTTTAAATGCTGAGAGGCGTGGGAGAGATGATAAAGGTGTCTTTCTCTATAACTGCGGAGTTCCCATTGAACCGGAAAATTTTCCCCACCTCTATTCAACCATTGAAAAGCATCTTAAAGACGATGAGGAGTTTAGAGCTATCCGTGAAAAGACCTACAAATATGCCTTTGCGAAAAAAACTCTTAAAGATCTAAAAAATGAAATCGCGGCATTTTTATGAGACGCATTGATATCTTAAAATCAGGGAGCCATAGCTATTCCTTTGAGGCAGCGGCTGCCCGCGATCTTCACCAAGCCCTAGGGGAAACCGATATTACTTCTCAGATTATTGCACTCGATGAGGGGAATATTGGGACCTATTTTCAAGATCTCTTGGTGAATCCCCCTTGCGCAACTCTCTCTTTTACAAATCTTTTTCCCGCATTTCATTTCTTTAGCGCTAACGCAAGGCTCCCGCATATTCTTATTAAAGAGGGGCATATAGGAGGAGGGTTCTCTTCTCTTAAAAATCCTTTAAACCAAATTTACCTCCCCTGCCGAGCAACTGTCTCCTATCTTCAAAGCAAAGGGTCAACTCAGGTCCACTTTGCCCCCTCTCCCCCTCTTTGGAGAAACTCCTCAATAGATAGGGATGCAAAGCGTCCTTATGATGCTGTTTTATTCAATGACCTCGTCGAAAAGGGTGACCTATTTAAAACTTGGGAAAGGATTTTTTCGAGGCAAGAAGCGGAGTTTTTAAGAGGATTTCTCGAAAATCCACCGCCCGCCTCGACACTTGAATCTTTAATCGATGCATTAAAACACTCTCCCCTTTCGAACCCAACTGGAGGCATTGATCATTGGCTGACAGCTCTAGAAGAGGCCCTCCCCATCCAACCAACTCTTGATTTGATAGAGTCGATCCCCAATGTCCATTTCCATCTTTTTGGAGAACATATTGGCAACTGCTGGCTGACACGCCTTCAAAATAGAGGAACCATTTTTTTGCATGACCTCCTTCCCTATTCGCTCCATTTCGAAGTGCTAAAGCGTGCTAAAATCCTGATACGCCCTAAACCCTTCTCAAAGGATGGCGCCGATCCCTGGATACTGCCTGCAATAAACGCCGGATCCCTTTTTCTAACACCCAAAAATCCTTTTTTAGAGGAGATGCTAGGCAAAGATTCTCCCTGTTTCTACCCCGAAGGAGATTTTTATGCCCTTGAAGAAAAGCTCCATTTTTATTTAGAAAGAGAAAAGGAGAGAGAGGAAATCATAAGAGCCTACCATCCTCTTCTCGAAAAGTATGAATATTCTTATTTGTAATGGGGCGCATATTGGCGACCTTATTTTAACAACAAGCATTCTATAACCTTTATAGACCGCCCCTTGCAGCAATTCACACAATCTCAGCAAGAGAGGTTTTCGAAGCAATCAAGCAAGCGCTTGCCTCCCCTTATTAGTAAATCTACTACTAAGACGCAGTGGCAACTCCAAATGCTCCCAATGCAGAAGAACCGATACAACAAACACAACAAGAAGCAATTGGGATACCAACAGCAGTTGGTATGACCGCAGTGATTAGAACACCAAGACTCAATTGATGAAGGGTTAAAATTCCTCCAAATCCTAATCCACCAAGAGTTACTAATGTCAGGCTAAAACATCCTCCGAATAGAAGATAAACTGAGATGTTTATTGGCTTTCCCCCCGTCCCCAAAAGACCAAGCACTAAACCAGTCCCTCCAATACCAATTGCCGTCCCGGCGACAGTTGCCATGGAAACAGTTCCTGCAAGACCCATAGATGAGATAGTAACAAGGGCAATGGTGCATGCTAAAGTCACACATCCACCCCAAGACGTCCCACAGATTACCATAGGGTCTTTCAGCTGTGCTGGTACACCACCTCGTGCATTTGCTGGTTGTGTCATATTCTTCTCCTTTATGTAAAAAAATAGGTTAAATTAAACATTAATATATCATAAAGAACTCATTGAATAAAGAGAAATTTAAGATGTAAAAAAATAGGGAACAAAGACTCGTAAAATTCTCTCGTTTTTGCAAAAGTAAGCATTATAGCAACCTGAGTTAGAAAAATGATCTCAAAAGAAAAATTTGATGAACTCCATAAACGGATGGAGAAGGTGAATATTAAAGAGGATGACCTCATTGAAAAATTTATTTTAGGAAGTGGCAAAGGAGGGCAGAAGGTCAATAAGACTTCTTCCTGCGTCTATCTTAAACATATTCCAACAGGAATAGAGGTGAAATGCCAGCAAGAGAGGTCGCGAGAAGCCAACCGTTTTTTTGCAAGACGAGCTCTTTGTGAGCGAATTGAAAAAGAAATTTTTAAAATAGAGACAGCAAAGGAGAGGGAAGAGGAGAAGACCCGGCGCCAAAAGCAGCGAAGAAAGCGAAAAACACAAAAAAAACTCATTGAAGACAAAAGACAACTTTCTGAAAAAAAAGAATTTAGAAAATCTCCCGCTGATTCTGATTAAAAAGTTAATTCCTTTTTTTAAAATAAAGTTTATACTGAATACATAGGATTCCTTAAATTTTATACAAGTCCGTGGGGGAAATAAAATGCAGAGAAATGTTCTTGAAGAGAGACCTCCCAAAACACTGATATGGGTAACAATTGCAATTTTTGTTCTGATTATGGGGATGATGCTCTCTCTTTTCGGGGAAAAATTGCCCGAGGCAATAACCATTTCTACAAAGGGGCAGCCAACAATCGGATACCCAAAAGCGCCGGTTCAAGTCGTTGTGTTTAAAGAGCCGAAATGTATCAATTGTAAAGAGTTTAATGACAATATCTATCCGAAAATTAAAGAAGATTTCATAGACACGAATAAGGTCAAATACACAGTTATTCCCGTCTCCTTTTTACCCGGATCAATGCCTGCTGCAACCTCTCTTCTCTGCGTCTATTATGCAGACCCCCTCTACCCAAATAATGAACTTTTCTTTACCTATCTTGACTATATGTATGACCACCAGCCTCCGGAACATCTGGACTGGGCCACGTTGGATAAGCTCACCCAGATGGCTCATTCAGCAAGTCCGGCTATTAATACACAGAAATTAAGAAAATGCATCGAAAGGGAGACCTACAGAGTAAAAATTGAACAGAATAATAGTTACGGAAGGAAAATAATGGGCGGAACACTTTCAACTCCAACAGTCTATGTAAATGGAATTCTTGTGAAAGAGCTCTCTTACAGCGCCATCCAAAAACTCATCAATGAACTATTAGAGCAGAAAGGAGTAAACTAATGACAACTTTTTTTCGCCGTTATGGTCTCTATTTTTCTTGGCTCATCACCTGCATAGCTTTTGTTGGATCTCTCTATTTTAGCGATATTCGCCACCATGAACCCTGCCATCTCTGCTGGTATCAGAGAATTTGTCTCTTCCCTCTTATCTTTATTTTAGGGATTGCATGCTACCGTGGGTTCCGAGGGATTGGGATCTATGTTCTGCCTCTTGTCGTCATCGGCCTTTTATTTGCTATCTATCAAATAGCCATCCAGGAGATTCCCGGATGGAATCCCATAGATATGTGTGGGGCGGGCCCGAGCTGTTCAGAAAGAGTCGAAATTGGTCTGGGTTTTATTACTCTTCCGATGCTCTCAGCTCTTGCCTTTCTGGCGATTATACTTCTTTTGGGGGGTACTTTATCTGCTGATAAGAAAAAGATTGTGCAGCGGACATAATTTATTCGTGCCCTAAAGGGATTGACCTGGATCGATTTGCTTTAGCTTGGCAAACAAAGCAGACTCCATAGAGCATAATAAGAAAAACGCATCCTCCAAGGCCTGTAATAACTCCCCCCGGAATAACAGTCGAAATGGTAATAGCGGGTATTGTTGGAGTGCTAAAAACAAAGCCCATAGGAATTGTGTTAGATATCCCTAAAATACCAATTGCTACAATTGCGGTACCTATAAAAGCTATACCTCCTAAAGCGAGCCATTCCTTACCTAAAAAGCCGCAGCAGCACCCTTGCGGAGCCGGGAGGCGGGGCCGAATTTCATATGCAATACTCTGCCTATCGCGATGAAGTGGGTCATTGAACGACATCATTTACTCCTTTTGTTAAAATTTTAGCAGCCTTTTGTTAAAATTTGATTAATTTAGCAAATTTTCTTTGAATCAAGATAGATGAAAAATATATGGAAACTTAAAATTTAAAATGATAGACTTTTAGATGTAAATTCAAATAAGTTAAAGAGATATGTTAACGGATAACTATCAACAAGTATTCAAATCTCCTCACGCTTCATACTTCTCTTTTGGAGTTGCTGCTCTTACAGGTGTTTTTGCTACTATTGGAATAGCTCTTGGAATCATCTCTTTTTTGTCTGCTTATGATGTCATTGGAGGAGGGATCTTCTCTCATATCGGCCTAATTGGTTCCTGGTTAATCTCTTCTGGGGGTATTGGCTCTCTAATTATTTTTGTCATCTCTTCTGCGGTGTTCGGTTACTGTATCTACTCCCAGTTATCAGAGAAGACTCTCACCCCCGAAACTTTAAAAAAGTTTGACTTAGATACATCCCTAACTCAGGAAACTGCCCTCATGCAACAAGCTTTTATGGAAGCTTGTAATTTTTCAGGCTATGAAGAAAAGGATCGCTGCGCCCCTGAACCTGAAGTATTAGAGTTCATCCGCTTGCAAACAGTTTTTAAGTGGCTTATTGCAGAAAGTTTAACAGAGAAAAAAATTGAAATAATTACTGGTATCAGTGGAGATGTTGAAGTTACTGCATTAGCAATCAACCTTATGGAAGCAAAAGAAATTTTAAATAAAATTGATTTGAATCAGCTTTATGACTACATAACTTTCCGAATAGCTCATGCTGCACTTTTTCATACCTATGCAGAATTATTGGAGACAAAAGAGCCAGAATTAGCAAAAACATTGTCTACTAAAACAATTAATGAAGTAGATAGGCTTATAGCTCTACTAAAACCTTTATCCGAACGTCTGGCAGACAATCGTTGCCAAAACTTCCTTAAGATGTTGAAGTTTGCAGTTTCCACTCCCCAAAATTCCGTCACAAAATAATTATCTGTCAGGACGTAGGTAACACTTTTTGTGAAATCTGAACCCAAAAAATCAGTGCAACGCCCTGATTTTGAGGCGAATTACATGGCTCGCCTAACGTAGGCCTAAGACCTACGATTGCGGCTTAGCTCCGTTCAAGCTCTCTTGGTATTAGGGTCTATTCAAAAAAAGGTGTGTTTGGTACTATTAACACCCCTATTTGTAAAGGTGTGTAGTATGAAGGTCCTTTCTTTTCTAACGCTTGCTCTTCTTCCTCTTGTTCTGCCAGGCTCGCTTATGGCAGAAGCCCAAGAGATCTCTAAACCCCAGGTGATCATTATGTTAGGAGCGCCGGGTGCCGGGAAAGGAACTCAGGCTCTCTATCTCGTAGAGAAACTCTCTTTGCCTCAAATCTCTACCGGTGATCTTTTTAGAGAAAACCTTAAAGCCAATACACCCGTTGGGCAAAAAGCTAAATCTTACATGGAAAAAGGAGAACTTGTTCCTGATAGTATTGTACTGGAGATGCTCTTCTCCCGTATTGAACGCCCTGACTGCAAAGATGGATATATTCTAGATGGATTTCCAAGGACCATTCCACAGGCTGAAGCCCTTAGCAAATATCTTGGAGAAAGTGTCCAGCTCCTTGTTTTTTCTCTCGAAGTCAGTGATGCAATCATTATTGAACGCATTGCCGGGCGCATCGTCTGCAATACATGCGCAGCCCCCTACCATAAAACTGTGCTTCCTCCCAAAAAAGAGGGAGAGTGCGATCGCTGCGGCGGGAAGCTTATCCAAAGAAAAGATGATAGCGAACAGGTTGTAAAAGACCGTCTCGACATCTATCACAAACAATCAGAGCCTCTTAAGGAATACTATGGTGCGCGCGGAACCCTATTTTTAATCGATGCTGCAACATCTAAAGAGAAGACAACCGCTCTTATCGATCAAGCTCTTTAAACAAGAGTTGATAACTCTTTTCTTTTTTAAAAAAATCTGCCATATAAGTAAGGTGTTTTTTTAAAAAGGACAAATGGCTCCTAACCACTTATACTTATCTGACTTCCACACTATTCTCCCTGAATACATTTGCTCACAAGAATATGGCCTTAAGTGGCTTGAGAAAGCCCATCTATTTTCTGCGCAAGGGTCTACTGAGATTAGAGAGGCCATAAGTCGAACAATCGAAAAGGTCTGTTGCAAACCCTCCTATATTGGCCAAAGAGGATCTGCCCTAGCAGATTTCACTCATACCGATTGGGAACAGATGACCCTTTATCCTCTTCAAGATCTCCCTTTAGGGCATGGCATGGGTAGGCGCTCTGAAGTCTACAAGCAGATTGTCGATACTCTTTTTATGGAGTTCTACCCTTCTAAAGAAGAAGAGCCGCCGGCTGACCTGATCCATGTAACCTGCACCGGATATAACTGCCCCAGCGGCGCCCAAACGAGAGTTGCCAATCTCGGTTGGGAAAAAAGCACCAGCGTCACCCATGCCTATCACATGGGATGCATGGGAGCAATTAAGGCGATCCGCATGGGATGTGGTTTTTCTCGTAATAGTGAGGCAAGAACGGACATTGTTCATACTGAAATCTGTACATTGCACCTTAACCCCTCTTTACATACGGCGGAGCAGCTTGTCGGGGAGTCACTCTTTGCAGATGGTTTTGTTAAATATAGCATCAAAAACTCCTCACAAGAGAGAGCATTTCTTGTAGAAGCCTTTCTCGATGAGATGATTCCAAATAGTGAAAAGCTGATGCGATGGGAGTGTAAGGATTGGGGATTTCAGATGACTCTTTCCAAAGAGATTCCGGTCTATATTACAAGAGCTGTCAAGACATTCATCGAACGGCTGGATGCGCTGCGGATAAAAAAAGAGTGCGGCGCTAGGCAGCCCCCTCTTTTTGCAATTCATCCCGGGGGGCCTAAAATCATTGATCAGATAGCAAAGACGTTGGAACTAAAAGAGGAGCAAATTGCTGCAACAAAAAAGGTCTTCTTTGAGCGGGGAAATATGTCCTCATCGACGCTTCCTCATATCTGGGAAGCTATTTTAAATGATGACAAGATAGAAAAAGGAAGAGAAATCATCTCATTGGCCTTTGGACCGGGCCTAACAATCTGCGGCCTCCTTCTCTCTGTCACTTAAACTTATGGAAACCATGAATAAAAGCACCACAGAGACCACAGACAGGGCTTATGAGGACGTAAAAATTCTAAAGTTGAGTCTCTGCTCTGTGGTGATAATTTTTTTATGAAGTGTTAATCCTTCAACTTAATGGGTGGATTATGAAAATAACGATGATTTTATTTATCCCTTTTCTCGTGCAGGGATTGGCTATTTTCTTTGATGAATTTTACTTTCACTTGAAAAGAGGACTCCCAAAATGGGAACGCATCGGCCATCCCCTCGATACCCTCTCTGTAGTAGCCTGCCTTTTATATGCAATCCTAGCCCCCTACTCCTATCTTGGATGCTTTGGATATGCAGCTCTTGCCACCTTTTCAACCCTTTTTGTGACAAAAGATGAGTGGGTGCATAATAAACACTGCGATGCAACAGAACAGTGGCTCCACGCCCTGCTTTTTGTAAATCACCCTATTGCCCTAATAAGCGCTGGCCTTATGTGGGCAAAAATTGGACAAAGTAATAGTCTCCCTACTAGCAATTGGGCGACCTCCTGGTTTGACTCTTCCCCCCTCTTTAGTCCCTTTTTAACCATACAGTTTATACTGATGGCCCTCTTCTTTTTTTATCAAATTATCTACTGGAATCTACTATGGAAAAAAAAGTAAAGATCAATAACGCCTGCTACGATGACTTTGGAAAGAGATGGTATGAGGAGGGAAACGACCACCCCATTGCCCTACTTCGCGCCGAGAATAGAGCCCGCCTCCCCTGGATCAATCGGATCATCGAAGAGCATTTTGGCACCTCCCCATTAAAAATTCTCGATGTCGGATGCGGCGGAGGGCTTGTTTGCAATGAACTTATCAAAAAAGGCCATGCAGTCACAGGAGTGGATCTCTCACTCCCAAGCCTTGAGATTGCAAAAGAAAGAGACTCCACTAAAAGAGTTAATTATCTAGAGGCTAATGCTTTAGAATTACCATTTGAAAATAGCACTTTTGATATTGTCTGCTCGATGGATTTCTTAGAACATGTCGAAGATCCAGAAAGAGCTGTGAAGGAATCAAGCCGTGTTCTTAAACCGAACGGACTCTTCTTCTTCCATACCTTCAATCGCAATTTTTTGAGCTATCTTGTCATAATCAAGGGAGTAGAATGGTTTGTTAGAAAAACCCCCAAGAATTTGCATCTTTATAATCTCTTTATTAAACCGTCCGAACTTAAAGAGATGGGGGCAAAAAATGGCCTTTATCCCGGCTCCCTTCAAGGTCTCTCTCCAAAATGCTCTCTCCCTCTACTAAAAATGCTCCTCACGAGGAGAGTTCCCCCTAATTTAGAATTCCAATTCACTAGTTCCTCCCCTTGCGGATATTCAGGCTTTTTCATTAAAAATATTAAATAAATTATTTTAATTAAGTTAATCGAGAATAAATAAAATACTGTTATAATCGTTGAATTATGATAGTAAAAAATCTTTTTTATTCTTTTATTGCAGATGACAAGAAGGCGGCCTCTAGCTCATGGGCTTTTTCCATGAGAGAGACGGTCCTGGCTCCCGTTTTATCACTTATTACCCAAATTGGAGGGAGCGCCCGCTCGCCGGGCCCCCGCACGCCGTTCCTTCGTCAAAAAAAGATCGATAAAGAAAAGCTCATTAGAGAACATTCCCTCCTCGAGACGGAAGTTGTTCCTGTTTTAAAAACAAAGAAAAGAGAGCATCTGCCGGCTCTTTTAGGTCAGATCCATGCAGATGAGATTATTCTGAATACATCTCTTGAAAAACTCCCTTCAACTACCGCAATCGATACATTCGATGATTATTTAAAAAACTTGGATGGAATATGGGGGGAAAAAGCTCCGGAGGGCTTGAAACAACTCAAACAAAATCTCTCTCAAATGCATAAGGTCGCAGAGGAGTTTGCAACCCTTCCCGACAAAATGAGGGATGAGAAAGCAGAAATTGAGCATGAGAAAAGCGCAAAGCAGGAGGAGATCGCTGCTTTAAAAGAGCAGATCAAGCCTTTAGAAAAAGAGAAAGCGACCCTTAGGAGCTCACTTGATGCAGCAACGTGGAATCTTAGCGTGCGTGAACAAGATGTGATTGCTTCTAGCGCATATTTCTATCGAGAAGAGAATCGAAAAAACATGGCAAATTTAAAAGAGCAGATAGCCGCTCTAGAGAAAAAAGTTTATGCAAAAGCGATAGCAATTAAACCTCTTGCGATTCAACTTGAGAAGCTAAAAGAAGAGCTGCAAACACTTCAAGAAAGAGATGAGCGCGTTAATCCTATCTATCGAATGGGAAGAGCACTTATGCAACAGGTCTATGCTCTCGATATCGGCTCTACTTTTATCATCCCCGGAGGATATACAAAGGATGGCATCGATTACCCTATTGTCTATGAATTTGTAAAGGGTAGCGAGGGAAAATATGATCTCTTGGTCTACCTTGTTGGAAGAGATCAGGGCCAATACCGTACCCTACTCTATAAAGATGGCAAAGAATGGATCCGCCCAGTAATCCATTATAAAAACATCCCTGAAGGAGACCTTTTTTTTAATGATGTGACGCAAACAATTCAACCTGATTTTTTTCAGGCAATTGTTGAAATAAAAATCCTTCCGGGCAGTGACGCAACCATTGCATTTGCTAACTTTCATCTCCTGGGGCATCTCCAACAATACCGGCTGCCTGCCAATCAGGAAACAATTGGCTTTATCTCCGCATCCAATTCTGATTCTGATGCATGGCGTAGTAGCAAAGTCATTGCCTTTAATTATTTAGAAAAAGAAGAGTATAAAACTCTCATCGCTGAAATAAAACTTAACTCCCTTATCGAGGGATATCAGCTAACAGAGGGGAACCTCTTAGAGAAAGATACGCAGAAAGGAGCCTCCCTTCGAGAATCATTAAAAGCCGGAGCATTAGGAATTTTACGCTATCTCCTTCGTCAAGAAGAGAGGGGCTCCCCCACTGGGGGCTCCCCCTTAGGGGGCTCCCCCCCCTCAGAGAGAAGTTTAGCTGCGGAAGCGACAGCTTATGATCTTCTCCAAAGAATTGAGATCATAGAAAGAGGGATTGAGAAGACCCGAAAAGAGAAAAGCGCACCTCTTCTCCTCGACACTTGCATGCAAGGAGGAAAGATCGATAGAGCAGGGCTCCTTGAAGATGCAAAGGATCTGATTGTCCACCCAAAAGCCACTCCCGCTATTCTAAACCCAACCCTCCCACGCCTTGAGAAATTGCCTGAAGACCCCTCCCTCTTCAATGAATATCTTCTGGAAAGACTCCATTATTACAATGCCAATAAGATCGATCCAAAAGTCCAAAAAGCTGAAATAGAAACCCTTGCAGAATTACTTCCCATTCCCTCCTCAAATGGAGAGTCTAGGTATTTAAGCGGCGTCCATGTAGAAGATCTTCCCTCTACAATCGATGCATTAGAAAAGCTCCTTCGAGTCTATGATAATGCAACAAGAGAACTTAATAGTGTGACCACCCCCTACGAGACAAATAGTGTTTACACTTTTTTTGCCGTAATCCACTTTTTCGCCCTTTGCTACGACAAAACAGTGAATGATAGGGGCGACCGCCACCCCTCCTCTCTTGCTTTCTATCCAATCTATTTTCCAGGGATAGTCGGGGAAGCGGATCAATATTTAAACACCACCTCTCCCAATTCCTTCGAAAGAAGAAATCAGATCTTTGCCTATTTTAAGGGAACTTTCTTAAATAATCCTAATTTGGGTTACGAGTATAAGCCCGACTCTTTTGGATGGGCATTCGAATGGCAAAAAAAGGGACGGGTCCCCTATCCTCTCTTTAATTTTGGAAAGCACCCCCTCCTCTATGATGGGAATGCAGAGAGCAAAAACTTTGCCTTTTTCCTGGAGTTTATGAAAGCTCATCCCTCTCTTGAGATCAGAGACACTCATAGGAAGAGCTCATTTAGCGCAGAGACCCTCCAAGTTGCCACATTTCTTATATCTCTAACATCACCGGAAAGCACAAATCCCTTTAAAAAAGCCGGCCTCGCTCATATCCCCGCCCTTGCCTACGCAGCCTTTTTAGCCCATCAATTTAGCGGCGATCCCCTTTTTCGAACAAAAGATAAAAAAACGACCTCTCCATTTTCTATTACTGCAAGAATTAGCAGTCTTACAGATGATACTCCCTGTTTTTCTCTAAAATACCAAGCACATGAAAAAGATCTGCCTAAAGAACTTACCCCAAACTCTTCTGCAATGCACCCACAAATGGAAGCGGGATATCAGAAATTCCTAAAGCTTAAATGGAGTAGCAGGATAAAGGAGATAAATGAGAAGCCTGAAGAGGGTGAAATATTAGCTAAAAAAGAGATCGAAAAAGAGCTCCCCCTAAAATCCTCCCCAAAAAGACTGCTGCTCACAACCTGCGAACCGCAGCTCCAACCCCGTCAACTTCTCTACCACTACCGCAATAATATGGAAATTTTAGAGTCGCAGAGCGAGCAGGTGATTTTTGAAATCCAGTTTTTTAAAACCCTCTCCATTGCAGAGTCAAATAGAGGGGGTTACATTGGAGATAATAAAAGCCAGCTCTTTTTAGATCTCTGGGATCAATGGTTTCCCTATTTACGAACCCCTCTCTTCCCTTTACAAGAGGAACTCGCCCAAAGAGAGTTTATTCAAGAATGCGGCAATTTTATAAAGATGGGGATCGATAGCTTTTTCCTCCTTCAGCCGGGGGGAAGACCCTCTGTCTTCCCCACCCTTTTTTTTATCCGCCTCTCCTGCCGCCTCTCCCGGTTTGTCGATAAGGAAAACGCTCACCTTCTTCCCGATCCCATCCCCCTCCTTGAAAAGATCCTTGGAGAGCCCCATTTAAAGCAGGAAGAGAGGAGCGCCGCCTCCCTACATCTGATTCTAGCCTACCGAGAAAAAAGAGAAGAGCTGCAAGATAAAGAGCTCGAAAAGCTCTTTTTAGGATGGGTCTACTATTGCAACACCCCTCTTCCTGCAGCTTGGAAAAATCCTCTTCTCGAAAAAGAGATAGAGGACTTTCTTAAAACACAGATGACTTTTTTAAAGAGACTCCCGGAAGATTTTACTAGGAGAGTCATCACTCTCGCAGTTGAGCAGATGGGTGTAGACAAGCTCCCAACAACCTGCGAGATTACTTCATCAACACCGCATATTGTGACTGCACAAATATCTGCAGCCGCCTTCTGGCAGCTCAATATTTTTACAGGGGAGATGACAAATGAGAGTGGAATATTAAAACGGGGAGCTACCCCCACCTGGGTTAAAAGAAGCAACTCCAGCAATACCAAAAATGAAAGCCTGGAGTTTTTTACCCATCTCTTTGGTTCTACAAACTATGATTTTTTGCAATCAGGGAGCACGATCTATTTTAAAGATGAATTACTCGGCCATTTTAGGGTGATCAATGGCAGCCTTTTAAAGGGGTTGCAACGCAACATCGATGGTAGATGGTGCCAATTTATTACCCCTGAAATCTTCTCTAAAGATCAGGAAATTCCGGAAGCGCTGCTTAAAAGTACAACTTGCTGGATTCCCATTGCAGATCCGCTCCCCTCCATTTTATTCATCCATCAAACAACCGGAGCAAAAATGGCAATGGTTGACAGTAGCGGCCATCTGATGCCTTATGATGCCGAACTACAGGCTTTTGATAGAACAAGAGAACTTAGCCACCCCAAAAAGTCAGAAGAAGGAGAGCTCTCCTTCGATGACTTTGAGCTTCTGGAGCATATTCTTCTGAACATCCATCATGGGCAACTTACCAGCCTAACTTTTACACGCTATAAATCCCTAACGAATGAGCCCCTTCACTTTGAAGTCAAAGAGGATAAATTGATTTATGCCTCGAATAAAAAATACTTTCTAAGCCCAAAACAGGAGGAGGGGTGGCTTGGTGGAATCAAAGGGTATCGGCTGCTCATTCACGAAAAGGGATCAAAGCTCAAGCTCATCGTCCCCCTTAAACCTATTGCAAAGTATAGACGACTATCCGGTTTGCACCGTCTTGACATAGAGGGTAAATCTCCAGATCAGATCATGGGAGATGGATCCTATTATTTTTTAGAGTTTGATATCAAGGGCGACTCTCTTCTGCCTCTCTCCAAAGAGGGAGCCCTCTTTCTTGCTTACATCTCAATCTCGCAGAGAAAATATCTTAAGGCTAAAGAACTTATCAAAGAAGTCGACTATCGTGATCCTCTCTCTAATAAAAGCCGGGATATTTTACATTGGATCATTGATATCAGCAATGTGGGGAGGGATGCTTCCCATCACGCTGCCGCCTGTGCAATGCATGCCCTTCTGCTGGAAGCAAAGACCTCTGCAAAAGGGAAGATAGAGGGAAAGCAATCCTCTCAAGTGCCCCCTCCAAAATGCGAAAGGTCCAAGATGTGCTACAAACGGTATAGGAACATTATTCCCAGCGGATTAGAGCTCTCTTTGGAGGAGGAACAATTTTTAAAAATAGCTCCCCAGACCCAAGGCACCCAAACCAGCTATCCTAAACTTCAAAACTATAATTCTCTGCACAGTCGAAGAATAGAAGCGGTTTCAGGATATACAACACTTCCCTATGAACAGGCAGGTCTATTTGATTCTTTTTATAAGACACATGAAGTCGATATAAACAGGCAGAATGTGAGATACCGGACAAGTTTTCTTCCCGGTTCGAAGGAGGAGGCAAAAAAGATCCTATCAGGCTACCACAATCCTCATCTTCTTTCGCTTCATCCCTTTGGTTCAGAATCTACAACACAAGCCTATTTTCCCGGAGCTTTTAATGCTTCAAAATCGACCTCTTCAGCGAAAAAAAAACAGCTAGCCTTTCGTTTGACATGCATGATGGGAAAAAATCCAAATGCAACGCCCCCCCCCTGAGTGGACTTTTCTACACTTTGCCTCAAATCACCCCTACTGGCGCTGGGAGCTTCCCTCTTATGATTCATGCGATGAGCGATGGAAATTCTACCGGGCTCTTATTACAGATATTCAAGAAGATGTAAATCGCGCCGCACGCGAATCTCGCCCTCCCATCTTCTCAGAAAAAAAGGAGGCTATCTCAATATCCTCTTCCCCCATTGCTAAACCCATTCTGCCTGAAAAGGAGGTAAAAGAGAGCGTTACTCCTCTTACCCTTTCCATCCCAAGCGTAGCGGATATCGATGCCGGATTTTTACCTCACCACCTTGAGGCGCACTTCATTCCTTTAACTAAAGAGGAGCATGGGAAAGAGGGGGTTATCTCCTTTACCTTTGACCCCTCTTCCCTACTACCCGAAGAGGAAGTATTTAAAGAGGCGATCCTCGCAGATTGCGAAGAGTTTCAAGAGGACTATGAGGAGGGGCAAAAGATCAACCGCGAACGCACATTCTATGCGGTTAAAAATGTGACAGGGCTCGAAGAGAGCCTTGGAAAGAGAATTGACCACCTCTCTTCCGAAATGGAAGATCTGGAAGTTGCCATCCTGGAGATTGCAAATAAAAGAGATCCCCAAGATAGGGACCAACGCAAGAAAGAACTCTACGAAGAGACAGGCATTCATAGAGAACTCAATATGGATGAGCTCTTTGCCTTATTTGTCATGGGGGACAAAAAAAAGTTTTTAGAGGCAAACCCCTATCTTGCAAATGAGCCGTTTGCTGTAGCGTTACCGGAAGAGAAAGATGCAACTATTGTCTATCTATACAACCTCATTGGACTCTATCTTACAATCGGTATTTATAAAAACACTCTGGCAAGAGGAAGAGATCTCTGCAATAAGATCGAAGAGATCCAAGGCCTCTCTAGCCTAACAAGAGAAACTTACGTTCAAAGACTTGCATCTGAACTCACTCTTTCAACACCGCATCAGATACCGGACCTTCTATTCTTTGAATTTCATGAAGATCTCTCCATCCGTACGCAGCAGGGAGGACTCCTAGCCAAACTTTTAACACTTGATCCACAAACTAAACAATTCCAGGATATTGTCATTCAGCTAATTATGGGCGGTGGAAAAACAGCTGTCCTCGCTCTCATCATTCTTAAAAAAAGTGCAAGAGAGGGGCGCTTATCCATTTTTATTACCCCCTCTTCTCAATATCCATCTGTGAAACAAAACTTACGTATACCCCTCAAAGCCCTCTACAATCAAGAGACCGAAGAGATTGATGTGCATCGAAACCAGTTAAACCTCGAAATGATTTTGGAGATCGAAAAAAGGCTAGAACGCACGATGAAGCGGGGAGATTTTTTAATTGTCAAACCGGAAACATTGCAATGTCTGGAACTCGAATTCTTGGACCTTGTCTATAAGGCCTGCTCAAGCTCGAGAGTAACTCAAGAAATGCTAAATAAGATCAATGGGCTCCGCAGGATTTTACTGATATTTCGAAAAAATGGTGATGCTCTTATCGATGAGGTGGACCTTGTGCTCTATATCCTCCAGGAGATGAACTTTCCTATGGGTGATCCCGAGCATATCTTACCCGATCGTATTGCTCTTATTCGGGAAATTTTCTCTATTCTCGCAAAAAAAGATGCACCCATCAGCGCAAGTGAGAGAATTAATCTCAAAAAATTGATCCGCCTTCAGAAAAATCAGCAGACTCTTTTGCAAAGGGCAGATTTTAAAGAGAGTGTTTGCAAAGCCGTCGCCTGGCACTTTACCCAAAATCTGTCGGTATTAGAGCTAAAAGAGACTCCTGAGCATCACCCCTCTTTCTACCGTTATATCAGCGGCTGCATCAACTCGACTTGCCAGAAGATGCTCGATTGCCCGGACGATGAGCAGTTCCCGATATGGGAAGCCTCCCTTACCAAAGAGGATGCTGCTGACTTTGCATTTTTGAAATATGTTAGAAGTTTAAGAAACTCCCCCGATAAGGCGAAGGTCGAAGCTTCCCATGAGATTGCTCTTGTAAAGCATATGATGCTGGCCATTCTTCCTGTCACCTTTGAAAAAACGGGAGGAAGGCAATTTGGGAGAGCTAAATCCCTCGGAAAACCGGGAGAAGTTGTCCCCTACATTGCTGTAGATACCCCCTCAACAAATAAATTTGGCTACCACTATGAGGCCGTTGCCTACCACTTTCAAACTGCTCTTCTCTTCGGCATTGAACAAAAACAGCTTGAGGCCCTTGCAGCTCACTATCGCGCTCAAGTTGAATACTATATGAAACGCGACACTAAGCCTTTTGATGAAATTTTAGAAGCCAAAGAGTTTAAAGCGTTAACAGGCGTCCCTCTCGATGAGATAGATAAAAAAGGCAAACTTAAAGAGGCCACAGCCACTCTGAATGCCAATATTGAGAATATTCTTCTTGCGGAAGCAGAGACTATTGAAAACCTGGTTGTCTATTATCCTGAAAGAATCACCGCAACCGGACAATCTCTTATTAAAATGCTCTCTACTAAGCGCGCGATGGGTGGAACCCCTTGGAATCTTGACTGTTATGATGACGCTCTCTCCTCCTCTTTTGAGAGGGACCTTGGAGCTGAGGGGCTGATTGCTGACCTTGCCCTTAAGCGGGCCGCCGAAGATGATAAGAAAGATACTATCCATGAGGTTAAAACAGGATCCATCGAAGAGATCCTGGAAAAGGTTATTGGTCAACATCCCACACCGGACCGCCTCCGAAGCTTGCTAGATTCCGGAGCTTTTTTTAAGGATAAGAACAACTATGAAGTTGCCAAAGCCATTCGAGACTTCCTTAGAATTCCCGTCCTATTTTTCACAATCGATGCAAGCAAAGGGGAAAAAACGCCTGATTCTCTTGCTCTTTTAAAACTTGAAAATGATACCCCCATCATGATTGGAGGAACACGGGCGGATGAGATTCAAAAAACGGGCCTTACAGAGAAGGACTACTTTGTCTTTGCAGATGAAGTCCATACGACAGGAATTAATATCTATCTTATACCCGATGCTATTGGCCTGATGACTATTGATGAAACAATGCTACGCCGAAGCTACTTTCAGACAATCTTGCGCCACCGTGATTATGTTATGCATCAGCGCATCGAATTTATTGTTCCCTCTTATGTAATCCGACAATCTATTGCTAAAATCGATCATAAAAACCCGCAGATCAAGATCCTTTTAGGCTCCCTTCTCTCCTCTATAAAAAACCAGGCCATCCGTAAAAGTCAACATTTTAACAGGTCTATTAAGCAAAAAATCGATGGCCTCTTTAGAGAGGAGCTTTTGTGTGAGCATCTATTAAAAGAGCCGCTGACGCTTGAGAATCTCAAAGCAAAAGCTCTCCCCTTTCGGGGAGTGATCATCTCCTCATCAGGAGACCATCCTTACGATCAGTTCGGTGCAATAGAGTATGAACTTGATACCCCGGATGCACTTAAAGAGTATAAGAACCGTAAAATGGCTGCCTTTAGAAAAGGAAACCCGCCTGCAGAAATTGCTTTGAGAATGGAGGTTGAGATCGATAATCTCATTGCCAAAGCTAGTAAGTCCCCTTTTCTTCAGACAAAAGTCATAGAAACCCGCACGGAAAACCTTGGAATGGAGGTCGATCTCTTGTCAGAGGTGGCAAGCCAGGTGCAGGCCGAGACAAAGCAGGAGATTGAACAGGACCTCCTGAAAGAATTACAGCACTATCTTGGAATCTCCGCAGCAAGCCTTCGCGTAGAAGACAAATGGGATGGAAACAAGATCAAAGCCTTACTCAACCAATTTCTAAAAGAGGAGGAGTATACATCAAAAGAAATTCTCCCTATGCCAAAACTTTTTGCTAAAGAGCATTTTGACTATCGAAGAGATTATACAAAGGTCTTTAATAATAAACTGCTCGTGAGCCGTTCCTTTGTCTTTTGTTGTCAAAATAGCCTTCCTGTCTTCCACCTAATGCAGCGCGCGCCAGCCCAGATTCTCATGGTGAAGACTCCTCAAGGATACCGCGCCCTTCTTCTTGCCACAAAAGAGAGCACTGCTTTTAAGGCCTTTTTAAATAAGAACTACAAAAAAAATCCCTCTTTAAAAAATGTCTGGCTTATCCAGACGGATGGGAGCTCTTTAGAAGAAAATCCTTATGGCGCTCTTCTCACTGATGCAGAGGAAGTTGAGGATCTCCTGATTCAGATCAATGCCTTTGACGGGAATATTTCCTACCTTGACTCCCACCCAAAAGCTGCGGCAGAGTGGCTGAACAAGCCAGGCCGAGAAAGCAGAGTCGATTTCTTAAAATTGAAAATCCAAAAGGAGAAAGCGCAGAAGGCCCTCTTCTTTAAAAGTGAACTCTTTGGTTTTACAGATGACTCCTCTAGAAAAAAAATCTATTCAAGACGCATACATGAGCAGAAGAGTACTATGGGAAGGGAGCAGATCCAATCGCTTGGAATGGAAGAGCTGCATGATCTCTCCTCTGCGGAGCTCAATCTGGTTAAAGAGAGCCAAGTTGCCCTATTAGCGCCCCATCAGATAAAACATCTGCGTAAGAAAAGACTTATTCATGCAGTTCCGCTTAACTTAATAGATCATCTTGTCGACACACAAATACCCTTTATTGCTCCGGAGTTTGCCCCCCATTTTGAGAATGCAATCTCTAAAACGCGAAATATGCCCAAAGCCTTCTTCCCCTACATGACAGATAAGCAGATCACCCATTTGAACCAGGCTCAGGTGCAGCAAATCGAAGATAGGGGGTTGATTGAAAAATTGGAGGAGGGCCAACTTGCCTATATTAGCGGAAAGCAGGTAAAAGCGGGCTTAGTCACAACAAAAGAGGTCCCTCATCTCCGCCTTCGTGATGCAATTGGCGCACTTGATTTAAACTATCTTCCACTTGTCTCTAGACCTTTAAGAGAAAGATTTTTGACAAAAAAACAGGTAGAGCAGTTTGATGTAATAAGAGAAGCTCCGCTGATTCAAGAGTTAAAAACCAATCAGCAGAAGTGGCTTGCAATAGAGCCCCCCCCCTTTACAAGTTGAAGAAACACCAGTTTCACCAATAGCCCCTCCTATTCCTCTAATAGCCTCGCCTATTATAGAAGAGCCTCCTCCTTTGCAAGCTGAAGAAGCTCCTCCTCCCCCTCAAATAGAAGAGACCGTTGAAGTCAAAGAAGCTCCAATTACTTTAAGTGTGCCTAAAGAGGTTGATGCTATAAAGGAAAGATCCTGGTTAAAGATCACTCTAGTTACGGTCGCAATTCTTGCTTCCCTGGGATTTATTCTAATGGCTGGCATTGGAACATTTGGCATTATGGGAGCTCACGCCTCCTTTGCTCCCCAGTTCATGGTCTCAATAAGCCACGTTCTTGGCTCACCCTTTGTCTCTTATGGCTTAACTGCCGTTGGCACAGGTGCTGGGCTCATTTCTCTTGGACTTGTCGCCTTTGCAATCTACTCAATTACCCACAAGAAAAACCACAGAGATCACAGACTTGGTGCGTAATTTTTATTTTGGATGAGTGGGTTTTGCTCGAGATCCAAAAATCACTAGAATGATCCCTCCAACAAGAGCGATGATCCCGAATAGCGGAGAGAGCGGAGAATTAAGAGTTTGACTACCTACAGCAAGAGTTAAAACGCCAAGAATAATTAAAATGATGCCAAAAACAGTGGGAAGACGCATAGATCCCTCGATTGTTGATTTTGAAAGAGATTATCGATGAGAGACTTTTTATGTACAGATTTTTTAAAAACTGAGAAGCTGAATCGACTATAGCTATTAATGCTCGTTGATTTTCTCGATGACCCAAGCTTTGAAATCTACAATCTTTGAGGGCAAAAAGTCGTCTATTCCAAGCTTTTCTCCCGCATGGAGTTTTTTTGCAATCCTGCAAATCCAACGAGTCAAGGGCAGAATCAGATGATCAAAAATTGTTTTTGAAACGTCGATAACAAGCCACACCGGCCCAAGTAGAAAAACTTCTCCTCCTCCGCGAACCATAAATGTAATGCCCTTGGCTCGTTCATCAGGAGTTGTAGACTTCTTACGCATTTCATTTCCATTAAAGAAATTGACTGCCCCTACAGGAATGCCACCAATAATGGGGAAAGCACCGGCAACTTTTGCTAAATTTCGCTTCCAAGCGCCTTTTAAAGGAGGCTCCTCAGTTGCACGAAGACAAGATTCATATCCAAAGACAGGGTGAGTATGTCGTAAAATGATGGCGTTTGTTACTGAAAAAGAGCTCATTTGTCCTCTAAACTTTTATTCTATAATAACTTATTATAAAGAAAAATTGGATGAAAAGTCAAGTCTAATGTATAAAATTACCTAAAAATTTGATTTAAATTATATAAATTATTAAATTATTTTCTATTAACCTGAGGAGTCTCTCTTGGTAGATTTTTTTATAGATAGAGTAGATGCCGGAAAACATTTGGCAAAAGAGCTTATACATTATGTAGATGCCAAAGAGACAATAGTGATCGCCCTTCCCCGCGGTGGTGTTGTGATAGCCCAAGAAATAGCCCTTGCTCTTCATCTTCCTTTGGATATTGTAGTTCCCCGTAAAATTGGGGCCCCCTCCAATCCGGAATATGCCATTGGAGCCATTACAGAAACAGGCGAGGGCATTTTTTCAGAGGAGGTTATTCGTCAATTAGCCATTCCTGCAAAATTTTTAGAGGAGAGCATCAAGGAAGAAAAAGCTAAGGCAAAGTGGCGCTTGGATCATTATCGAAAAGATCGCCCCCCAAGGATGATTAAGGGGAAACGGGTCATCCTT